>FKKE01000223.1_pt2 | contig 17590 bp, 20 predicted proteins | sample 1106331 | NCBI WGS metagenome assembly FKKE01 (sample SAMEA3931202, study PRJEB13176) | freshwater metagenome | biome: Drinking water system; feature: drinking water; material: freshwater | place: China | collected 2013-02-06 | reverse complement strand
ATCATAAGAAGGGGGAACCTGTGTGTTTCGCCCGATTCGTTGGGAGCCAATGGAACATTCCGCAATCAATAATCGATTCGTTGCCTTTGCAACGAAGCTCTGTCTCCAGTTTCCCGAACTCGACCTACGTTTCAATTTAAAGGGGGGAACGACGAGGGTGAGATATCTTGCGGCAGGTACTTCGCCCGAGATTTTCGAAGTTGATCTCGGGCGCGTTGACCTTGAGACAACGCTCCAGGAGGCAATACTCAACATCAAGCAGATTGCGCAATTATTTGATGCGTAACGCTACGCACTACTTCCCTCCTCCTAGGATGTACGCAAACACTTTCTTTAACGCCGCGGGATCTGCCATGCGAATTCGCTTGTTATTAATGAAAATGCTTGGTGTACCATCGAGTCGTAACCGATAACCTTGTTCAAGATCACGCCGGACTTTTGCGTGTATGTCCTCTGCTTCCATGCATCGTTCGAACTCTTCGGGAGCAATATCTACGCGAGTAGCCACCTCTCGTAACATCTGATCATTTAACCGCTCAAGGGCAAAGAGCTCATCATGAGTTCGCCAGAATAAGTCGACACCACCACGCTCAAGGGCACATACCGTGAGATATGCAGCCTTACACGCGTAATGGTGGAATGGTGTCGCGACGAGTCGGTTACAACCCGCATCGAGTGGGTAGTTACGAAACACGAGATGAACCGACTCCGAATATTCGCTGAGAATTTCCCGAAATGTTGCGGCGGCCCGCTTACAGTGCGGGCATTCAAAGTCACTAAATTCAACCACTTGGATTGGTGCATCAAGTGGTCCGTGTCCTGGGAGTAGCGTACTATCGCCGGCACTTTCGCTCGCGAAGGTGACTTTTGGTGCCGCGCGCCATTCATCAAATATCTCCTCAGCAAAGAGCGATGAGGTCCCGCCTTGGTCGCTATAGACGACACGGAAAAGAAAATCAGGCACGAGCGTGATCATCCAGCCGCATACGAGGAGACTCGCGATGAGCAGGGTTGAACGCCGATTTATCAGCTGTAGCGGCGGCGTGCGTCTTCTAAACGTTTCATGAAAAAAAGTCCGAACACCACCGTGCGCACGAATATACCTCCATGACACGAGAAGCAGTGCGATGTTTACAAGATCGAGCACGATACAGAGGAGACATGGTGCGCCAATGACAAAAATCGAGATCAGGAAAAGATATATCGCTGGAAGAAGCGCAAGCGCGCTTCCAGCAAACAGCACGCCAAAGAAAAGCGCCTCTGTTTCAGGTTTGCGGAAATACAAGGCGAAACTGAGAAGGATGAGATAACACCAGAGAGCGTAGCTCGCGACTGGGATCTTAAGAAATTTTGCATACGAGCTTCGCGCTACCTGATCACAATCGAATACGTGAAAGGTGCAAAACGATGCTCCATGCTGAAGACCGTTATTTATTTTAACGTGGATATGGAGCAATTCGGCGGAAACAACGATCCCCAAAATGCAACAGAGGAGGACAAGTTTATAATGAGGACCCCTTTTCACGAAGAGAGATATACTCTAATACTAATTCACTTGTAGTTTGACACCGAGGCTCTCATGCCGAAAAACATCCAAACTTTACTGCTGTTCATTTCCTACACGGCAATAATCATCGGCACAATGGTGTACTCTGGCGAGAGAATTGAGAGCGCCACGCTCTACGACAGGTTCAATGTACTTACCGAAGCAGTGGTGATCCCGACGAACAATCAGGAAAAAGCTGTTGAATTCTACGACGCCGTCTTGGATTTCAGTCCGATTTACGAGCGTAACGATCCAAAAGGGAAAGTGATTGGTTTCAACCTTCCAGAGAAGCGAAAGATTTATTTTTCGCCGTTCCCGCAAACAGGTGAAGAGCTCGTCGGCAAACAGTCTACAGCACCAGCGTTAACCAATTCCGCTCAAGTTGCCATTACGCTTCGCGTCAAAAATGGCTTCCCGCGACTTCATCGTCAATTAGTTGCAAGGAGTGGACGTAATGAATTCCCCCTCTCGCAAACAAACTTCCGAGAGGAGTTCGCCTCGATTCCTCATGGGAGCGTCAGTGCGGTCGTCGAACAACCCTGGGGGAACGAATTCATTGTCCGCGACTTAGATGGGCACTACTTCATCTTCTACCGCCCGCGGAAACGATCGATTACACGCTACGCACCCGATCGCTCGCAAGTTCAAGTTGCAAGTGACGTTGCGGAGGAATCGCGCTAGAGCAAGAGTGTGTGCCCCAGTCTCGGCTGCAGTCAAAAGACTGCAAAACAAATGTCATTGCGAGCGCAGCGAAGCAATCTCCTGCCACTGTGGTGGTTGCTATTCCCTCGGCGTGAGATTGCCGCGGTCGCTAACGCTCCCTCGCAATGACAATAAGTAGCCAAGCGCTAAGCTTCAAGCCACGCTCGATTTTCTTAATTTGTATTAGAGCTATTCGTTCGAAGAGCAAGAGCGCGGCGCGTTTCTCCTTGCCCCAAGCGGCGACGTTTGCTTTGCGAAGAAATGATATCATTAGGGCAAACGTCGCCACTGACCAACCTTTGTTTTCATGCGGCAATGGGGTCCCATTGCGCGCATCGAACGCCGTCCCGCGTATGCTTGGCGACTAGGCGCTTCACTGCGGTTAACTCCGTCGAGCCGGTTCGTTGTGGACGGATATCGGCGAACAACGGCGTCCCGCGCTTAAGCGAGCGGAACGTCCATTGAGGCCCGTCTTGTGCCCGCGTTACCCTGATTCCGAACATCCGAGCGAGTTGTATGGCATGGTCGTCAGGCTGATCGACCGAGAACTGGACCTCTGCAAACTGCATCACGACGACGACACTTCCATCGGGCAACTGTTCGCATGAGACCTCGTCAGTCTGACGGTCACCTGTAAGGCGCTCGCCGATGCTGTGGCCGTGGTAGCCGACCTGTAATGACCGAATTACTTCCGCGTCGCCTGATATTCTGGTCACAGTATAGACCGTCAGCCACGGCCCATCCGCGTCGTCATCCCAGCTAATAATTCCGCGCGAACTGAACACGTACTTCATCATTGAACCTCCTCTGCTTTCAACTGAAGGCGACGCCTGAGCCACGCAACTCAAAACCAGATCGCGCCGCACTCCAACGCTCGCGGACGTAGCGTTGAAGTGCGTTCTAAAACGCTCTACCCATACTTTCGTGCTGTGAAAGGAAAAGCCGAGAACGACCCAAGTGGGGTGGTAGAATATCACAATGATAGTGAAGTGGTAAAACGTCGATCCGATTAAGTTCGGTTTTGAGTCGAGGTCGGTAGAACGGAAATCGCGAGGAGCGGACTTTGCTCGTGCAAACGAGCACCGGAGCGATGTTCCGTTCTACCGAGGGCCAAAAACGGACTTAATCAGACTTCGAACCAGCAGGCGCTGGCGAACGTTACTACACAATCCGCTTCCTTCTCCACCGCCTGACGATACTCGACGAGCTTCCCTTGGATTCGTACTCCAGCCCTTCGCAACACGGCGAGCATGGTGTAAATTGAAGGAAACCCGCAGATGCGCCTTGCGTCCAAGTCAGAAGCAAGATGCGCAAAGAGCGCTTCTTCATCTCCGTCAAGCGCAGTGCCGAGCAGCTCGCGATCGCGCTGTTCGATGTGATCGAGACCATTATCGCTCACTCGATAATCATCACCGAAATGAAGTCCCACGTGCGCGAGGTCAACACCACCATAGAACAAAACCCGCGTGCCAGATAAGCGCAGCATCTGAATCACTCCGGCGAGCGTTTCCACGAAGTCGCCGATTTCAGCGACCTCGACTGGTGCACGATTTCTCAGCAGTGATTCATGAAATGAACCCACGAGGATTGGTACAAGCGAAGGTAAGCCTTCTCCGGCAAACCGATGGGCAAGGAATGGCAATTGAAGTTCGAGTGAATGTTCCCGTTTATGGAGGATCTCATCTCGTAACAACCGTTCACTCCCGTAACTCTGAAAAATGCCATCGAGAATTCGATGATCGGCGTTAAAGGTCCCTAACGGTGTCTGAAAGTGCTTCTTTGTCAAATGAAAATACCCCTCGCTCGCCTGATGTGCTGTGCCAAGGAGAAATATTACGTCTGGCTTACGCAACTGTTTCAGAATTGAGTACGCCGTGCCGTAGGTGTGCCAGCCACGTCGGTAATCAATATGGGGACAGATGAGCCCAATCGGATCACGTGAATCATCATTTTGAAAGTGGTGCGCCGCAGACTTCTCGACGAAACCATCAATGAGCGATCGTAATTCGCCTTGCTCTCGCGGGTAAACTATCCCGGCAAGCGCCTCTTCGCGTATGGCCTGAGCGCGATACTCAACCTTCACCTCTTCCCATCGCGCGCGCGTTTCTGCGGTATCCATAAAATTCATCGAAGCGAGAGTCGCTACTACCTGCTCTACAAGTTCATCGGTGACTCCGAAGGCGCGCCCTTCATCCACAATTTCGCGGATCGAACGGGTCCCGTCGAACCGCGCAACGAGGGGGAATAAGGCATGAGGGAAAACGGCGGGTCTCGGCGCGAGCCCATGCTGATCGCGAATGACGATATAGTTTTCGCCTTTGAGCTCAACCGGCTCAATATTGAGCGGCCAACGTAAGCGTGGTTTACTCTGATTCACGCGACTCCTCGCTTGCATCCGTCTTCGGTTTCATTCGGGAAGCTTTCGAAGCACTTCCGATCGGGGGCGATGGCTGGAGCCGGATATCCCCGATCTCGACCGTCGGATAGCGGTACTTTTGCGTCTTATTCTTCCTCAAGAGAACCGTATACTCGCCGGCAGCGAGATCGCCAAACGTTATCACGCCCGTCTCGTCGCTCCGTTCCGTTGCGATGAGCGTGTTCGCGGGATCACGAAGGAGGAACAAGCGAAAACCGTCGAGCATCTCACCTGCACTCTTGAGATATACGATTAACTCTGCGGTTTGACCTTCCTTTAATTCAATTTTACGTGACTCCACATCTGCATCAAATGCTTGAACCTTGACCTCCTCCCCAAAGGCGGACGACACGAGGAACGTCAGCAAAAGGACGACGAAAACTAAGCAATTTCTTCCCAAAAAGCCTCCTTCATTTTTTAGATGCTCTGCGCTGTGCTCACGCACTCCGGCATAAGATTAACTTCGTCGAACAACCTGCCGATAGTACATAAATACAATACATCGCTCCTGAATGCGACAATGAAAATACTCATTGCAGATGACGATCAATCGAGCCTCCTCATCCTGGGCACCATTGCGCGCGGAAGCGGATTCGATGTGATTCAAGCACGAGATGGAACCCAGGCGCTTGCGCTCTTCGAGCGCGAGCGACCAGATATTGTTCTCCTTGATATCCTCATGCCCGAGCTTGACGGCCTCACGGTTTGCCGAAAGCTTCGAGAGAAACATTCACTCACTGACCTGCCAATTCTCATCGTTACTGCAATGAATGATGACACGAATCTCAGCGAGGGGTTTGATGCCGGGGCAAATGATTACATTTCAAAACCAATAATCGCCGCAGTACTCCGAGCTCGGCTCAATGCTCAGGTGACAATGCTCAAAGCAATTCGTGCGTCGATGAGTGCAGAGAAACGAATTGCGCAGATGAGGCGGCTGGAAAGCCTTGGGATCTTCTCCAGTGGGATCGCCCATAATTTCAATAACCTGCTTGGCGCAATTGTGAGCAGTGCTGAACTAATTAAGCTCACCTCGGACATCTCGCCCAGCGCACTTCGTGCGTTAGAGTTAATTCTCGAGGCCTCGCGGCGCGGAACTACACTCACCAAGAGCTTGTTAAAACTTGCGCATCTCCCCACTGACGAGTCATGCGCCGATGCAGAACAGATCGTAGAGCAGGCACTCCCATTACTCAGCGTGTTCTGTAAACGAACCGTCGAGACACAATGCACGTCGCATGGGACTATTCCACAGGTGAATCTCTCCCCTTCGACGCTCTCTCAAGTCTTGGTCGAAGTTTTAAAAAACTCATTTGAGGCGATCGAGACCGTCGGGAGAGTTGAAATCGACCTCTATCCTCCCAAGTCCCGTGAGTTGAACTTCGTGACCTTAAAGATCTCCGATACTGGGCGAGGAATTCCACCCGAGCTGATTGAATTCGTTTTCGATCCCTTCACCAGCACGAAAGATCCGGGCGTCGAATCCGGCTTATCTCTCAGCGGCTCAGGGTTCGGGCTCTCAACAGCATATTTTCTTACTACGCAGGCCGGCGGCTCGATTCGAGTTCTCGAAACATCGTCTGCCGGAACTACCATTGAGCTAAAATTACCAGTGGCGCAGGTGGTTCCGTAACCCTGTTGCTTCAACACACTTCGCCTTAGACCTTGACTCCTACTTAGACCTAGACTTGAGCTTTGACTTGAGCTTGAGCTTATCCTCATAACATCGCCTTCAACTGTTACCTTTGTTCATTCCTGATGGTGAGAAGGTTTTTGTCGAAGCTGAAGCGCGAGTTTAAGCTCAAGCTCAAGTCAAAGCTCAAGGCGAAGTCTAAGACAAAGTCAAAGACGAAGACGAAGTTTCCTTAGTGCGACCCACCGCTTGCTTTCGGAGCAGCGCCAACTGCCCGCTTCTTTCGCTCTCGATACTGGTGTGGCACAAACTCTCCGACAACTACAAATATCTCTTCCGCTATCGCAAGCGCGCCTTCAGCAAAGAAGCGGACGGCGACCTTCTGTCCCGGTTGAAGCTGGTCGTAGTTCGCGCGCTTCCCGTGGAAACGAAACAGAGTTTGGCGATCGATGATGAATTTCTTCCGTGGAAGTCGCTCATCAGCTGGATGTACTACTACGTGAGCTCGGTTGGGATCGACTTGGATGAGATAGCCGTAAAATAGGCCAGCCGTGGTCATCGGGGGTTCATGCCGCTCCTTCTCCCCCTCTCCCGAACTCTCCCTCGCGAGCAATTGGACAATAAACAGCAGAATGGTTAGGCAGAAAAAACAGCGTTTAGGACATGCGGTCATGGCGCTTCGGATCAGTCCACTTACGCTCAACTTGAGGCTTGCGGGAGTTATGTTTCCTTAACAGCGGGATACCAATAGCGAGCAGGAGGGCAATAACAGCTAGGGCGATTAACACCGATGATAAAGTACCCACGCAGATCTCCCTCGTTCAAAATTACCTAGTGTTCAGTCTCTATCACAGAAGGGTACGTCCGACCACAAAGTCGAACAGAGCCAGCAAAAACACGTAAACGCAATCAAGAACAACGTGGCGAGGACAGGTGATGAGGTGCTAGCGCTTTCCTTTGACGATGCTCAATCGTGGCCGTGAGTCGAGCTTGCACTGCTCGATGGGGAAGCCTACTTTCTCATGCAGTGCTGTTCGCAGCCGATGTCGGATATCATCCGCAAGTGATGCATCGTCGAGTGTCATCGCAGTTCGCAAGAGATGTTGGCAATCGTGGACCAGTTCACGGCAGGCATCGCAGTGTTCGAGATGTGCTTCGAAACGTAATTGGAGAGGCGTAATCATCTCCCCGTCGACGTAACAACTAAGCAAATCCTCCATATCCGAACAGGTGAGGTTCGCCGACTTGAGGAATGGAATTTGGTCACCATCCATCATGTATTTCTCTACATCCGATGATCGCATCGTTCGCTGTTCCTTGGGGCTTAATCTCTCATCCATGAAAGAGCACAATCTGCTCCATTATACGCTAAAAGGCCCCCTTATTCTCCGATCCCTGTTGTAGGGAGAACGATTCAAATAATTTTAAATTAGATGAACGAGAAGGGCGGGCTAAGTATTTAGGATTAATCGAACTTTTACCGAACGAACTTATAGCCGACGCCATGAACCGTAAGTAAATGCTGAGGTTTGTCCGGAGATATCTCGATTTTCTGGCGGAGTCTGGCGACGAAGTTGTCCACCGTTCGTGTTGTTGGGTAGCTGTTGTAACCCCAAACGTTATCGAGCAATTGGTCCCGAGTAACGGGAACGTCCGGACGACTCGCAAGATAACGCAACAGCTCAAACTCTTTCGGTGAGAGCAAAATCTCGCTCTCGCCCTTTCTTGCGCGGTAGAGTCGAAAATCAATCGTGACATCACCGAACGCGAGCTGTTCGGTATCATGCTCGGACGTGCCATTCGTCGCCTGCACTGCTTCGCGATCTGTTCGGCATCGTCGGAGAAGTGCTTTTATTCGGGCAAAGAGTTCACGCATGCCAAACGGTTTTGTCAGATAATCGTCAGCACCAAGTTCTAGACCGAGAACCTTGTCGATCTCGCCGCACTTCGCCGTAAGCATGATTATTGGGGTTTTCCTGCCTTGCGCCCGGATTTGCTTACAAACTTCGAGTCCATCGAGACCAGGGATCATTACGTCGAGGATGACCAGATCCGGGTTCTCTGCTTTGAAAAGGTCTAACCCTGCGCTACCATCATCGCAGGCGATAACGAAATAGCCCTCGCTCGTGAGATTATCGACAAGCCCAGCGCGAACGATATTTTCATCTTCGATGATGAGAATCTTCGTCACACCTTCAGACATAAAGCTGAAATACCCAGGTTTCTTGAAACGGCTCGTCCGTTCAGAATATTATCGAACTGAACTATCGAGATCAGATACGCACAACTGATTGTAAAACGATTAGTAACAACCTCCGCGGCGGAAGCCACACGACGTGCCTTTGGCCGTAATAAATAGGATAACCAGTGTTCTCCTCGGAATCAACTTGAAAAAATATCCCGGGCGAGCGTATCCCATTTAAGTTCCCAATAATCTTGAAATACCTGGGGTAAAAAGGCTCGGCTCTCTCTTGATCGGCCCGATTTTGGCTGAAGCCGAGGCGCGGGAATTGCGAGGAGCGGACTTTGCTGGTGCAAACGAGCACCGGAGCAATTTCCCGCAACGAAGGATTCAGGCAAAAGCCGGCCTATCAACGATAGAGAAGCCGCCCATGGGTTGCTGAATCAAAGTACCCTCGGAGACGAGCTTCGCCGACTTCGGTTAAATAGCTGAAGATGCCGTGCTTCCGACGAGGGAAGATGATGTCCGGTTCAGACATGTCTCCAGTTTGCTCAAGGGCAAGCTTCGCCGCTCGCTCCAGCCCACCGATCTCATCAGCTAGTCCAAGCTTGACCGCGGACTCACCGAGAATTACTCGACCATCTGCGAACGCTCGGACTCGATCGATCGGAATCTTTCGAGCTTCGGAAACGACAGTGATGAATTGCTCATAGGTCTGATTTACGAGTGCTTGGAGTACTTGTTGTTCATCCGCCTCCAAGGAACGAAATGGAAGGCCGGAGTCTTTATATGGGCCGCTCTTAATCACCGTCATCTCCACACCAAAGCGCCGCATGAGCTCACCAACATTCGGCATGATAAAGAGTACGCCAATCGAGCCGGTAATTGTGCCGCTCAGGGTAACAATCTTGTTACATCCCATCGATACGTAGAGCCCACCTGATGCCGCAAAATTACCTAAGGAGCAAACAATTGGTTTCTTAGCTTGCGCGCTCTTGATCAATCGATAGAGCTCTTCCGATGCGCCCACTGTTCCACCAGGACTGTCGATTCGAACGACAATTGCACGGATATTTTCGGCATCGAGATACCGCTCAAAGTTTTTTCGAACCTCAGCGATGTTCATGATTTCGCCGGACAGCTCAACGACGGCCACCGAATGATTTCCGGTGAGAAGTTCACCCTCCGTCGTAGAGAATTCGCCGCTCAGCCGACAGACAAAAACAGTAAAGAAGACCACCAAGCCCAGACCGAGAAAAGCAAGGAACCAGGAGCCAAGAAATGTTAGCATTTTCTTTAACAAGGTCGGTGCCCTTTTTCGTAAAATGTTAACGCCACGCTTGAGAATGACGATAGTCATACAAGGGAGGCCATGGCAACACAAACTCTCATTACGGGACCAACCCAACTGCAAGTTGTTCAGCTCGATCGGGCACAGCTCGCGTCTGAACTGACCCGGGTACTGGGAGTCGGCGCGGTCTTTCGCCTTGCCGTGGAACAAAATCTCCCAGGAGGGAAGGGGCTCCTCAGTCTTGGTGGACAGCTTTTCCCAGCGACTCTTCCGTCCAATCTCGCCGCAGGCGATCGATTTGTCGGGCAGGTAGTTGAATGGGGCGACAGCGTCGTTTTTAAGGTACTCGATCTCCAGCGCGAGAGTCGTCCTACTCCAACGAGTCCAACGACTCAGTTAACGCTACAACTAGAAAACCTACTTAAGCCACGCGGTTCGACGCCACTAGAAACTCTCCAACCATTCGTCCTCAAAGACCCACTGACGAGCGGTCTAAAAATTCCACTTTCATTGAGCTCCCCCGACGAATTGAGTACCCCAGCTCAAGTGCTTCGAAGCCTGCTTGCAAGCAGCAACGGGAACGTTGCCCAATCATTCGCAGAAGCAACGACTGAACTACGTACCATGCTCCAACCATTCCTCCCTACCGTCGAAGAGCGGTTGTTTGCAGCGCTCTTCGGTCGGTTGGGCGATCTCGTCGAAGGAAACGAGGGAGAAACAATGCTTCGTGTCTCGCTGACAAAGCTCGGAGACATACTGGAACAGGCGATTAAGAATACAAAATTAGCGAATGAGGAACCGGCAAAGGTTGTCCGTGATGCGCTACGTACACTCGGTCAAGATACACGATCGACTGCTGAGCTAAAGCAAGAGATCCGAACGCTGCTTGGCACCATTGAGGAGAAGCTCCAGTCTTCTTCCCAATCACAGAGATTTGACCTGCCGCAACTCGAGCGGCTGGAATACCTCGTTGATAAACTTGACGCGGCAACGAATCTCCACCGTGCACTCAATCAATTAAATCCGCTGATGCAAGCAGTGAACGAGCCGGCGCTGATCCTTCTCCCATTCCTCTTCGAGGGACTCCTCTACCACGGAGAGATTGCTGTTGATCCTCAGCCGAAGCGAAAGAAACGAGAGCAGCCGGACGAGCCCTCGTCGCGGGGGAAGCGGAAAGCAAAGCCAGGTCCATTTCAGCGCGTGCAAGTGAATGTTCCACTCGGCACGATGGGGGCTGTGCATGTGGATATTGCCCACCGCAGTGAGGAGATGTTGGTAAACTTTGTCGTGATGGACGAAGAGGTCGCGGATTTTCTTGCAAGCGCTGTAGAGGAACTTGGAACGATTCTCCGCTCATACGGTTTTACGGAGCTTTCAATTCAAACACATGTGGGCAAACCCGAAGACGTCACTCCTGAGTGGATTGCCTCCCTCGGTGCAAGGGCTGCTGTGGTTGCATGATTCGCGGAAAGCCCGGTTTTTGGCGTTAAAATCCTCGTTTATTATACGCCCCTGCTGTTTCCCAGTTACTTGCATCTTAATTTCTACTCTGCGGGAGCAAGTATATTCGGGTCTGAGTTTACCATGCCAGTTCGCGTGTTCATGTTGGAAGACGATGAATCGTTTGCCCAAGTCGTCACGATTCGCCTCCGCTCATGGATGAGTGATGTAGAGATTACGCACGTGCGAACTATCGCCGAGGGAGGCTCGGTTCTCGAGGCAAGTTCGGAGTTGTTTGCCCTTGCTATTCTCGATCAACACCTCCCCGATGGTTTAGGCACCGAACTGATTTCCCACCCGAAACTTGCTGATAGTGCGATTCTTGCCGTAAGCGCTGACGCACAGCCAGATCTCCCTGCCAATACAGTGAAAGCCGGTGCGCAACATTTCCTCGGCAAACGGCAGGTGACTGAAGCGCTCTTCCTCCCACTCCTTGAAGCATTACTTGAGAGAAAAGAGCTCGAAAGAAAACTATTTCACTCACGAGTACACGAGGCGAAACTCCATAGCATCAAGGTCCTCCTCGCAACCCTCCGCCACGAGATAAACAATCCCCTTGGCGCAGTTCTCGGTGGTGCGTATCTGTTAAAGTCCGTGGGAAATCTCGATCTGAAACAAGCGGATGCGCTACGGCTCATCGAAGCGAGTGGGCAACGAATCAAGCATGTGATCCAACAACTCTGCGAAGCTGCAGAGCTCCAGGAGGTCACCAAGGCTCACGAACAGGTCTTCCAGGTTCCGGGCGATAGCCCCTGGCCCAGCCGAAAACGGCCGACCGGTGCGGCGTAGCTTGCCTTCCCCGTGACCGTGGTCGTAAACGTAAACGGACCGTTCCCGTAGACGTAGACGTAGACGTAGACGTAGACGTAGACGGATTTCGTCCACGGCCACATTCACGGCAACGGGTTTTTAGCAGAAGCGATATCGCCAACAAGTACTAATGATCAGTATACGGAAGCAACGCAAGGTGTTGTGCCCGCTTAATCGCACGTGACACCTGCCGTTGATGCGCTGCGGTAAGCCCCGTCATTCGTCGTGATAAGATTCTTCCCCGCTCGCTCATGAACCGACGCAGGAGTCGTGGATCTTTGTAGTCAACGGCGAGTTTTGGATCTTCGATAAAGGGATCGATCTTCCTTCGGCGACGTTGTGACATATCGAGTGGTTGCGCACGAAAGTATGCTGGCCGAAGTGGTTGGTACCCCTCGCCACGCCCTTCGCGTCCCTCACCGCCGCTTGTGCCGCGGTCTTCTCTCCCACCCTCTCTATTGTAAAATCCACCGGGACGTGATCGTTGGGCGCCGCGATCTGGATTTACTTTTATGATGCGACCTTCCCATTCTGTCCCGTCAAGTTTCTCGATCGCTGTTTGAGCTTCTTCGGGCGTCGCCATCTCGACGAAACCGAACCCTCGTGAACGCCCACCTTCCATGACCACTTTCGCCATGACCACTGTTCCGACCCCGGAGAAAAACTCTCGCAACTTCTCATCATCAACCGAGAAGCTGAAGTTTCCTACGAACACTTTTTTCATCGTATTTCCAGTCATGGCCAGTCAAAAGTCTCCATTAAAACAACGTGGTATATGGCTGCTGATACTAGCCGCCACCGTCGCCTTCTATAGCGTGGGTCCTAAAGATTTGCAAGTAAACGGCTGGGAAAGCCGCTTGGCATCCCTAGCGCAGTAAGCTCAACCGCTCCTGGAGCACTTCTGGGTTCTGTTCATACCCGCGGAGCGTTGCTTGCAAGGCAATGGGATCGAGATCCAAATGCTGCGCCACCCAAGCAAAAGTAAATGCTCGAGTCGGCGTGAGTGTGCCAAAAAGCCACTGTCGTGCGCTTCGCACAACATGACGATCACATTGAGCTGACCCAAAAGCGTCACAAATTGCCCGCGCTAGAACTGCCGCGAGCAAGTTACGCTCTGGCTTGATGCGAAACGATATAGCGCCTTCGTCCTCTTCTGCCCCTCCGGCACGAACGCGCGAAACAGACATGTTCGTCATCACCCTCGTCTATCCTTTGGCTACTAACAAGAAAGCGAGCGACCACTCCGACCAAGGCACCATTCACACACCCCCACGTTACCGCCACCACGCAACATCAGCCGCCTCTGTCGAGCTCACTTACTGCTTGCTTGTGCTGTTAGTAATACACGCAACATCTGGTTAGTTTAAGGAAGAAAAAACTACATTTGCTTTAAGTAGTTTTCTGTTTAAGTGTTTTAAACTTGTAGCTGTTAAGGTCCTGGCTGTCAAGAGAAAATTTCACTTGCCTAACAAATCGTGGTCAGTTGTGTATCGTATCGTCAAAGGGTCGAGTGAAATGAAATGATGTCGAATCGAAAATTATATTTAATCGTCGCGGGAGTAACGCTGTTACTCACGGTCTCGCTCGGGCGTGTCGCTCAACAACACCAAATGTGGCGAGAATTTTGGGTGAACGTATTTGTCCTGGGCCTCACCGCGATTATCACCTGTCGCTTGCTTACACGGAGAGAATAACGCCAAGTCATGTTCCGTTCTAAGCGAAGGCCGATCATCATCCCTCAGTCAGAACACGCACGCTTCTCCGGAGCCCTTGCCTGTTTCTGGGGAAATGGCGACTTTGCACGCCCGAATTTACCATTTGATTCATTCGTTAAAGGCGTCACCCTCCATGATCGCGGCTACGGACTATTCGACACCATCCCAATTGGATCGGTTGATGAACCCCGCTGGCTCGAGGTGAAACGGCTGAGCTTGGAGCAGAGATTTGATGACGAGGTTGCTAATATCGTTATTGCCTTCCACGTGCTCAGGCTTGTTGGTCACACGCTTACGCCGCCGAGAAAAGAATTTGTCAAGACGCACGAGCAAGCTGTGCGCGAACGAATGAAGCAGGTTGGAGTGTCTGCGGCTGAGTTCGAGCACGCAGATACGATTACAAGTTTCTGCGACAGCGTGAGTTATGACTTTTGCTTTGAGCAGAAGAAGCGCGGGGTTGTTCATGTGGCGGGCGCTCGCGGTTCCCGGGAAACTGTTCCGATTAGCTACGAGCTCGATGAAAATGGGAGCGTCACCGTTTCGCCCTGGCCTTTTTCAGTCCGTTCGATTGAGAGTTTCGTCCTTGGCTACGATGCGCACCAGTATCCGGCGAGACAAGAACCGATTGTCATCCAGTATAGTGTCCATCCGTGACCGTGGCCGTGGCCGTGGCCGTGGCCGTGGCCGAAATACGTATACGTATACGTAGACGTATACGATTATCGTATACGGTCACGTGCACGTGGACGGATTACGTTGACGGCCATGGGGGAAGACACAGCCACGCCCCCTATTTCCCAAACTGTGGTTTCCGTTTCTCTCGCGCGGCACTCACACCTTCGGCGAATTCACTCCCAGCATAATCGAGCGATTGACAGTGGGCCTCTCGCTTCAGGCACGCCGCAAGTGGAAGTGTATCGCTCAAGGACAATGATTGCTTGAGCTCTCGAACTGCCTGCGGACCGGCATTGCAAATAGCAGCCGTTACGGATTCCACCTCTGCTTCAAATTTTTCCTCCGGCACCGCATGGTTTACGAGGCCGTACTGCTCCGCCTCTGCAGCAGTAAAAATTCGACCGGTGTACAAGAGTTCACTCGCCCGTGCGGGACCAACTAACCGTGACAGGAAATAGGTGGCACCCATTCCTGGATGCAATCCTAGATGAACAAAGTTGAGACCAAGCTTTGCTTCGCGCACAGCAATTCGCAGGTCGCAAGCAAGGGCGAGACAACATCCAGCTCCGATCGCAACTCCGTTGATCGCAGCCACAACCGGCACTTCGATATCGCGCAGCGAAAGAAATTGGGCGTAGAAGAGCTCCATCAACCGCCGGTTCTCCGCAGTTGGAAGCTTCATTTTTTCAACGAGCATCTCGAGGTGACCTCCCGCAGAGAACGCTTTCCCCGCTCCGCGTAGAATGACAACCCGCAGAGCCACGTCAGTCCGAAGCGCTTGGGTGACCTTCGCGAACTCCTCTGCCATCGCCTGGCTCATAGCGTTTCGCTGTTCCGGGTCGTTTAAGGTGATGGTTGCGATTGCCGGAGTCTTTCGTTCAACGAGCACGAGTTGTCGAGTCATCTTAGCCTTACTTGGTCGCTTTCTTAGTTAAATAATAGGAAGTAATTTCTGTTGCGCTGTTTCGAGGATAGTTCTATATGCTATGGTCATCACATAGTGATCACCTGAACTGCTCTTATGCTCAGGCTGGTTGTAAATCAAGGGATGAAAAACGAGCAGAATTGAAACATGATGAGTCTTCTATGAATACGCAATTACACGAACAGTTAGAGGTAAGTTCGCGGAACCAAACTTTCCGCAGCCATGCGCTGGCACCAGTGCAACGTAAAACGCTCGAATTTCTCCGAGCATTCATCTCCGATAATGGCTTCGCCCCTACGTTAAAGGACATTGCGGAATCAATCGGTGTGCGTTCCCCCTCAACAGCACACTTCCATCTCAGTCGACTTGAAGACAAGGGTTTCATCAGACGAGGCCCCGATGGCTCGTTCGAACTCATTGAGCGTGACGAGCTTTCTCTGCCGTTATCTCCCTGCGCAGTGCCACTCCTTGGGATCATCGCTGCTGGCGCTCCAATTGAGGCAATTGAAGACCGTAGTATTGTGGTTGATGTTCCACCACAGTTCCTTGACACCCCTGGGGAGATTTTCTGTTTACAGGTTTCGGGTGATTCAATGATTGACGCCCATATAATGGACGGCGATGTCATTATCGTAAAAAGGCAGGATTCAGCTGACGACGGACAAATTGTCGTCGCTATGCTCGACGACGGATCGGCAACGCTTAAAACTTTTAGACGACTAAAAGGAGGAAGGGTAATGCTCGTCCCGCACAACCCCCAGCATCGACCGATAACCCTTGACCACGTAACGATTCAGGGGCGGATGGTCGGATTAATTCGAGAGTTGTAACGCCGAGTAAGGCTCTTAGAGATTTATTAACTAAGAACGAGAGAGGAAACGTATGAATAAGGCGTCGTCGCCAGTGAGCGCAGTGAAATCCGGAGCAGCATCAGTAAAGCCGCTAAATGGCGAGCGCGAGCAAGCCCTTGCAGCAGCCCTTGCAACGCTTGAGAAAAACTATGGTAAGGGGGCCATCATGCGACTTGACGAGGGAAAAACTCTCGAGCCGATCGACGCGCTCTCCACTGGGAGTATCTCACTCGACGCAGCGCTCGGGATCGGGGGTGTGCCTCGTGGCCGAGTAATTGAAATTTATGGCCCGGAGTCGTCGGGAAAAACTACGCTCACCTTACACATGGCAGCCGAGGTGCAGAAGGCGGGCGGCACAGTAGTGTTCATCGACGCAGAACATGCGCTTGACCTCAACTATGCGGCACGGCTTGGTGTCGATACTCATCGACTCTTGATCAGTCAGCCAGACTCAGGTGAACAGGCCCTAGAGATCGCAGAGACCCTTGTTCGGTCGAATGCAGTTGATCTGGTGGTGATTGACTCTGTGGCGGCGCTCGTTCCTCAGGCGGAGCTTGAGGGAAATATGGGCGATTCTCTCCCAGGTCTCCAAGCCCGGCTGATGAGCCAAGCGCTTCGGAAATTGACTGCGGCCTTGTCCAAAACAAAGACGACGGTCGTTTTCATTAACCAGATTCGCATGAAGATCGGTGTCATGTTCGGTTCTCCGGAGACTACCTCCGGGGGCACCGCGTTAAAGTTCTACGCTTCTGTTCGGATGGACATTCGTCGGATCGGAGCAATTAAGGATAACGAAGACGTTATTGGTAATCGCACACGCGTTAAAATCGTAAAGAACAAGGTTGCACCGCCGTTTCGTGAGGTCGAGTTTGATATCCTCTATAACGAAGGAATCAGCCAATTAGGGGAGATCGTTGATCTCGGCGTAGAGCATGGGGTGATCGATAAAGCCGGTGCCTGGTTCGCTTTCAAGGGAGAGCGAATTGGACAAGGGAAAGAGAATGCAAAGCGTTTCTTACAAGAGAATTCTGCGATGCGAGAGGAGATCAAGTCCCTGATCTTAAGCACCCTTGGGATCAGCGCACCGACTATGCTCGGCGCTGTGCCTTCGAAAAGTGAGCGTCAACCAGTGACGACGACGGCACCAGCACCAACGGCAGCCACATTGCCAACAAGCAACAACAAGAAAGAGAATGTTGATGATGCAACCACCGATGCTGCGGCCACAATCAAACTGAAAAAGCCACTTAAGGTAGTAGGGGAGTAGTAACAACGCTGAGATTACACCACGAAGACCACTAAGACCACGAAGGGTTATAATTGATCCTTTGTGGTCTTAGTGGT
>FKKE01005920.1_pt3 | contig 17594 bp, 20 predicted proteins | sample 1106331 | NCBI WGS metagenome assembly FKKE01 (sample SAMEA3931202, study PRJEB13176) | freshwater metagenome | biome: Drinking water system; feature: drinking water; material: freshwater | place: China | collected 2013-02-06 | reverse complement strand
GAGGTCTCCCCTAGAATCCCGCCGATCGGGGCCGGCCGGGATTCTCGGGCGGCGGCCGGCGCGCCTGCGCCTGCCGCAGTGGGGCTGACCATGGAGTCCATCCAGCATGCGCGCGGCCTGTCGGCCATCGAGTGGCTGGGTGCCCGCGTCGTCGCCGGCTTCACCTATCTGGCCGATCTCAGCGCCCTGGTCGTCCGAGTGTTCCAGGATCTGGGGGGCGGAGGGGCTCGCGGGCGCCGTGAGGCCGTTCGGGTCATCGCCCGGCAGATTCTCTTTACCGGCGTCGACGCGCTGCCCGTCACCAGCGTGATTGCGCTCTTGCTCGGCATCATCGTCATCACGCAAGCCGGCACGCAGCTCCCCCTCGTGGGAGCCGAATCCCTCATCGGCAGCGTCATCGTGGTCGGCGTGATTCGCGAGCTGGGCCCGCTCTTGACCGCGTTCATCGTGATCGGACGGTCCGGGACGGCCATCACCACCGAATTGGGCAATATGCGCGTGAGCCAGGAGGTGACGGCCCTGCGGCTCATGGGCATTCCGATCACGCGGTTCATCATCATGCCGCGCGTCATCGGCATGATTCTGGCCATGCTGTGCCTGACCTTCTACTTCGATCTCGTCGCGGTGCTGGGCGGATTCGTCATCGCCAAGCTCGAGCTGACGATCCCCTTTACGGCCTTCGCCGATTCGATCGTGAAGTCGCTCTCGTCGCTGGATGTGCTCGTCACGGCGGTGAAGAGCGTGACGTTCGGGACGCTCATCGCCGCGATCGGCTGCCATCACGGCATGGCGGTGGGGCAGTCGCCGACGGAAGTGCCGCAACAGACGACGAAAGCGATGATCAATTCGGTGACGATCTGTCTCGCCGTCGATATGGTGATCGTCTGCGCGGTGTACCTATGACGGGCGCGGCGCTGGCCCTCACGGATGTGCGGTGCGTCGGCGAGGACGGGGTCGATCCGCTGGAGGTGTCGCTGACGGTCCAGGAGGGGGCCTGCGTCGTGCTGCTGGGCCCCGTTCATTCGGGAGCCGGGACCGTCCTCCGCCTCTGCGCGGGGCTCCTGGCTCCGGATGAGGGCCTGGTTCGGGTCTGCGGGCAGGATCCGGCGGCGCTGGAGGACGACGGCGACCTCGACTTCCGCCTCCGTGTCGGCGTCGTGCTGCAACCGCCCGGCCTCCTGAGCAACATGACGGTCTTCAACAATGTGGCCCTGCCGTTGCGCTTTCATCAGGCGCAGGGCGAGTCGGAGATCGACGCCACCGTCACGACCTTGCTGACGCAGTTGGGGGTGGCGTCGCTCCGCGACCGGTTTCCCGCGGCGCTGACCTTCGGCGAGGCGAAGTCGGTGGCCCTCGCCCGGGCCTTGGTGATGGGCCCGACGGTGCTCTTGCTGGAGGAGCCCGATGCGGGGCTCGATGCCGAAGAGATCGGCCGGTGCCGCGCGCTGCTGGAGGACAGGCGCCGCCGCAGGCCGCTGACCGTGCTCATGACACTGTCCCACGCCTCTCCGCTCCAATCGTTAGCCGATCGCGTGGTCTATCTGCGGGAGGGGCAGGTGGTGGCGGAGGGGCCTCGACCGAATCTGCTGAGCGCCGCAACCGGCGATCTCTTGGCCTACTTGGGAGCCTGATCGCGAGGCGGCGCGGGCACGCGCAGAAAGGAAGAAGGCATGAAGCTCCACTATTCGCATGGGATGACCTCGGGGCGGATCGCCCGCCTCGTCGGCCTCTTTGTGCTGATTCCGATCGTCGGGCTGATCGTCATCGGCATCTTCATGGCGAAGACGGAAGGGCTCTTTCAGCCGCGGTATCGGCTGCAGGCGGCGCTCAGCAACTCGTTCGGCCTGTCGCCCGGCGCCCGGGTGCTCATGGCCGGGATTCCGATCGGGCGGGTGGAAACCATCGAGCTCGGCGAGCAGGGCTCGGTCGATGTCACGCTCGAACTCATGAGGGCGTATCAGGGCAAGATCCGAGAGGACTCCGAGGGAACCATTGAAAAGAGCGGTCTGGTAGGGGCCTCGGAGATCTTGATATCCGTCGGCACGCCGGCCAAGCCAGTGATCCCGGACGGCGGCATGCTCACGGTCGAGGAACCGCAAGAGCTAGCCGAGTTGCTCAAAGACGTGCCGGCCTTGGTGGAGACCGTGAAGCGCACTTTGGCGGAGGTTGAGGCGATCACCAAAGACGTCCGCCTGGCCGCCCAGACCGGCGGGCGCGCCTTGACGAATGTGGAGGAGGCGAGCAAGGAGCTGCCGGCGACGATGGCCTCTGTCCAACGGTCGCTGGCCTCCGTCGAGAAGACCACGGCGGGACTTCCGGAGGTGACGGTGTCGATGAAGCGGACCCTGGGCACGGTCGATCAGGCGGTCAATGACGTGCAGGCCAGCACCCAGCGGCTTCCGGAGCTGGTCGATGCGGCGCAGGCCTCGATGCAGAACGTGAAAGCCACGACGGAGTCTCTCAGGACCACGTCGAAGCAGCTCCGCCCCGTGCTGCGATCGGCGCAGGTGACCGTGGAGGATACGAATCAGATTCTGCGCGGCGCCAAGAATACCTGGCCGGTCAGCACCTTCGTGAAAAATGCCGGCCCCGATCCCGCGCCGCCGGATCCGAGCCCGGGGAGTCTCCGCGGAGACCATTGAGGCGCGCATGCGGGGACGCCGCCCACTCGGGGCTGCACTACTGTTTTGTTGCCTGGCCGGCTGCGGTGGAGCGCCCGAGCCTGTGACCGCGCCCCCGCCGCTCGCGGGGAAAGTCCGGCAGTGGCAGGCGCAAGGGCAGCGCTTGCTGGCGCAAGGCGAATGGGAACTGGCCAAGAGCGCTTTTGAAGATGCCCGACAATTAGCTGAAAGTCTCGATGACCTCCCAGGAATTGTGGAGGCGCTCAACAGTCTTGGCGCCGTCGCGGTCCAAGAGCGACGGGCCGACGAGGCCGTGCTACTGCATCGCCGCGCGCTCGCGCTCGCCGAAGAAACCCGCCAGACTTCCCAACTCTTGCCGTCACTGACGCGACTTGCGGCGGCGCTCCAGCTCGTCGGGCAGTCCGCTGAAGCGCAGGAACGCTATCAGCGGGCCGAGAGTCTGGCGAAAGAGACCGGCGACAAAAAACAACAAGCGATCATCCTGAATAATCTCGGGCTGCTTGACTTGAAAGCGGGCGCGCCGGATACGGCGCGGGTCAAGTTCGAGGCGGCGCGGGCAATGAATCAATCGCTCAATGAGAAACGGGAATGGTCGGCCAATCTGTTGAACCTGGGCCTGGCGGCGGAAGCCCAAGGGCAACTCGATGAGGCGCAGCGCCAGTTCGAGTCCGCGCTTGAACTCGACAAGGCGAGCGAACAGCAGCTCGCCATTGCCGGCGACCTGGCCGCCCTGGCCCGCGTCTTGGAGAAGCGCGGCAACAAACCTGCCGCGCTGGCCTACTATCAGCGGGCCTATTGGAGCTATCGCGCTCTAGAGGACGTGGGCAGGTCTCACGAAGTGCTTCAGCGTGCCATCGACCTGGCCCGGGAACTTGGCAGGCGGGAAGAAGCAGAAAGTCTTGATCGGGAACTCAACGCAATAACTGCTGAAATGCGGAGACGATAGGATGTCCACCAATAGCGGCGTACGGAAATTGAGTGGTGGCGCGCCTTCGGCTGACGACGGGCGGGCCCCTCGATCATCGCCTGATGCGTGAGGCTTCCATGGCCACTCCTTGTCGTGCTATCGGCCGCCGCGCCTCTGAGACCGCACCGGAGTGCGAGGTCGGCGTCTCGGCGCCGAGTTTGGCTGTGAGGGGGCTGGATGTCCGCCAGGGCGATCGCTCTCGGGGCCCATCCCGTCCAACCGAGGAAGGCACGTCAGAACAAATTGTGGAGCGCCACGGCTTTACAGCCGTGGTCCCTCTGATGTGATTGCTTCGGCGAAACCAGCCGAGCCTCCTCAGCCGAAGTAGCTCCGGCGACGAAGGCCGGAAGCCTGTCCGCCTTCGCTCTGACCTTCGCCAAGGCTCCGGTGGGCCGCCGAAGCTTAGCGGAGGCGGCAAGGCTTCAGCGGACACCCGCCCCGCATTCCTCGTCCGAGGCCAAGGGCTTTGGCCGACTGCGTCCACGGCTTCAGCCTCCTCCGCCGGTGTCGCGTCAGCTATGAAGGCCGGGCAGCCGTGGCTCCCGCCTGCCGGAGCCATGCGGCGGGCAGGTCCTGCGCGGGCGGGTGAATTCTCAATAGTCTTGAGAGACGCTTTCCTCAATATCCTGTCATTTTGTAGTGGGATTGGGCCGTAGCGCTGTAGATAGAGGATAATCTCTGCCTCCGCTTCGAGCCTGCCTGTCATCAATTTGTTGAATTCAGGGCTGGAAGGGATAGGCGCGCGGTTGTCGCTATCGCGGTGCCAGCGTAGTGTCGGCAATAGAGGGTGCCGTGTGCGACGGCATGGCGATGCTGCATCGCCGTTTCAGAGGAGCACGCGGCCAACAGAGAGGCGCGGAATAGCTAAAGGGAATCAGCGCATGATGCCGGAACCGGAGCCGCCCAGCCCTTCGGCAGCCCATAATCCTGCTTGAACTATATTTTTCCGCTGGTTCGCTGGCTGAACCGATCCGCCAAGAGCGCGCCGCCGGGTTTGAGGCCTTGCTCGCGTAGGGCGTTCTGCACGACCGTGATGCGGTTCGAGAAATTCGGATGGGTCTTGAAGAAGGCCTTGTCGTCGCCCTTGAGCTGGCGCAGGCGGTTCAAGAACGTGAGATAGGCCGACGGGTCGTACCCGACGCGCGAGGCGAACACCACGCCGAGGCGATCGCTCTCCAGCTCTTTGCCCTGGTCGAGCCCTTCATCCAGAATCTTCTTCACGGCGCCGTCGATCACATTCTTGAACGCATCGGGGTTGCGCGTCGCGTAGGCGAGGCCTGCATCCGCCACGCCCGCAATCTGCTTGGATCGCTGGATGACGTCCAAAATATGTTTCTGCGTCACGTGCCCGATCTCATGCCCCAGGACGGCGGCCAACTCCGCTTCGTTCTGGACGGTCTTGAGCAGGCCGCGCGTCACGAAGATATAACCGGATGGCGCCGCAAACGCATTGATGGAGTCATGATTGAGGATGGCGAAGCGGTACTCCATGTTGGCTCGGTCGCAGGTCAGGGCCACGCCCTTTCCGACCAGGTTGACGTAGCGGGTGAGTTCCGGATGGTCGTAGAGGCCTCCGTACCGGGCGATCACCTGGAGCGCGATGGCCTGTCCGATATTTTCTTCCTCTTCCGGACCGATGGGGAGCAGGCCGGCGATCACTTGGCCGGTGCCCTGAATGGCGCGGGCCAGCCGTTCGTCGCCTGACTGTCGGGCGGCATGCTCGGCGACCCGCTGCAGTTCAGGACAGCCCGTCAAGCCCAGTGATGCCGCGCAGGCCAGCATCGCGAGGCTCGGGAATGAAAGCCGGTTATGGCGCATATTCGCCGAGCCTCCCGCTCTTCAAGAACTCCTGGATTTCCTCATCCGGAATCTTGTAGGCCGTCATCCGGTCGACCGCGTCGCGATACGGTTTGGTAATGCCGGTCCGATTGGCATACCCCTCCGAGGCCTTGTCCAAGCCGCGGGCGCCGGCCGAGGCCGTGACGCTGGAATCGCCACGCCGAAACCGTTCGCCCAGCGCGGCCAAGTCCCCGCCGCTGCCGCTGGGTTTCGTCGAGGAGACCTTGGCGGAATAGATCCAGCCCTTGGCTCCGCTGCTGGTCTGCACCTGAATCCACTTGTCTTCGCGAGAGACCACCTCCAGCTCCTGCCCATATTGAAGATTGGCGACCACCGGGTCCAGCGACGTTTTGCCGGAACGGATCTGCGCGGTCTTCGCCGTGACGTAGACGCTTTCGGCCGATGCGGCAGAGGCGGAAGCGAGTCCTATGACACAGGCGGCCACTAAGCCAATCCATCGTCGTGGCTGTCGCATAGCGCGCACTCCTCTACTTCGATTTCAAGTCGTAGACCCCATCCCAGTCCGGGGGGGGAGGGGCCGCCGAAAACTCCTGCGCGCGGGTCAGGTAGACCCGCGAAGGCCCATCGTTCGGGTCAAGGTTCAGCGCCGCTTCGAATTTGGCAATGGCCTGCGCGAACTCGCGACCCTTGTAGGCGCAGAGGCCTTCGAGATAGGTCCCGACCACCAACTGCTTCTACGACGGCAGGGCTCCTTTTCTCGCCAACAGTTCATATACCACAACCGGCTCGTGTTTGCCTTTTACCCGCATGAGGTCGACTTCCCGGGCCTCGATATCCTGGCGGGCCAGCTCATAAGTCCGAGGGCCGAGCAGGATGAGGGTGTCGTAGTATTTATTGGCGCCTTCGAGGCGCGAGGCGAGGTTCACGCTGTCGCCCATGACGGTATATTCGAGGCGTTTTTGCGAGCCCATGTTGCCGACGACCAGCGGGCCGGAATTGATCCCGATACGGGCGGAAATGTCGGGGTGCCCCTCCCGCTTCCAGTCTTCGCGGAGCTTCGCGAGTTCGGTTTGCGAATCCAGGGCGGCAAAGCAGGCCAGCGTGGCATGGCGGGGGTCGTCGCGCGGCGCCCCGAAGATGGCCATGATGCCGTCGCCGAGATACTTGTTCACGTTGCCCCGGTGCTTGAGGATGATGTCGGTCATGGCGGAGAGGTACTTGTTCAAGAGAATCACGAGCGCTTCCGGGGAGAGTTTTTCGGAGATGGACGTGAATCCCGCAATATCGGAGAAGAGCACCGACAGTTCCTTCTTTTCCCCGCCGAGGCGGATTTTTTCCGGATTCTTCATGATCTCGTCGACCACCTCCGGCGCCATGTACTTGTCGAAAGCCGCGCGAAGTTGTCGCCGTTGGCGGCCTTCCGTCAGATACTCCACGGTGGCCGTGGCGGCGAACGTGATGCCCAGCGCGCTCAAGGGCAGGGCGAGGTCCAGCCAGAGTCCATGGGATGTAAAGGCATGCACGGCGAGGCCGTAATAGGCGGCGCCCAAGCCGCCGATGAGGAACAACTTGAGGACATAGCCCGGCATGATCATGAGGAGCCAGGCCGTGGCCAGGCACAGCGCCAGGGTCACAAGTCCGTTGGCCCAGGCCGGCGCGGGGCGCAGGTAGCGGTTGCGAAGGATGTTATCCAGCGCCGACATGTGAATCAGCACGCCGGGCGTGATTGGCGAGAGGGGCGTGACGCGCAGGTCGTACGTGCCGGCCGCGGTGGCGGCGATGAAGACGATCTTGTCCTTGAAGAGGCCGGGATCCAGCAGCGGCGGCTTGCCCGCCTGGAGGTCAGTAAATGAGCGTAGGATAGCCCCGATGGAATACATGGGGAAGGTGCGATCCTCCAAGTCCCCGTGCCAGTCGATCAGCATCTCGCCGGTATTGGTCAGGGGAATCGTGGCGGGTCCGATCCGAAGCTGGCGGGCGCCCACGGTGATCTGCTCGGCCTGGAGCATGTCGGCGGCCAGGCGCGCGGCGAGCTGCAACACAGGACGCCCGTCGGTTGTTGCGATCAGTGGAACGCGGCGGGTCGTGCCGTCGATATCGGGGGTGAGATTGATATACCCGATGCCGCGAGCGGCCTCCGTCAGCGCCATGGTGGGCAGGCGCATCGAGGAGAAGGTGGGCCGCGGCGCCGGCCGGCCTTCCTCTCTCAACTGCACGCCGACCTGGGGTGGAAGGGGAGAGGCCGCAACCTGTGGCCCCGCCGACGGCAGAGGCGGGGCGTCCGGCTGGTTCTCCAGGAGAAAGGGAAGATAGACCTGCCCGGCCGCCCGCATTTCATCGGCGAAGACCAGATCGAATTGCGCGTCGTCGGTGTCCGGCTCGGAGAGAATGACATCGAAGGCGACGGCCTTGGCGCCCGCCCGTTTGAGAAAATTCACCACGTAGCCATGGCGATCGCGAGGCCAGGGCCAGCGGCCGTAGGCCTCGAGACTGGCGTCGTCGATGGCGACCAGGACGATGTCCTTCCCGGCCTTGCGGGGATCCGCATACTGGTGGAAGCGATGGTCCAGCGTCGTGAGTTCGGCGATGGTCATGGCGCCGGACCACTGCAGCAGCCAGGCTAGGAGGCACACGCCGCCGCCCACCATGGTGCCGGTGAGCCACTTCTTGCCGACGGAAGATGGCCGTTTCATGGACCTACGAGGCCGCGCGAGCCGGTGCTTATCGGTGCGCGAGGCCGAAGAAGTTGAGGATGCGGGAGGTGAGAGACCGGCTGTCGGTCCCTTCCTCCGCCTTGTGCGATTTCGCGGCGGATTCGCGGTGAGAGGCCAACGCCGATTGGCGTTGCGCGAGGGTCTCGCCGAACCGCTCGACCAGGCCCTGATTGTGCGCCAGGACCGGCGCCAGGTCGCTCTTGTCCACCACCAGCACGGAGAGCGGAGTGGTGGCGCGCACGGTCGCCGTCCGCGGGGCGCCAGTCAGGAGGGACATCTCTCCGAAGAAGTCGCCCGTCCTGATCGAGGCCACCTTCGCCGCCTGCCCGCCCGCTGCAATCTCGATGTCGGCTGTGCCGGACATCACGACGAACAACTCCGAACCCGCCTCTCCTTCTCGGACCACCACCTCACCGGGCATGAACACCCGCTTATCCGCGCCTTCCGCCAGTCGCCGGTGTTCCTCGTCGTTCAGGACGGAGAGGAAGTTGATGGAACGAAGATGGGAGAGGTGCTCCGTCACCTGCGCCGCGCGCGCGGCAGCCCGGTCCGGCGCGACGGCCTGATGCAGCACGCGTTGCGGATAGGGGATCTCGATGCCGTGCCGCTTGAATCCGTACCACACGTAGGCCATCACTTCCCCCGCGATTCGCTCGCGGCGGGGGTAATCCGTGAGCCAAAACCGCAGCTTGTACTCGATCCCGGACTCCTTGAACTCATGCAGGTAGCTCACGGGAGGCGGATGGGGCGCCACGCCGGGCGCCGCCGCGGCGGCATCCACGAGCGCCTGCTTCACGTGCAACGGCGGGTGGTCGTACCCCGCCTCGATGGTCAGGGTGCGGGCCGTGATGCCTTCGGGTCGGCTGTGGTTGACGACCTCGGCCTGGGTGACGGCGTCGTTCGGGAGGCTGACGTAATCCCAGGCGCGCGTCTTGATCGTGACGTAGTTCAGATTGATGTCGGTGATGACGCCCTCCTTGCCCATCAGCGTGACCCAATCCCCCACGCGGATGATCTTGCCCAGTTCGATGCCGGAGGCGAACCGCGCGATCACGTCCTTGAGGGCAAAGCCGACGACCGCGGTGGCCACGGTCGGGACGGCGATCAGGGCCAGCACGTTGACATCGAGCACGAAGCGCAGGAGCAGGAGCCCGGCGATACCCAAGCCGACGAGTACGCCCAGCAGCCGGAGCGTATGGGGAATATAAAAGTCGCGCTGGGCGATCAGGTAGTCTTCGACCAGCGTCAGGTCGACGATGTTGAGGAACACGAAGACCAATCCCAGATACGCGGAGAACGCGAGCCAGGGCTGAAAAGCGGCAGGGATCCAGGGGATGAAGCCGTTGTCCGCCAGCTCCATCACCAGCATCAGGAAGATCGCCCCCAAGCAGGCGGCCAGCAATCCCAGGCCGATCTTTTTTTTCCGGGCCATGGAGAGGTACAGCAGGCCCGTGAGGAACAGGAGTCCGAAGGTCAAGGAGACTCCGACGCCCAGGTGGTCGTTGCTGCCGGTCATAGGATCGGGGGTCGCGGGATCACGAGGAATCGTGCAAGAAGATAGACCGGACGGGGACGGAAGGCAAGCAGGAGGGGGCGCGCGTGGGCGCTGCTGGAAGTCGCGGGCGCTCCCCATGTCCCCGCCTGGCTGCTGTAGCGGGCGAAACTCGCGGCTGCGGCGCCCCCCATCCCCCACAGCGGACTGCGGGGGTTCTCCGATCCGTCGAGGGCGGTCGTCCTCACGGTCGGGCCTCGCTCGGAGTTCCGCCTCGCACATCAGCGCGGCGGCGCCATGAGGTCGCGCAACGCCACTTCCATCAGCTCCCCCGCGTGAAGGATGGAGGTAAGGAGCCAGCATCGCAGACGATCCCGCCTTGCCAACAGCGTCCGCGTGTGGGTTGGTGGTGAGAAGTCGCCAGCCTCGCAACTCGCTCGCCCCGTTCATGCCTCGAGGGAAGAATAGGTGAGTCCGCGGTGTCGCTTGTCTTGCAGCGGTACTTAAGGCTCACTGGGAAACGAAAAAGGTGGCGGGAACCATTGATTAGCCCACCCTGGAGAATGGGGCCCGCTGACCTCTATAAGGTAGAATGGCCCGATTCGCCAGTGCCCTGGCGGAAGCGCGTCTCAACTTCTCGCCGAAAACAATTGCCTGAACGGGCGCCTACAGCAGAGGTCGCGCCTGTGCTTAGGAGCTTTTCTCGCGCCATGCTACGGGCGGCGCGCCGACGTGGCGTTTGAATGCCCGATTAAAGGCCGCTTCCGATTCGTATCCGACACGATCAGCCACCTCAGCGATCGAGAGGTCCGCTTGAAGTATGAGATGTTTTGCCAGTTGGATGCGCCAGCCGGCCAAGTATCGCATGGGTGCCTCCCCGGTCAACTCGGTAAATCGTTGAGCCAACCCGGAACGCGAAACTCCTACCTCGCGAGCCAAGTCTTCCACGGTCCATTGATACTTAGGTTTGGCGTGTAGCAACCTCAACGCCCGCCCAACCTCCGGGTCCTTCACACCGGCCAGCCAGCCCCGGTGCCCGGAAGGAAGTTGCTGCATATAACGCCGCAGGACCTCCACATACAGTAACTCTGTCAATCGAGCCAACATTGCGGGACTGCCCGGGCGCATCCCATCGGCCTCCTCGATGGTATGCCCCAGAGTACTGGCGAGCCAGCCGTCTGCGTCGATCAAGGCGATATCGGAGCGTTGATCTGTTTCTCCTCGTCCGGCTCTCTCCCGACCACGCACGCATAGCATAGGCGGCAGCGCTCCGATCAACGGATTGAGGCGCTGGTCGCAGTGAAGATACCCGCAGACGAATCGCGTGGTTTCTCCGCCTCCGCCGTGGTCGAACTGCGGTATCTCGTCCGAGGGTTGGGACGGGAGCAGGCTGCTGATCGGCTGCGGCCGTGCGCCCACATGACTGCACATGATGTGCGGATCGCCATGCGGAAAGATGATGACGTCGCGCGCTTCCATCTTGAGCGGGGTGTATCTGTCGATCGAGACCCAGCACTGCCCCTCGACCAGCACGTGGAACAGCGCGATGCTTTCGGCACGCAGCCTCAGGAACCGCACGAGATGGTCTGACGGCGGAGATTCGATCGACCAGGGAGAGGAAAGTCTGGCCGTGAAAAATACGGCGCTGGTCAGTCGAATCACGCGCAAGACATCGGAAAGGACATCCATGAAGGCTCGCTTCTGCTCCTCGTGGCCCCGATTCGAACAGATTTTGGCGTGTCAATCAATACTCTCGGAGTCCTAGTCATAGTTTCATTCGCTCGATTACTCGATACTGTTTCCAGCACGAGGCACTACCCCTCGTTGGACAAAACCATTTCACAAAAGGAGGATTCTCATGAATCAACCGTACACATATCAATCGGCTCTAGCGACGGCGGAGGGCCTTCATTGGCGCGTCGAGGATCTCATCGGAGGAGATAAGCGCCTCGACTTCACGAAACCGTTCATGCCCGAGTCGTTGGCGCGGGTGGAACAGCTGTCATTCCTGACCTCGGAGGAAAAGTTGGTGCTGAACCAGATCAGGGGGAACGCCTACCTGTGCATCTTTGGCCTCGTCGAAGAGTTCATCCTCCCCTATGTGCTGGACCAGGCACGTCCTCATCTCCAACCAGACGACTACCGCACGCGTGCCCTCTTGCAGTTCGCCGGCGAGGAGGCGAAGCACATTCACTTGTTCAAGCGCTTCCGCGAAGAATTCGCGCGCGACTTCGGTACCGCGTGCGCGGTCATCGGGCCGCCCGAAGAGATTGCCAAAGCCGTGTTGGCACATGATCCCCTGGCCGTCGGGCTCGCGGTCCTGCACATCGAGTGGATGACGCAACGCCATTATCTTGAAAGCGTCCGAGAGGATCGACAGCTCGACGCGCAGTTCAAGAGCCTGCTCAAGCATCACTGGATGGAGGAGGCGCAGCACGCCAAGCTCGATACGCTGATGGTCGTCGCGCTGGCTGAAGGGCGCAGTGCCCGCGAGATCGAAACGGTGGTCGAAGAGTACCTCGAGATCGGCGGCCTGATCGATGCGGGGCTCAAGCAGCAAGTCGGTTTCGACCTCGACGCGTTCACGCGGGCGACCGGCCGCCGGTTGAATGCGGAGGAGAAAAGTCAGTTTGAACGAGCCCAGCTTCAGGCGAACCGCTGGACATATCTTGGTTCGGCCATGACTCACGAACAGGTTCTCGCGACACTGGAGAGTCTCAGTCCGGCCGCGAGAAAACGCGTCGAAGGCATTGCGCCGGCGTTTTGCTGAACGGCGCCTAGTGAAGGAGGTTCTTTACCATGTCGTCTTCTGGAGTGTCGTTCGTACGGGCGTTGTTCTTGCTGTTTTACATTTCTCTGGTGCGATTCAAGCCCGGGCCGCGCGCGTTTGCCTGGAACCTGGTCGCGGCCAATATCGCGGGACTCATGTTCTTGCCAAGAATGGAGCCGGTGGTGCTCTGGATCTCCATCCTTGCAGGATTCGTGTTCATGGTCCGGGTGTACCAGGAAATGGGCTTTGTCAGACTTCTCGGAGCGGGCCATGCCTTGTGGCTGTTCGTCCTGCCATGGCTTGCGTTCCAGTGGATAAACCTCCCCTCCGATGCCAGCGGATGGTTCAGCGCGTGGCTCGGATGGGTCATCGTGACCAACGCAATTTCCCTTGTCCTGGACATACGGGACTCGGCGGCGTTTCTCGCAGGAGACCGCGCCAGGTACTGCTAAACTCGATGAATCGGACACGGTTGGAGTAGATAGCAAGGCGGTCTCGCGGCGTTTGCCTCAAGGACGCCTTGCTCGTAAAGTTGGGTTCCGAGTTTGCGCAGGGCGTTTCCCCGTTCGTCGGTGGCTATGCGTGCGTCAGGTGTGAAAAAGGTTCCAGAGACCATTGATCCCCACGGACGGAGTGTGAATCCATTTCAACGAGTCGGTCTCTTACCCGCTATGAGGTGAGTGCTAGGAGAAAGGGAAGAGCTATGGCGACCGAAGATCTGATTCGCATGGGGTCGTATCTGTCGGTGCTGGCAATCATGGCGACGTGGGAACTCATTGCGCCCCTCAGGCCGCTCACCGCCTCGAAGCTCTGCCGATGGGGCAGCAATCTTACAATTGTGATCTTGAATACAGCGATTGCTCGATTGTTTTTGATGGGCGGAGTCATGGCAACAGCCGTCATGGCGCAGGAACGAGGTTGGGGGTTGCTAAATCAGGTGGATGGGCCCGTTTGGCTCGAAGTGGGGGTGGCGATCCTGGCGCTCGATCTGATCATTTATGCCCAGCACCAGGTCTTTCACTATGTGCCGATCCTCTGGCGGTTCCACATGATGCACCATTCAGATCTGGACTTGGATGTGACGAACGGGGTTCGGTTCCATCCGGTCGAGATCATTATTTCGACCGGCGTGAAAGCTGTCTCGGTGCTGGCGCTGGGAGTCGCGCCGCTGGCGGTGGTGATCTTTGAAATCGTCCTGAATGCCACCGCGTTGTTCAATCACAGCAATGCGCGCATGCCGTCGGGACTCGATCGGGTGCTGCGGTGGTTCGTCGTGACCCCGGATATGCACCGCATCCACCATTCGACAGACGTCCTCGAAACAAACAGCAACTATGGTTTCAACGTGCCTTGGTGGGATCGGTTGTTCGGAACATATTGTACGGAACCGGCCTTGGGGCAGTTGGGGATGAAGATCGGCCTCGAGCATCTCGGGCCACCGGTCTGCCTGAATCTCTTCATGATGCTGCGCTTCCCGTTTGTGACCCAGCTTGGCCGCTATGCCGGCCGTCCCTCAGCATAATGGCAGGAAAATAAGGTGCAAGAAAGAAAAGGTGCGGGGAGTCGTTTTTTAACTGCTGCGTTTGACAAGTGCGGCGCTACATTGGCCGGATGGGGAAGGAAAGCAACACGAGGGGAGGAGGGACGAGCGCTTGACTGACAGGCGACCAGAGCATGACTATCGTAGCGAGCGGCTGGAAGGGTGACGACTGAGCCGACATCTCGACCTACGGTCGATGTCTCAGAGGCTCAGTCGGCCCAAGGGGAGGTTCACGACAACCAGCCCGTGCGGACGCATTCTGGGTGTTGGAGACCAAAGCGCCAGTCCGTCGCCGACCCTTCTTTCCTGAGGAGAATTGTCCAGCCGGCTGAGAGTTCGATCGGCCTACTTGATCGCGACGGCTTTCACTTGCTTGAGCAGGAAAAAGTACCGGGAGTCGTTATTCGCCTGCTCAGCCTGCGAAGTCTTTAGGAGCTATGGCGATTCTTGGAAATGCTTTGAGGATCTGACGGTCGTTCGTGACCAGTTTCACGCTCAGGTCTTCAGCGAGCGCCACGAATTCGCAATCGTAGGCCGAACAACCTGATTTCGCGGCGAGGTCCAATACGTGGTAGGACACGACCGCGTACTCGCGTCCCTTCATCCATCCTTCCGTTTCCCGAATAAGGTCTGTGGCGACGGGCAGCGTCAATGATTTCCGGCGCACAAGGCCGGCGAGGATGTTGCGGAACTCGGATCGCCAGAGGAGTGGAGCCGCCCACAGGGGGTCTTGGAGGAAGACCGCTTCGGCAAGGGACGTCTGCTCCCCTCCGATGTAGAGATATGCGAACAGGTTGGTGTCTGCGACGATCACGGCCGCCCGGCCGTCTTCAATTTGTTGACTGTCTTGTCGTTGAGCCGGGTTCCTTGCGTGCGCTGTCGAAGATCTCGAGCCTTGGCGAGAATTTGGTCCGGTTCAAACGGAGTGCTTTGACTGGCTTGTTCCAGGCACGCCATCACCTCGCGGGTGAGGCTCCGACGGTGCTGGACTGCCTGGGCCTTTAGCCGTCTGTACACCGGCTTCGGGATATTCTTGATGGTGAGGCTCGGCATAGCGTAGTGGTTTCAGAGTGGTTGTAATCTGCAACCAAGCCTATCCTACACAGCCAGGCTTGCCTCGTCAAGATTCTTGATGCCTAGCGTCGCTCGAACTGGCAAAGATTCAAAGAGCACTCAGCGCCAATTGTTCTGCCGATGCCTCCAGACTTGTTTGTGAGTCAATGGCGTTGAGGCGTCGTCTCTGCGCTCTCGTCCCTCGGCCAGCCCTCGGTCTTCCTCCATTTCCAACGCCTCTTTGACGAGATCGAGGATTTTCAGTGAGAGCGGGAAAGGAAAAGGTACCGGGAGTCGTTTCGTGAGGCTTGCTCGGGCTTCCGATCGTGCCAGGTGGCAAGGAGCCGTATCATGGCTCAGGCCGGTCTATCCGTCTTGCGACATCTTGGTACACGTGCTTCCGATGACGGATGGCGAGAATCCGCACCTCCGTCGCTACGACCTTGAAGACCACGCGATAGTCGCCGACCCGAAGTTTCCAGTACCCCTTGAGCGTCTTGCGGAGGGGGGCGCCGAATTGCTGCGGCGCCTCCGTCAGGCGTGTTTCAATCGCATCAGCGATGCGATGTCGAAGATTGCGTGGGATGGCAGGAAGGTCTTCCTGCGCGACGGCAGGGTGATAGCCAAGGCTGTACGGCACTCAGCGCCTCTTCCGCTGGCGACGTCCCCAAACTTCCTCGTGAGACAACGCTTTGGATGCGCCATACGTGTGCTCTCGCTCCGAGGCTAATGCGGTGAGTCCTCGATCCTCTTCCATGTCCAGGGCTTCCTTGACCAGGTCCCGGACCTTCAAGGACAGCGAGACCTTGTCGCGCTTGGCTAACCGACGGACGCTGTCATACACGGGTTCATCCAGAACCACGTTCACTCTGGGATTTGTCGCTGGCATAAGGCACCTCTTGAGATTAAGTGTATCATAAGTGATGCACCTCGGCAATCGACTGCCTGACATCACTGTTCCGAGAGGTTGGCTGGAGACGAGCCGGCCTACTTGATCGCGACGGCTTTGACTTGCTTGAAGGTGGTGTGGCCCTGCAGGACCTTTTTGACGCCGTCCTGGACGAGCCTAGAACCTGTTTCAAAACCTCCCTTCTGCTACGGCGAACGATACAGGATCGCCTGCGTCGTTCTCGGCACCCGAACAATCCTCAACGTAATCATCACCCGTTGCTGAAGCAGAGCAACGGTACCCGATACGCCTCCGATTTTTCGGGGCCTGCGGCCTGGCATTCGATCCCGCCTCCTTCGCCTCGCAACGAAGGGGGGGTGAAACAGGTTCTCGTCATGCCCTCGTCCATGGCGATCTTGGCGAGCCTAGCGGGCCATTAAGGCGACGGATCTTGCGTAGATGACCAATCTTGACTATCATGTGGTCATGATTGGGATTCGCATTGCCGAACTTAAGAGTCGCCTGAGTGAGCATCTCCGAACAGTGCGCGCGGGTCGGAGCCTCACGGTCCTAGACCGCAACACGCCGATTGCTCGGATCGTCCCCTATGAGGAGAACGGCGGCTCGCTCTCGGTGCGCGAACCCCTTCCCGGCGCCCCCAAACTTCAGCGTGTGCCCTTGCCGCCGCCCCTCCGTCTTCGTCGGGACATCGTTGAGTTGCTGATGGCTGAGCGGCAGGGGAATCGGTGATCGCCTACCTCGACTCCTCTGTTGTGCTCCGCATTATCCTCGGCCAGTCGAGTGCCCTGAAACAATGGCGAGATGTGGAGCGAGGTGTGGCCTCCGCGCTGCTGGAGGTGGAATGCCTTCGCACCCTGGACCGGTTACGATTGGCCGAAGGGCTGGAAGACCGTGAGGTTGCCAGCAGGCGGGAAGCGGTGTTTCGGTTGATCGAATCCATGGATATCGTCGAACCCACCAGAGCAGTGCTGGCCCGTGCCGCCCAGCCCTTGCCCACTTCCCTCGGCACCCTCGATGCCATTCACTTGGCCAGCGCCTTACTGTGGAAAGAACGAAGCGGGGGGGACCTCGTGATGGCCACGCATGACGCGGCCCTGGCCATGGCGGCGCAGGCCACTGGCCTCCGTGTCATCGGTCTCTAGCCTGGTGTGGCCAGTGTCGCCGGCTGTCGGCAAGCCGCCGCAGGCGTTCCTTACTTGATCGCGACGGCTTTGACTTGCTTGAAGGTGGTGTGGCCCTGGAGGACCTTTTCGACGCCGTCCTGGACGAGCGTGGTCATGCCCTCGTCCATGGCGATCTTGGCGAGATCTTCGGTGGGCGCTTTGGATTGAATCAAGCGCTTGACCCGGTCGGAGCCGAGCAAGAGTTCGTGCAGGCCGATCCGTCCCCGGAACCCGCTGCGATTGCAGGAGGGGCAGCCGGCGCCCCTGAACAGCTTGAACGTCGGCCCATAGGCGAGTCCGAGCTTCTCCCAATTCTTGAGCCCGTAGCTGTGCACCAATTCGTCGAACTCTTCCTTCGGAGGATTGTACTCCTCCTTGCACTGCTCGCAGATGCGTTTGCAGAGGCGCTGCGCCAGCACGCCCAAGAGCGCGTCTGAAAAGCTGAAGGGATCGCAGCCCATGTCCAGCAAGCGGGTGAGGGTCTCCACCGCGCTGTTCGTGTGCAAGGTGCTCAAAACCAAGTGGCCGGTGAGCGAGGCCTCG
>FKKE01003725.1_pt1 | contig 17610 bp, 16 predicted proteins | sample 1106331 | NCBI WGS metagenome assembly FKKE01 (sample SAMEA3931202, study PRJEB13176) | freshwater metagenome | biome: Drinking water system; feature: drinking water; material: freshwater | place: China | collected 2013-02-06 | reverse complement strand
GAAGCCCTGGCCCTTGCAGGCGTTCTGGCCCTTGCAGGCGTTCCCGGCGCTCTTGCAGGCGCTCTGGCCCTTGCAGGCATTGGCGGCCATGCACTTGCCCTGCGCGGCGTCGGCCGGCGTGGACACGGTCGAGACGACAGCCCCGGCAAGGAACAGCGTGGCGGCAGCCGCGGCGAGCGTGGCACCCGATCTGGAATCCAACTTCATGACGTTCTCCTCGATGTTTGACGACAATGACGCCGTGGGCCTCGGATGCCCGATCCGAAAGCCGCACAACGCGGACGCCCGTTCGATCGTGGCAGCTTCGCGGATTGGACGAAGCCGCCTCGATGGACGGTTATCCAAGGACGAGCTACGGGGCACCTCGCGGTTTGGTTACAGTGCGCCGAAAGAAATTTTCTCGATCGCGGCTCCCGCAAGTGCTGGTCGCGATTCAGTCAGCGAGGCTGACTGTTTGTCCTTTCAGTTCTGGGCGGAGCGTTGCGGCTTCAGCTTCGCCATCTGCTTGACGGTGGCGGCAAGCTCCTCGGCATTGAACGAGGGGAACGAGCAGATGCGGTTGCTGCAGGCGAACGCGGCGGGCTCGCCGAGATCGGGATATTCGACGTCAGGATTGGGCAGCTTGCCCTCGCGCAAGTCCAGCCATTCCAGCCGCTTGTAGCGGGCAGGTAGTGCGCGCGCCAATTTGTGCAGACCTTGCGCCCGCGGGTCGTCCTTGTGGCCGACGATGGTGATATGGGTCGGCTCGATGGCGAGCTCTTCGTCGGCGAGCAGCACGCCGGGTAGCGGCCGCACCATTTCCCGGGAAGCACTGGCGAGATAGCGCATCGCATGCGAAGCCTGCTCGCGATAGGTCTCGTTGCCGAAGTAACGATTCAGCATGTTCATGAAACGCGCGACCTGGATCTGGTCTTCGATCGGCTTGGCCGGCTTCGCGAACACGCCGGTCTTCGCCTCGGATTTCCGCGAGGTAAGGAAGCCGCCGGCCTCGTCGCGGAACGTCGCGATGAAGTCGCCCACCCTCGCGGCTGACGTCAGCCATTCGCGGTTGCCAGTCGCAGCATAGAGATCGAGCAACGCCTGTCCCATCGCGAGCGTATCGCCGATGAACGGTCCGCCGCGGTCGTTGGGCCCGTGATTGAAACCGCCATCGGGTCGCGCGCGATTGGCCAGCGTCCAACGCGCCGCGCGCTCGGCACTGGCGAGCGCCTTGGCGTCTCCGGTGACGTTGTAATAGGCGGCAAGGCCCGAGATCGCCCAGCCGTTCTCCCGTGCGTAGAGATTCCTGTCGATACGGGGCATGCCCAGCTTGCGGCGCTCGCTGTCGCCAAGCGCGTAGTATTTGTGGCCGTCGGTGTCGCGATCGAGATCGGCGTCCTGGCTGACGAAGAACGCACCCTCGGGCCCTTGCATGAACGCCACGAGATAACGCTCGATGTCGCGCGCCGCGCCGAGATATTTTGCATCCTTCCACAGTGCGTAGGCCTGGCTGTATTGACGCAAATACTGCGCCTGGAACGACATGATCTTTTCGAAATGCGGCTTGCGCCACGAGCCGCCCTCCGAATACTGGAACACGCCGCCCCACACCGGATCGATCAAGGCGATCGCCGCATCCAGCGTCTGCCGCGCGCGCTTGGCCGCGGTGACGTCGCCCGCTTCGGCGCGCGCGATGGCGAGGTCCATGCTGTCGGCGTCGATGTATTTCTGCAGTTCGCCCCAGCCGCCGAGCTTCTCCTCGTAGGATTCGTCGTAGATCCGCGATAGCGCCTCGCGCTGCGCCTTGGCGAGGAACGCGGACTCCGCGGGCTTCACCTCGAAGGCTTCGGTGACGGAGGGGCCGGGGGTGGGATCGTCGATGATGGCCTTGAGCAGCGCCTGCATCCGCGGCGGCTCGATGTAGCCCCTGATCTTGGCGATCTCGCTGCCGTCGGGGCCGAACACGATGGTCGCCGGCCAGCCCCAGTCGCCATAGCGGCTCGACAGGTCGGGGTTGGCGTCCTGGTCGACGCGGACCGGAATGTATTTCGAGGAGAGCAATGCCTGCACCCCGGGATCGGCGTAGGTCGTCTTCTCCATCACGTGGCACCAGTGGCACCACACCGCCTCGAGGTCGAGAATGACGAAGCGGTTTTCGGCGGTCGCGCGCGTGAAAAGGTCCTCGTTCCAGTCGCTCCATTTCAGTTCGCTGGCCGAAACGGGCGAGGCCGCGAGTGCGGCAATGACGACGGCGGCGATGCGAGCGAGTTTCATGGCATTCCCGGGAGTGCGGATCATCCGCCAGGTACGGGCCGGGAGTGCTGGCGGCTCAGACGCGCTGCGATGTCACGCGAAAGTGAACCGCCTCACGGCGTCGCCTTGGTCTCGCCGGCGGCATTGAGCAGCAGCCGGTCCAGCGAGGCAGCGCCGGGGCCGGCAATGGCAAGCCAGAGGAAGGCGGCGAAATAGGTCGCTTCCTCGAAGCCGAGCAGCGACTGCAGCGAGTCCACCGAGTCCCATTTTGCCACCCTGATAGCGACGAGCATGGTGAAGGCCAGCATCGCCGCGGGGATGCGGGTGAACAGGCCGACCATCAGCAGGATTCCCCCGACGAACTCCACGCCCGAGACGAAGGGGGTCATGATCTTCGGGAAAATGATCCCCCATTCGGTAAAGTTCTCGATCATCTGCGGCAGGTTGTTCAGCTTGCCCCAGCCGGCCAGCATGAAGGTATAGCCGACGACGATTCGCATGATCAGCGGTCCGGCCCAGGCGAAATGCGCGGCGATGCGTGCGGGCAGCAGGATCGGCAGATTGACGAAGGAATTCATGGAGTAACCCTCTCGAAATATCGCACTGATCGCCGCTGCCGGCAGTCCGTTGGGCGCGCAAAACGCCCCCGGCCGGGATCCGTCCTGGCTGGAGATTCGGGCCGGACCGCCCGCTTGTTACGGGGCCTTGCGCAAATATTGCGCGCGGCTACCCGAATTGTTGCAGCGCAGGAAAGGTTTCCAGCAGCCAGATGCTGACATTGGAGATGGCGCCGGTGAGGAACGCGATGCCGGTGATCACCATCAGCACGCCCATCGCATGCTCGACCCGCGCCAGGTGTTTCTTCATCCGCATGAACAGCTCCGAGAACTGCTCGATGGCAAACGCCGCCAGCAGGAAGGGAATGCCGAGACCGGCGGAGTAGAATGCGAGCAGCATCGCGCCCTTGGCGACGGTGGCCTCTGCCGCGGCCACGGAAAGGATCGCCGCCTAGGATCGGTCCGATGCAGGGTGTCCACCCCGCGGCGAAGGTCATCCCGACCAGAACCGAGCCGAGGTACCCGAGCGGTTTCCGGTCGAGGTGAACCCGGGCCTCCCGATCCATCCAGCGGATCCGGAAAACGCCCAGGGTGTAGAGACCGAACAGGATTATCAGGGCCCCGCCGATGCGCTGAAACCATACCTGGTGGTATTTGAGCACCCGGCCCAGGGTGGTGGCGGTGGCGCCGAACAGCATGAAAACCACCGTAAACCCGAACACGAACAGCGCCGCATGAACCATCGCGATACGGCGGCGATTCCCCATTTCGTCGAAAGTCAGCCCGGTGACGAAGCCGAGGTACGAGGGTACCAGGGGCAGGACGCAGGGAGAGAGGAAACTCAGCAGCCCGCCCAGGAAGGCGATGGCCAGTCCCAGACTCGGGCTATCGCTCATGCTTCCGGGTTGGTGGTCTCCGGGAACCAGAATGAGGGATCGATGGGGACCGGGGGCTCTTCGGTTTCGGCCCGCCGCGGCACCAGCGCCAGGAGCTGGTCAAGGGCGTCGGGCGGGCCACTGCCAACCTCGGTGGCGCTCCATTCGAAGGCGCCCCGCTGGGGACCCTTGACCGTATGAACAAACTGGGCGGTGTAAATCCGCCGTCTGTCCCCGTCGAGCCGGGACAGGATGGCGGTTCCAAAATCGCGACCCTCCCGGCGAACAATCCGGAAGGCCCATACCCGATCGATCCCCTCCCGCGGGAATCTCTCCCGCAGGGCTGCCGCCAGATGGTCCCAGCCCGGGCCGAGGCCCGGCCCTTCCGGTATCATGAGATGGGTGGCCATGGATCGGGAAGCTAGGGGGAGCCTGGGCACGGAGGCAAGCACCCGGTGGCGGGGAGACACTGCTGCAACGGGCGGAGCCGGGCGCTAGCTTTCAAGGTGATGTGCCACCCCGCTTTCCTGGCCCTTCTGATTCAGGGGGGCGACACCATTCCCGCCGCCGATTCGGCCCGGCGGGTTATGCTTCCGCCGGTCATCACCGAGGTGACCCGGGCTCCTGCTTCGCGCCACCGGCTGCCCTTCGCCATCGGGACGCTGGATTCCCTGGAGTTCCGGCGAGGCCAGCTTACCGCCGGGCTGGACGAGGCGCTGAGCCGGCTTCCCGGAGTGGTGGTCCTCAACCGCTACAACTTTTCTCTTGACCAGCGGATTTCCCTCCGGGGCGCCGGCAGCCGGGCCAATTTCGGGCTCCGGGGAGTGAAGGTCCTTCTCGACGGGGTGCCCCAGACCCTTCCCGACGGCCAGAGTCAGCTCACCAACCTGGAATTCGGGTCGATCGAGCGGGTCGAAGTCCTTACCGGGCCGGCCGCCGCCGCGTACGGGAATGCGGCCGGGGGAGTGGTGTCTTTCACCAGCGAAACCCCGCTGCTCCCCTGGACCGGGAGGTTGCGAATCGCCGCCGGGAGCTTCGGAACCTGGAAGAGCCAGGCCGCGCTAGGAGCGGCCCGAGGCCCGGTGCGTGCTTCTGCCACGCTCTCGCGGTTCGAGACCGACGGATTCCGCCAGAACAGCGCCGCCACCGCCTGGCTGCTGGGCGCCCGAGCCGAGGCGGACCTCGGCCCCGGCTCAGTCCTCACGGTGCGGTTTTCTGCTGCGGACGCTCCCCGGGCCGAGCACCCTGGGGCCCTTACCCTGGAAGAATACGAGGCGCGCCGGGACAGCGCCGCCCCGAGCAACATTCTTAGGGGGGCCGACAAGAGCGTCCGCCAGCAACAGGCCTCGATCCGCTATCGCTGGTTCGGGGCCGGTGGGGCACTGCTCGAGGCGGTCGGGTTCGGGCTCCTTCGCGAGCTCGACAACCCGCTCGCTACCCCGCCCCCTGCCCCACCGGCGCTGACTGCCCGCACCGGCACCTATAGCACCATCGACCGGCGGGCCGGCGGGGTCCGGATCACCGGGAGTCTCCCGATCCGGACCGGCATCGGGTCCTTCCGGATGAGCGGCGGATTCGATCTCCAGGCCATGCGGGACGTCCGGCGTAACCTGCGCAGTTTCCGGGGGAGGCCGATCGGAGCGGCCTTCGTTCATCAGGTCGAAACGGTGCGGGAGTTCGGCCCGTTCGCGCAGCTCCAGTGGGAACCGGACCACCGGCTGCTGGTGCTCGCCGCCGCCCGGTACGATCACCTCCGGTTCCGGGTGGTCGACCGGGTCCGGTCGGGGGGAGTAGACCGCGGGGGGGAGCGGGTCATGAGCAGCCCGAGCGGGAGCCTGGGGGCGAGTTTCGAGCTGGCTCCCGCGGCCACCCTGTACGCCAACACCGCCACCGGATTCGAATCTCCCACCACTACCGAGCTGGTCAACACCACCGCCAACCTCGGGTTCAACACCTCGCTGGGCCCGCAACGTACCCTCGCGTTCGAGCTCGGGATCAGGGGGCGGGCCGGCTTTTTCGATTACCAGGTGGCCGGGTTCGCCAACCGGGTCCGGGATGCCATCATTCAGGCCCGCGAGGTCGACGGCCGGGCCTTCTTCGAGAATGCGGGCCGGGTCCGGATCCGGGGCGTGGAGAGCGGGTTAGGAATCCAGCCCCGGCCCTGGCTCGCCTTCCGGGCCGCCTATACCTTCGCGAGTTACCGGTTCGCCGAATACCGGGTCCGCAACGGGGCCGTCACCGATACCCTGGACGGCAACCGGCTGGCCGGGGTACCCCGCCATTTCTTCCGGGGCTCGCTGGTGGTGCGGCCGGGCCCGGCGACGGTGGAGATCGAGCAGCTCACGGCGGGGTCGGTCTTCGGCGATGACCGGAACACCCTGGCGGTAGACGGCTGGGGCCTGGGAGTCACCCTGGTAAGGGTGAGCGGCGAATGGATCTCGGGCAGCACGGTGATCCGGCCCTTTGCGGCGGTGCTCAACCTGTTCGATCGGAAATACGTCGGTTCGGTGAATCTCAACGGAGCCGGAGGGCGGATCCTCGAGCCGGCCCCGGGCCGGAACGGGTTCGCGGGGATCGAGATCGGGTGGGGGCGGAGGCAGTGAACAGTGAGCAGTGAACAGTGAGCGGTGAACCGTTCACTGCTCACCGTTCACGGCTCACTGTTCACGGCTCCCTGGCTAGAGCAGGCTCGCCGGGTCCCGGTCCAGCACAATCCGGGCTCCCCCGCTGCCGGTCAGCCGGGGAGCGGCATACCGGACCAGCCGCCCGATTTCCTCTCCCGGCCCTTTGACCACCACGTGCCAGCGCCAGCGCGATCTGATGCGGGTCAGGGCGCAGGGCGCCGGGCCCAGCACCGTGAGCGGGAGGCGATGGGCCGTTTCCAGGCCTTCCAGCCAGCCGGCCACCCGTCCCGCTTCGCTTCGAGCTGCATTCTCGTCTTCGGCCGAGATCACCACGTTGAGAAGACTGGTTTCCGGCGGATAGGGAGGGCTCCGCCGGTCGGCGCGCTCCCGCTCGAGGAACTCCTCTGCGGCATGGCCGGCGGCGCCCTGGAGCGCGGCATGTTCCGGGTTACGGGTCTGCACCAGCACCTTCCCTCCCCGGGGACCCCGCCCGGCCCGGCCGGCAACCTGCGCCAGTAACTGGAAGGTGCGCTCGCCGGCCCGGAAATCGGGGAGGTGGAGTGCGGTGTCGGCGTCGATCACACCCACCACCGTCACATTGGGAAAATCCATACCCTTGGCGATCATCTGGGTTCCCAGCAGCACGTCCACTTCCCCCCGGGCGGTTTGTTCCAGGATCCGGTGATGACTCCACCGGGTCGAGGTGGTATCCAGGTCCATCCGGGCCAGGCGGGCCATGGCGAACCGGGCGCTGACCAGGGCCTCCAGCTGCTGGGTCCCAATCCCCCGGGCCCGCTGGACCCGGTGGCCGCACTGGGAGCACTGCACCGGAACCGGCTGGCTCCGACCGCAATAGTGGCAGCGCAGTCCGGGCGGTACCCGGTGCAAGGTCAGGGCGATCGAGCAATCGGGACACTCGGGCACCTCGCCGCATTCCGGGCACTGCAGAAACGACGAGTAGCCCCGCCGGTTGAGGAGGAGAATCACCTGTTCCTGCCGCTCCAGCGCCCCGGACACCGCCCGGTCCAGCGCTTCCGACCAGGGGACCGCGTGGCCGGTCCGGACCAGCGGCGCGGTGCGAAGATCCACCAGCTCGACCGCGGGAAGCGGCCGGTCGGCGATCCGGCGGGGGAGGCGGAGCAGCCGAAAGCGGACCGGCGCCGGCTGCTCCGGGCCTTCTCCGGCCGGCGGTTCGGGCCCGGTGGCGAGGGCCCAGGATTCCAGTGAGGGAGTAGCACTCCCCAGCACCAGTCGGGCCCGCTCGAGGGCGGCCCGGACCCGGGCCACCTCGCGGGCGTGGTAGCGGGGCGACTCGCCGTTCTTGTAGCTCGCCTCGTGTTCCTCGTCCAGCACGATCAGGCCCAGATCGGAGACCGGAGCGAACAGGGCGGAGCGGGCTCCCACCGCCACTTTCCGCTCCCCCCGGCGCAGCAGCCGCCAGGCGTCGGCCCGTTCTCCATCGGAGAGCGCGCTGTGAAGCACCGCCACCTGGTCGCCGAACATTCCGCGCACCCGGCTCACCATCTGGGGGGTAAGGCCGATTTCGGGCACCAGAACGATGGCGCCACGCCCGGCTGCCAGGGCCCGCTCCACCGCGCGGAGATACACCAGGGTCTTGCCGCTCCCGGTGATTCCGAACAGCAACGCCGCTCCTCCCGGCGGAAGCCGTTCGATCTCCAGCAGCGCGTCCTCCTGTTCCGGGGTAAGCCCCGGAGGGGGCGGGCTACCCGGAATGCCGGCGAAGGGGTCGCGCAGCCGCTCGACCTGAACCGTCCGGGCCAGGCCGGACCCGACCAGGCCGCGAACCACCGCGTCGCTGAAACCCAGGTTGTCGCGAAGGTGGGAGAGGGGCGCTCCGCCTCCGATCGCCTCGAGTGTCTCGTAGAGCTCCCGCTGCCGCCTGCTCCGGGAGAACTTCCGGCCGCGCTCTACCAGGGTGAGCCGCTCCCCTGCCAGCTCCAGTCTCCGTTCCACCGCCCGGCCGGATCCGGGCTCCACCGGAATCAGGATCAGCTCCGCTGCGGAAACCCGTCGCAGCCGGTCGGCTACTTCCCAGAGCGGCTTCCGGAAATGCCGCGCGGCCAGATCGAGGGGGGCTTCGCCATCCCGGCGATCCAGCCACTGGAGCAGTTGCTCCGCCAGCCCGCCCAGACGGCGGGCACCTGCCCCGCCGGTCGAACGGATCAGGATCCGGGAGCGGCCCCACAGCGAAGCCGGCAGTGTGGTTCGGAGCGCCAGACCGATCGGGGCCCCGTAGTAACCCGCCATCCATTCGGCAGTCCGGAGCAAGGCGGGAGTGACCGCCGGTTCGGGGTCCGGTGCGGCCAGGATATCGCGGGGTTCGCTCGGGGGGGCCTCGGTCCCGGTTTCCAGGACTATCCCGACCAGTTCCCGCCGCCGGACCGGTACCACGACCCGATCGCCCGGCCTTACCTGATCGGCGAGAGCCTCGGGAATTCGATAGCGGTAGGGCTCGAAGAGAGGAAGCGGAAGGGCGACCTGGGCAAACCGACCGGTCATCGCCTCGAGAGGCCCAGTCCCGGCCCCTCGGGCAGCCGGAGCTGCCCGCCCTCGATGGTGGCCCCGGCATAGGGATCGCTGGCAAGCAGGGCTGCGCCGTCGAGATCGCAGATATCCACCAGCGGGCCTACCTGGGCCGCGGCGGTTATCCCCACCGAGGTTTCGATCATGCAGCCGACCATCACCATGAGATGGGAAGCCCGGGCCACCGCAATCATCCGAAGTGCTTCGCGCAGGCTTCCGGTCTTGGCCAGCTTGAGATTGATCCCGTCCACCTTGCCGACCAGCGGCGGAATATCCCGGGCGGTCAGGCAGCTTTCGTCGGCGATGACCGGAATCCGGCTGCTCCGGGTAACCTGCGCGAGTCCCTCGAGATCGTCGGGGGCGAGGGGCTGCTCCAGGACGGTTACCCCGAACTCTTCCAGAATCGGGAGCATCCGGATGGCCTGTTTCCGGGTCCACCCGCAGTTGGCGTCGACCCGGATTTCCTTGGGGGTGGCCTCCCGGATCGCCCGCAGGATGCCGAGGTCGTCGGAGGTCCCCAGCTTGATCTTGAGCACCGGGTATGCCTCTGCCTCGCGGACCTTCATCCGCATCCGCTCCGGGGTATCGATGCCGATGGTGAAGGTGGAGATCGGGCAGCGGCCCGGGTCGAGCCCGAGGAGCCGGTGGACCGGTACGCCCAGCCGCTTGCCGGCCAGATCGTGGAGCGCGGCCGAGAGCGCGGCCCGGGCGGAATTATTGCCGCTCAGGGTCTGCTCGAAGCGGGCTTCGGCATCCTCCAGGTGGAGCGGGTTTTCGGGAAGGACCGTCGCATATACCTCGAGGGCGGCGAGCACCGTCTCGGGAGTTTCCCCGTAGAAGCGCTGCGGCGCCGCCTCGCCCCATCCTTCCAGTCCAGTTTCGTCGGCCAGCCGTATTGCAACGGTCCGGTATACGTCCTGGGACCCCCGGGCTATTACGAACGGGTGCCGGGTCTTGAGCTGGAGGATGTCGGCGCTGAGTCGGAGCGGCAAGGGTCGAAGGGGATGGAGGTGAGCCGGGCTTCCGCCGGGACGGGGAGTCAATCTAGCACCAAACCGCGGCTATTCCATGGCCTCCAGGGTGGCGAGCACCCCGGCGGCAAGCCGCTCGGGGGCGTAACCCCCTTCCATCAGCCCGACCAGGGGAGCCCGGGGACAACGCGCCCTCAGAAAGGCAACGACCTCGCCATAATGCTCCGGCTCCAGGGTAAAACCGCCCAGCGGATCCCCCTTCATGCTGTCGTAACCCGCGGATATCAGCACTAGCCCGGGGTCCCACCGGTCCACCGCGGCCTCGATTCCCCGGCGCAGGTCGGCGACATACCGGCCGGGGGCGAGCCCGGGCGGCCGGGGAAGGTTGAACACGTTGCCCACGCCCCGTTCCGAAGCCGCCCCGGTTCCGGGATAGTGGGGCCACTGGTGCAGCGACACGAAGCGGATGGTGGAATCGGCCTCGACCAGCGCCTGAGTTCCGTTGCCATGGTGGACGTCCCAGTCCACGATGAGCACGAGGGAAACCCCCCGGGCCTGAGCTTCCCGCGCCGCCACTACCGCGTTGGCCAGGAAGCAGAACCCCATGGCGGTTTCCGCCAGAGCGTGGTGTCCGGGCGGGCGAACCGCGGCAAATGCGGAACGGCCGGAATCGAGGGCCCATTCCACGGCGGCGAGGGCGGCCCCCGCCGCCGCCCGGGCCGCTTCGAAACTTGCCGCGGAAAGAAAGGTGTCGGGATCGAGCATGGCCCCGCCGGAGCGAGCCAGGCTTTCCAGGCGGCCCAGGTAGGCAGCCGGGTGAACCCGTTCCAGGGCGGTTCGGTCCGCGGGGCCCGCGGGACGGAGCGCTCCGGGGTCCTTCTCCCGGATAGCGGTGAGGACGGCGTGGAGCCGGGCGGGAGACTCGGGATGGGCCGGACCCGGCCGATGTTCCAGACAGACATCCGATGTGAAAACCGCGGGAAGCGGCACGGCTCGCTAGCGGACGGGCCGGCGCCGGAGGGGTAGCACGATCAACGGCGCGTTAGGGGGAAGCCCCAGGTCGGCCAGCGAACCGGATCGTTCGTCGAGCCGGGCCCCGTTGTACTTGACCTCGTAGTCTTCCGGTGGCCGCCGAACCCGCGCCAGCTGAAGCGCGGCCCGCTTCAGGTCGGCCACGGTTGCCTGAGGGGGAAGGTCCAGCGGGAAATCGTCCCAGACGTCGTGGACCCTGACCCGGAAAGCCGATCCGGCCCGGTTCATGCCGCCTCGCCCGCGCGCGGCAGCGTGGCCAGGAACCGGGCCAGCGGCTGATCGAAGAGCAGGGTCGACGCCCGGACCCGGTTGGCCCCGTTTCCGGGGATCACTACCAGGCTGATCTCCTGTCCCCCCTGGCCCCGGAGGGTGAGAAAACCGGGACCCTCTTTTTCCGGGAATGCGGCCTGAAGCGGCACCCGTTCCGCGAAGAAATGCTTGGCCCGGCTGAGAACTTCGCCGGGAGACAGGGTCGTGACGGTCTCGTGGATCATTGGGGTTCCGGAGGGGAAAGGTAATCCGGGAGCGGGACCGCCTCCACTTCCGCCAGGAAAGGGGCCGACTGCCGAAGCAGGTGGCGGAGGCCGGTTTTTCGCCGGACTACCAGGACCAGTTCGCCCGGAGGCGGGTCGGCGACCCCACCAACCGAGAGAAACGCCGGCAGGGTGAGTTCCCCGGGCAGCTCCACCCGATAGTCCTTTCCGGCCCAGTGAATCACCACCGCCCCGGGCCGCTCGCTGACAATCCGCTCCAGGAAAACGTCATCGTCCACCTGAAACAGGCCGTCGGGCCGCTCGACCCCGTCCCGGTAGAAGACCGGGTCGAAGGGCTGCCCCTCCTGCCGGGAAAAATTCGCCTCCGCCGCCCGGTCGAAGGCCTCGAGGTCGGGAACCCGGGCCTTCCACTCCACGTGGTGGCGAACTTCGTGAGTGAGCGTTTCCCAGGCTTCCGCCTTCCAGTCGAAATCTCCGGTATCCCGCGCCAGGGCCAGGAACGACCCGTGATAGAGCACTACCCGGCTCTGGAGGTGTCCCGGATCGGAATAGGAAACCGGCAGGGGGATGCATTCCCCCATGGTCCAGATGCCGGAGCGCTCGGGATGGGGAACGGTGCGCGGAGATACCGCTATCTCGACGATCCCTTCCAGGAACTCGGGCGGTATGGCTTCGACCTGGCGGCGAACCATGGCTTCGAAGTCGGATAGCCGCATCAGGATCAGAGGCGGGCGGCCAGATACTCCCCGACCTGGTCCAGTCCGACCCGTTCCTGGGTCATGCTGTCACGCTCCCGTACCGTCACCGAACGATCGGTCGAAGTCTGACCGTCGACGGTAATGCAGAATGGGGTGCCAACCTCGTCCATCCTGCGATAGCGGCGGCCGATCGCTCCGCTGTCGTCGTAGAAGGCGGTGAAGCGCTTGCGAAGATCGTGGAACAGCCCGAGCGCGGTTTCCGGCATTGCGTCCTTGTTGACCAGGGGAAAAACCGCCGCCTTGATCGGGGCGACCCGAGGGGCGAATCCCAGCACGGTCCGGGTTTCTCCCTCCACCGTTTCTTCCCGGAAGGCATCCACCAGAAGGGTCAGTGCCACCCGGTCGGCCCCGGCCGAGGTCTCGACTATGAAAGGGAGGTAGCGCTGGTTGGCGCCCTGGTCGAAATACTCCAGCTTCTTGCCGGAGTACTCCTGGTGCCGGCCCAGATCGAAGTCTCCCCGGTTGTGGATCCCCTCGATTTCATTCCAGCCGAAGGGGAACTCATACTCGATGTCGTAGGCGGCCCGGGCGTAGTGAGCCAGCTCCGCTCCGGTATGCTGGTGCCAGCGGAGTTTGGCCGGATCGAGCCCCAGCTCCTGGTGCCAGGCCATGCGGAGGCCCCGCCAGCGCTCGAACCACTCCTCGTCCTGACCCGGTCTTACGAAGAACTGCATCTCCATCTGTTCGAACTCGCGGGTGCGAAAGATGAAGTTCCCCGGAGTGATCTCGTTGCGGAACGCCTTTCCGATCTGGGCGATGCCGAACGGGATCTTCTGGCGCGAGCTCTGGAGCACGTTGAGGTAGTTGACGTAGATCCCCTGGGCGGTCTCCGGCCGGAGATACACCACCGCGGCCTGCTCCTCGACCGGCCCCATGAACGTCTTGAACATGAGGTTGAACATCCGGGGCTCGGTGAGGGCACAGGTGGTGTGCTCGCCGGGATGCTTCGAGGGCTTCTGGGGGCAGGCGGCCTGCCCCAGCTGGTCGGCCCGGAACCGGGCCTTGCAGGTCTTGCAGTCGACCAGCGGATCGGTGAACCCGGCAACGTGGCCCGAGGCTTCCCACACCCGGGCGTGCATCAGGATCGCGGCGTCGAGGCCCTCGATATCGTCCCGGGAGCGGACCATCGCGTTCCACCAGAGATCCTTGACGTTCTTCTTGAGCTCGGCGCCCAGGGGCCCGTAGTCCCAGACCGAGCCCAGCCCGCCATAGATCTCGGAGGACTGGAACACGAATCCCCTGCGCTTGCAGAGGGATACCAGCTTGTCCATCATGGGGTTCGGTGCCATCGGGCCGGAAGATAGGCCTCCCGAGCGGGGAACTGCAAGCAAAGTACGGAGTTGGGCGATCTGCAAGGCTGAAAGATCCCTGACCGTTGCACCTGCCCAACATGGGGCGGCCTTGTCCTTTCCTGCCAACGGGTTACGCCCGGGGGGCCGGGGGCGCGGCGATTGCTGTTCTCCTCCTCGCTTCGAGCAGCCGGACCGGTCGAACCCGAGGAACTGATGGCGCATTCATCGCCCTGCCATAATGCCCGCGGCCTGAGCCTGGTGGAGCTCTTGATCGTCATCACGATCATCGGCATCCTGGCCGCCGTCGCGTATCCCGCGATCGACGCGCTCCGCTTCAGCGCCGAGGGAGCCATGCTCCAGGTTTCCACGGCGCTCCAGGCGGCTCAGCGGGAGGCGGTGGCCCGTCAGCATGACGTCCTGGTGATCTTCGACGCTCCCAACAGCCGGCTCCGGCTGGTATTCGATGCCAACAGCAATGGAAACCTGGATGGCGGAGAACGCTCCCGCGGGGTAACGCTGGAGCGGCAGATCGTGATGGGCCGCCCCACCGCGGTCCCCGCCCGCGCCTTTGGGGCCGGGCCGGTAACCCTCACCAACGGCACCCAGCGGATCGTATTTCACCGGAACGGAGCGGCCAGCACGGCCGGAGGATTGTACCTGACCTCCACCCGGGCCATGGCGGGGGTGACCAAGCGGCTCCGGGACACCCGGGCGATCGAAATAACCCGGGCTACCGGGCGGATCGAGTGGTTCCGATACTCGGGCTCCGGCACCACCTGGATCAGAGGGTTCTGATGACCAGGCTGAGCCGGCGGGCCGGGTTTACCCTGGTCGAGGTGATGATCGCTCTGGTGATCCTCACCATCGCGGCCCTTTCGCTGATGCGGGTTACTTCCAGGATGATCCGGGGCGTCACCGACGACCGGACCCGGACCATCGCCTCGGCGTCGGCCGATGCCCGGATCGCCGAAGTGCGGGTCTGGCCCACCTACTCGACCCTGGAAGCCAAATACGCCGGCACCGAGACCAGCACCCCGATTCCCGGGTTGACCCGGGTCACCACCATCGTGCGGACCGGCGGGATCGGCCAGCCCAATGACTTCAAGCGAATCACGGTGACGGTGTCCGGAACGGGGCTCAACTCGCCGGTAACCCGCACCATTACCATCGCGCCCCAATGACCCGGCCTTCGCTCCGCGACCAGCGCGGCATGACTCTGATCGAGATCATGATCGCAATGACGGTATTCCTGATCATTCTGGGAGGCGTAGTCAAGGCGATCGGGAACCAGTCGCAGGGATTCCGCAAGGGAGACGACGAGCTGGGCATCCTCCAGAACCTGCGATACGGGGTGGACCAGGTCGAGCAGGACCTCCGGCTGGCCGGCGCGAACGTAGCCACCCGGCAGCCTATCGTGGTGTACGGATCCGGGACGGCCTTTGCCTTCAACGCCGACATCGTTTCCAATCTGGCGGGAGACATCTCGGCAGTTTACGTCGACCCCGACGCCCCGGTGGGCGAGGTTCAGGCCTGGCCCCTGTCGGGCGCCACCACCATTCCGGGCTCGAGCCCGTCGTTCCTCTATCCCAAGGCGGATTACCCCAACAGCGCCGCCGAGACGGTGATGTTCTGGTTTGCCGCAGACAGCGAGACCGCCCGGGCGGACGACTACCTCCTGATGCGCCGGGTAAATGCACGGCCGGCCGAGCGGCTGATGCGGAACATCCTGCTGCCCGCCAGCGGCAACTTCTTCCGCTACCATTACAACAACACCCCGGCATCGGGAAACCCGACCCTCGATACCGTTCCGACCGCGTGGTATCCCCTGAATCACAGCGCGGCGCTCCATGGCAGCCTTCCCGATACCGGGGCGCTGGCCCGGATCGACCTGGTACGCGCCGTCGAGATGCGCTACCGGGTCACCAACGGGCGAAGCGGGGTGGACGAGCGGACCCGGAGCGCCAGCGCGCTCCTGGTGATGCCCAATTCCGGTCTCAAGAAGCTCACCACCTGCGGCGACACCCCGATATTCGGGAACCCGGTGACCGCAACGTGGCAATCCAGCCCGCCCGGGATCCGGCTTTCCTGGAACCGGTCGGTGGATGAGCTGAGCGGCGAAACCGACGTAATCCGCTACGTGATCTGGCGCCGGATCGGGACCAGCGGCCCCTGGGGCGATCCCTACAAGTCGCTGGCCTCTTCCGGGGTGGCTACCTACAACGACCTGGACACCCAGGTGACCAGCGGCACCCAGTACCAGTACGCGGTGGCGGCCCAGGACTGCACCCCGGCCCTGTCCGCCCAGAGCGTTTCGAACGCGGTGGTGGTCCCGTGAGGAAAGAAACCATGCGACTCAACGAACGCGGAATTGCCCTGATCACGGTCCTGCTCCTGTCCTTTGCGCTGAGCGCGCTGGCCCTGGGCGCGGCCATGATGGCGATGAACACCGGATTGATCCGCCGCTACAACGAGCGGGTGGCCATCGTGACCGCGGCGGCCCTGGCCGGGCTGGAAGAGGGACGCAGCCGGCTCAATGGAACCTCGGGGCTCTATCCCGACAGCGGATACGTAACCCTGGAGAACGGGGTCGCGGTCCGGGATGCCAACAACAACGTGATCCCCGGCTTGACCCGGTGGACCTGGGCGGGTCCCAGCGGAATTTCCTCGGGCCAGTACGGCATTTTCGGCAGCATCATCAGCCAGGTGAGCGACAACACCAACATCCAGGTGGTGCGGCGGCTGGAGATTACCCAGGAAAGCTTCGCCAAGTACGCCTACTTCTCCACCATAGAAGGGGTGATCGTGTTCGGCGGCGGCGACCAGATCATGGGCCCGCTCCACTCCAACGACAACATCACGATCCACTCTACCGGGGCCCGCTTCCGCGACGATGTCCGTACCTCCGGGACCGTGGTCAATCCCCAGTACGGCACGTTCGACAAGGGTTATACCACCGGGGTCCCCGCGATCCCGATGCCTACGATGACCGACCTGACCAGGCTGCGGAACCAGGCCCAGGCGGGGAATACCTATTTCGTTGGGTCCACCCTGGGGGATCCGGGCGAGGCCCGGACCAGGATCGAATTCGTTGCGGTGGACCTGAACGGGAACGGCTCCCTGACCGACGAGGACGAAGGCTTCATCAAGGTGTACCAGGGGAACGGGAGCAACAGCGAAGATTTCGTAACCGCAATCCGGCCCGGCGGCACCTACCAGCCCAATTCCAACCAGATCGAAAACTGCGGCGATTTCGCCACCCTGCTCGGTGTCACCACCTTCCTGGCAGCCCGGGACCATCAACCGATACCGCCCCCTCCGCACAACCACAGCCGGGACGCCGCGATGAATGCGGCTAATTCCCGCTGCTACCTGGGGGGCGACGCTACCCTGACCAACGGGTTCGTGGCTACCACCGCCAAGGGTTCCTGGGTGGCCTGGACCGGCCCGGTGGACGCGAGGCTGCTGGCCCTCAAGGGAGCCGAAGCGGCCTATTTCCATCCCATAACCCGCCAGCTCAACCCCAACTTCAAGGGGGTGATCTATGTGGATGGAAGGGTGGCCATCAGCGGCACTCTCCGGGGCCGGGTAACCCTGGTCTCTCCCAGCCTGATCGTTATCGCCGACGACATCAAGCAGACCATCGATCCGGCCCTGGGGATCTGCGACGACATCCTGGGACTCTTCTCGGGCGACGACGTGGTCATGGCCGACAATATGATCAATACTCCGCTGATGCTGCCCAACGGCAACTGGAAGAACATGAAGGCCTACGGGAACGGCGACGAATACGTCCACGCCATCATCCTGGCGCTGGACATTTTCACCGCCCAGAACTACAACCTGGGGCCTACCACCATTCCGGAAGGAAACTGCGACGGAACCAACTGGGGCCGGAGCTGTCTCCGGATCAGCGGAGGGCTGATTCAGCGGACCCGCGGCGCGGTGGGGCTTTCCAGCGGATACGGCTATCTCAAGCGGTACTCCTACAACACCTGCGGAGTATCCGATCCGCCACCCTACTTCCCCACTACCGGCTACTTCACCAAGAACCGGTTCTACGAAATCAACCCGACCGGTTTCAACGTGGCGAACTGGTTCGCGCTCTATCAGCAGTAGGCGGACCGGCGTACGGTGCAAGGGTCAGACCCCAAGCTTCGTGGCAAGTCTTGGCCTGGAAGCTGGAAAGGGTCCGACCCTTCGGACCCCCTTCCCACCGCCCGCCCGCCCGTCC
>FKKE01013155.1_pt1 | contig 17670 bp, 18 predicted proteins | sample 1106331 | NCBI WGS metagenome assembly FKKE01 (sample SAMEA3931202, study PRJEB13176) | freshwater metagenome | biome: Drinking water system; feature: drinking water; material: freshwater | place: China | collected 2013-02-06 | reverse complement strand
TTCAGATTCGGAAATACCATTCGCTTGCTCTTTGCGTAGTCGATGTACTCCGTTGAGTCGTGTAAAGCCCAAAACGCGGATTCCGCCTTTTCACTCTTGAACTTCGGTCTCTTTTTGAGTTTGCGCATTGTAGGCCCTCCGTTCTTTCGGACTCATATCTCTTGCAGAAATGACGCGAATTTTCCGCTTGCGGGTGGTAAACACGATGAACAGGCGGCGACCCGCCTCAGTCTGCCCAAGCACGTAATACCTGGGCTCGACTGTTGAATGCGCGAGATCGTCCGCGGCTACCAACGGCACGTTGAAGAAGACCTGTTCGCATTCCCACGGGGCCACGCGGTGCTTCTCCCAGTTCTTGGCCAGATTGGCTTCATCCCAGTCAAACCCTTCCAGAGCTGTCAGGTCGACCATCCTTGTTCCTTGCTGTATACGATCATAATATACATCTGAGATGCAGGAGTGTCAATCGAGGTGGGGGGCGGAAAGGAAAATCAAAGGAAGGCGGAAATAGGGACTTCAACTTTTCTTTGTGCGTCAGTCGTGCAACTGTGCCAGGTTCGTGAGTCGCACCGATTTCACGAGGTGCGAGCCACAGCCACAAAATGGTGGTCTCGTGCGGCACGCGGGTCTGGGGGAAGCAGAAGAGCTTCCCCCAGTGCCTGAGTCGTGGATCGCTGCGTTAACCCGGAGGGAGTAAGAAGTAGGCGGCCACCGCGAGGATCGGGGCTCCGATGTACATCACGGTCTTGCCGAAGGTGTCGTACAACCCGTAGGTCAGGATCACCCAGATGATCGTGTAGTACATCGACCCGATCCCTCGATAGGAGCCTCCGGCTCCTTCTGCGAATGCAAGCACCGGCCACAGGATGGCGAGGCCGATCAACACACTGAAGACGCGCACCGGTCTCATACACTCCTCCTTTTTGTGGGGGAATACCAAACTGAGGAGGGACTGGTATCGAAAACAGAGACGCCCTTACGGCAAGGTCGTGCCGTAAGGGCGTTCGTGGGTGCCGGACCGACTCAGCCTCGTCGGATTGTTTACGCCTACCCCGGTTCCATTCGGGGCCTCGCGGTTGAAATCCACAATATGGTGCGCCTCTCCACTGGATCTGTCAACATGGGCTGCGGGATCTGGGCTGCAGGATCATGGCCTTCAAGTCGCCGGCCGCCTTTATGGCCACTCGCCTCAATCGAAGTAAGCCCTCCGATCCCCTGTCAGTGCTTCCTCCTCGCCATGCGCCATCAGCGACGGCTCTTTCTTCGCCACAGCCCATACGCTATAAGCCATAAGCTCTTCTCCCCCTGAGGTGCTATACTGCGGCCCGGCTATGAGTGATCCCACGCCGGATACCGAACAATTCCTGTCTTTCGAAGATCAGCGCGCGGTGGTGTCGCCGTGGGGGGCCTCCTTGCGCCGCTACTATCTCGCCGATGCCGCCGGCCGAGAAACCGACGTTGTGTGGGGCTACTTGGGCGGACGACAAAAGAAAGGCGGGCAGGGGGACGTGTTGATTCCCTTCCCCGGGCGCATTCCGGATGGCCGCTACACCTTCGACGGGCAGACCTTTCAACTGGAACGCAACGACAAGGAAGGGCCGAACGCGATCCACGGATTCGTGCGCACGCTGCCCTGGACGACGCGTCGGCTCGGCGCGAACTTCGTCAGCTATGAACTGCATCTCGACGCCGAAATCTACGGCCCGAAGGGCTATCCCTTCTCGCTCGACCTGCGCGTGATGTACACCTTGGGGCGCCAGGGGCTGGCTTGCTCGTTTGACGTGCATAACGTCGGCAGTCGGGTTGCGCCGGTCGGCGTGGGGTTCCATCCCTACTTCACGGTCGGCACGGGACTGGTCGATGAGGCGGAAGTCACGATTCCCTGCGCCGGCTATCTGGAATTCAACGATCGGCTCTTGCCGACCGGTCGCATTCTTGACGTGGCGGGCACCGACTGGGACTTTCGCAGTCCCCGTCAGGTCGGCGGCCGGCGCTTCAATCACTGCTATGTGCACCCTGAACGTGATGGGGAGGGAACGGCCACCGCGTCATTGCGCCATGTGAAAAGCGGGCGACGCATCGACATCGGGATGGATCGCGCCTTCTCCGCCATCGTGGTGTACACGGGCGATGCCATCGCCGACGCCCCCCGGCGCGCCTTGGCGATCGAGCCCATGACCTGCGCCACCGATGCCTTCAACCATCCGGACTGGGGCCTCAAACGCCTGGCTCCCGGCGAGGCCTTCTCGGGCCGTTACACGATCACACTCCGGCAGTCCTGAAGATCAGCGTGAATGGCCTATGGCGTATGGCAGTCGGAAGTGCTGAGTGCTGCCGCCTCCGCCAAGTCACCGAGGTGCGAAAGCGCGTTGGCGACGGCGCGGCTTAAGCGACCGCCATAGCCGGAATCGCGGGCGACGGTGAAAGGACTGAGAGGGCGGGCCAAGCGTACCGCAGCAGGATCGCGAAACCACGAACGCCGTCTCTCCCTTAGCCCGCATTATTCATGAAGCTTCGTGACGAAACTGAGGAGACGCCATGCGAGACGAGCGCGTGGAGCCCCGAGAGGCCGACGCGTACTTGAAACAGTACGTAGAGGTCGCGAGGGGCGAGCCCGCTCGCTTGGCGGCTGAAAGCCCGCAGCCAAGCTTGTCGCAGCGGCGTATGCTCAGTTGCAGTAGAAGTCTTCATGAATAATGCGGGTTAATCTAGGCTCTCCTCGCTCTCGATGAGATAGCGCCCGAGGCCCCGCTCCTCGGCAAACATATTGGCATAGTGCATCGCCGCGAGGTTGGCGACACGTTCTTCCGCTTCCTCACGAGTCTCCGCATAGACGATCTGGACCCCGTAGCGCGCCGTCACCGCATCCAGGAAATCCATGAGACCGTTTTTGAGGTACTGCCCGAGCAGTCCCCCTGCGCTATTCTGCCGGAGCGTCCCCTCGATCACCAGGAACCGGTGGGGGAAGGCGAGGAGCCGTTCCAGTTCTTGCACGAAGCGCGCTCGATTGTCGGACTGATTCGAGACGATCGCATACACCTCTTCCGCGCGTTTGCGTTCCACGCACCACAGGCTCGGGGCTTCCGCGATGGCGTAGTCGCCGGCCGGGAGTGCCTGTCGCGTCGTTCCCGCAATACGGGCAAACCCCTGAAAGGTGTAGGGAAATTGTTCTCGGCTGTCGACGAGCAGATGGATGGCCGGCACCGGGATTTTGGGATGATCCGATCGAGAGAGGGTGATGAGCGATTGGGGCCCACGTACGCGTCGTGTGGACCCTGGCGTGTTGTGAGGGCGAGGGGGAGGTGACGGGCGCGGAGGTGGCGTGGGAGCGGGATTGGCCTGTGCGGCGGCGTCGTATCGCGAGCGGGCGGCGTGGTCGCTGAGGGTTTCATAGGCTTGGTTGATCAGCTGGGTGCGGGCTTCCGCTTTCCGGTGCAGAGTCGGGGCGTGGGTAAAGCGGTCCGGATGCCAGACCTGCAGCTGCTCGTGCCAGGCTTTCTTGATCTCCGCCGCCGTGGCGGTCGGCACGAGCTCGAGCACCGCATAATAGTCGGGCTTCCGGTGGTCCCGCATCGGTCGATCCTCAGTCCCTCGCGGGAGTGTAACGAAGTGCGCGCTGAAGCGCTAGCCCGTGTGAGGAAGCCGGCGGCCGTCGCCACAACGGTTTACTTGCAGGAAGAAGGATATGCCGGCGAGTGGAGAAGGAGTGCAGGCGGCCGGCCTCTGCCAGCAGCCTTGAGGCGATGACTGCAGGGGCACTCGCATGCGAGTGCCCCTGCAGTCATGGTCGGCAAGCCGAACGAGTTAGAATCGGCTGCGTCCGCCTCGGTCTCCGCCGGAGCGGGATTCCATCGGCTTGGCTTCGTTCACAGTCAAGGGGCGTCCGCCCATCTGCGAGCCGTTCAAGGCCGTGATGGCCGCCTTGGCTTCATCTGGCGAGGACATTTCCACGAAGCCGAAGCCGCGTGATTGTCCGGTGAACTTGTCTGTGATGACACGCGCGGACGCGACGGTGCCGTGCGTGCCGAACAAGGTGGTGAGTTCCGCTTCGGTTGCCGAGTAGGGCAAGCCGCCGACATAGAGTTTTGAACCCATGGGGTTCTCCTTCCTGATGAGTGATATTGTCTGAGACGCGAGAGTGAAAACGCGAGGGGAAGGAGCGGGCCAAAGACGCGACGGATGAGGCGGCTTGGTCTGACTTCCGATCAGCTTCTCGGTAACAACAACATCGGTGATGGACCGTACGATTCGACGTTTCATGCGAGGTCCGCCGCGATGAAACAAGGACAGCCTAACAGACTGCGGCGGAAAAGACCAGCGGGACGCCCGGCGCGCCGGGCGTCCCCGTGACCGGACGATCCGTCAGGCCGGCTTGATAAATCGGTCGTCGGGGAACACGCCGCGCAGGCGGTCGGTCACGGCCTGGCGAAACAAGGCTTTCTCCCGAGCCATGATCACGAGACCTTCTTTGTCGAGGAGCAGAGCCAGCTCATCCTCTGCCAGCAGGGTTCGGGTGTCGGTCCCGACGTTGACTCGATATTGGGTGCGTCGATCGGGATTCCGGCTTGGGCCGGACACAATCTCCGTCAATCCGTCGATGAATCCTTCCAAGTTGGAGTGGCGGTGTCTGACTTTGGTCCCATCAGGAATGCGTACCCAGGTACCTTGGGTTCCGGTCGGCTGGTTGTCTGTAGACATGACGTGTGCGACTCCTCTCTTGAAAATCGGTAAAGCCGGCGGTCATCGAACTCTTGGTTTCTACCGTGTTTATGGATCACCCTACTACACTTTCACAGAGATAGCGATCGAATGGCAGTAAGATGCGATGGCGCGAAACCGGGCGATCTTGCATGACCGACCGTGCGCGGGCGCCTTGAGGCAGCCCACGGCTCACTGCCAGGTCGACCTGGCGACGAATCGTCTCGAGGGAAAGGGGCGTGTGCAAGTCGGGGTATCTCGTCTCGGTCTTTGCTCGACCGAGCCTGCCCGCGGTGCTCAGGCCGTGAGCCGCCTCCCGAGCGTTTTCGAGACTGAGACACACTGATTTGACCTTCATGCTGTAGGTCCTCCTGGGACATGGTCCGATATGGCGTTTCTCTGTGTACCTGGCGCGCTCTTCTCAGTGCGCCGGGGATGGTCCGTGCCAGATCAGATACGGAGGTTTCTTGATGGCCAGGGCCCTGTCGGGATAGAGCCGCGTGGCGGAGCGGTAGGCACTTTCTTGCGCCGCGAGGCAAGTGCCGGCCACACACTGACTCGACACTGCCTGCAGGTCCAGCCGATCGGCATGGTCCGGCTGGGCGACAAACAGTTCACAGGCGAAGGTGCCATCCTGGGAAGACTGCGTGCTGACGAGCAGGTGGCTCCCATCCGCAAAGGTCACGAGCGGATCGACGTTGATTCTTCCCATGGGTCACCTCTCTTGCTTCGGGCGAAGGGGCTGCCCGGGTCGGGATGTGAAGACGAGCCTCCGAGACGGGCCAGGAGGCCGATCCGGCCGATGATGCGTGGCGTAAGAGCGAGGACGGAAGAACCGGTCACGCGAGCACTGCCTTCGCGACAGGGGAACGCGCGAGAGGTAGGAAGGGAATCAATGCTCGTACAATTTATTACGCTACCATGTCCCCCCGCGGGGTGTCAAAGTTTGAATGCAATGGGATGGCTGGGCGCGGTTCGTCCCGTCGGTGGAGCCCCACGGCTTGAGCCTACTCCGCTGGCCCGCTCGCCGGAAGCCTCTGGCGGGCGAGAGTAGCCTTGGCCACGAAGGCCTGCCTGCGCCGAGGCTCCCGCAGGCAGGCCGGGCAGCCGTGGCTTCCCCCACCTCCGTCAAGTCACCGACGCGCCAAAGCGCATTGGCGACGGCGCGGCTCCGGTGGGCCGACGAAGCTTCAGCGAAGGCGGCTGCGTAGGCGGGGTGAATGGGGGCGCCGCCACTCATTCTTGAAGTCCGCCAGGACTGGGACGAAGCTCAATGAGATGCGGATCGATGCGCAGGTGCGATATGGCGCGGCGGAGAGCAGCCGGTCAGTGATGGAGGCCGTAGTTCTTCAGCTTCGTCAGCAGGGTTTTGTAATCGATGCGCAGGGCCTTGGCGGTGTGGGTCTTGTTGCCGTGGTGGGCTTCGAGCACGCGGAGGATATGAGCCTTTTCCGCGTCCTCCAGGGATTCGGAGGCGGGGAGCGAAGCGGTGGTCGCTTGTCGGAGCTTTGCCGGCAACGCGGCAACGACGTCCTGGGCGGTGATGGGGCCGGTGGCGTCGGCGGGGGTGAGCAGTACGATGCGTTCGACCACGTTGCGCAATTCACGCACATTGCCGGGCCAGTCATACGCCGCCAATGCCGCGAGCGCCTCGGGTGTGAAGGTCCGCGCGCTCCTACGCGGGGCCGGTGTCGCGCGCATGAAGTGTTGCGCCAGGGTGGGAATATCCTCCTGCCTGGCTCGGAGCGGCGGCACCGTCAGCGGCACCGTGTTGATCCGGTAGAGGAGATCATCGCGGAAGCGTCCCAGCAGGACCAGCTCTTGAAGATCCTTATTCGTCGCGGCGACGAACCGCACGTTGGCATGCAAGGTCCGTGTCCCGCCCACTTGTCGATACTCGCCGCGATCCAGCACACGGAGCAGACTCACTTGCATCGGGCCTGACATTTCCCCGATCTCGTCCAGGAACAACGTGCCCCCTTCCGCCGCGGCGAGGAGCCCCATCTTGGCTGAACCGGCGCCGGTAAAGGCGCCCTTCTCGTGGCCGAAGAGTTCGCTCTCGAGAATCTGTCCGTGAATGGCCCCGCAATTGACGGCGAGAAACGGCTGGTCCTTGCGTGGGCTGAGGCCGTGGAGCAGCCGCGCGACAACTTCCTTGCCCGAGCCGGTTTCGCCCTGAATCAGCACCGGGGCCTGGGAGGACGCTATTTTGCGGATCAGTCCTAGCAATGCTTGCCAGGCTTTGCTGGTTCCATCCAATACGGCATCGGGATGGTGCGCGGCGGCTTCACGTCGGAGCGCCTGGTTTTCCCGTCGAAGCTGCCGGACTGTGGTGAGTTTGGCCAGCGCGGCCGTGACTTGCGCTGTGTCGAACGGAATCTCCTTCACCAGATAGTCCCAGGCGCCGGCTTTCACGCCTTCCACCGCTTGTCTCACGTCGAGATGCCCGGTCAGCACGATGACATCGACATCGGGCTGATGCTCGCGCACCCACCGCAACACCTCCATGCCGTCTGCGCCCGGCATGCGCAGATCGGTAATGACGCAGTCGAACGATTGCTCGCGGAGCCGCTCCAGGCCGGCCTGTCCCTGCGCGGCCGTGGTGACATCACAGCCGGCCGTCTTGAGCGCGTCGGCCAAGGCCAGTCGGACAAACTCTTCGTCGTCGATGATTAGAATGCGCATCGGTCACTCGTGTCGCCGTTCGTCTCTCGTATCTCGCCAGACGCGTCACGTTGCGCGGGAAGCGCCAGGTAGAAGGCCGCGCCCTTGCCTGGATCGGATTCCGCCCAGACGCGCCCGCCCTGTTTCTCCATAATCAACTTGACGATGGCGAGCCCGACGCCGGTGCCTTCGTACCGGTCCGGGCCATGCAGCCGTTCGAAGAGGCCGAAGATCTTGTCCGCATCCTTCTGTTCGAATCCGATCCCGTTGTCCTTGACCCACACCACGGTTTCCATTCCGGTGCTTCGCGCGCCAAGGCGCAATTCGGGTGGATGGGCCTGTCGGGAAAACTTGAGTGCGTTGGCAATCAAGTTGAGCAGCACTTGCCGGAGACCGGCGGCATCGCCCTGCAGCGTGACGTCCGGACAGTCGAGCGTCACGCGGCAGCCGGTTGTCTCGATGGCACGCGCCTGATCCCGCAACACCGACTCGATCAGCGGCTTGAGCGGCACGCTCGACCGCATCAGAGCCTGCTGTTCCAGACGCGCATAGCGGAGCAGGTCATCGATGAGCCCCGAGAGCCGAAGGACGGAGCCGCGGATGGTGGACACATAATGCCGCGCGGTCTCGCTCAAATCCGCGGCGTGCTGGCGCTCCAACAAAGAGGAAAATCCTTCGATTTCTCGAAGCGGGCCCTTGAGGTCGTGGGCAATGGAATAGGTGAAGCCTTCCAGTTCCTTCGTCTTGCGTTCCAGGGCCTTCGTGCGTTCCTGCAGGGTGGTGAGCATGGTGCCGAGCGAACGGCTGAGCGCGCCGACTTCGTCCCGCGAGGGCCAGGGCTCGAAGGTGGCTGACAGGTCTTGCCCGGCGACGCGATCGGCCGTGCGGGCCAAGGCCGTCAGCGGATCGGCCACGTGGCGCCTAACGGTCAAGAAGGCGGCCGCGATCATGGCGGCCAGCACGATCACGAGCCCCAAGATGAGCAGGCGCGCCTGTTGCTCCAGGCGATCGCCCTCCCGTTTCATCTCCACCGCCATGCGGCTCTGACTGTCCACCAACTGCCGGAGGGCCGACGTCAGCCTCTGAAACTGCTGGTCCGACTCCACGGATTCGCGGAGTCGAACTTCCCCCGCATGGGCCGGCTCGGGCGGCAGGTGCGCGGTCCATTGCGCGGCGAGCGCCTCCACGGCCGAGCCGATCTCATCCAGCGCCCGCTCCTCCTGTTCGGCCAGCGCAGTCTGTCCATGATCGGCCAGCATGCCGAAGAGCACGGGGTGCGTGCGGGCCGCATGCACGGTGCGATAGAGGGTGAGCGCCTCCCGTAACTGATCACCCAAGTCCTGCAGCTTGGCCGAGGCCCGCGTTGCCGCGGAGGTCGATGGATTGAGCAAGAAACGATGAAGCGCGAAGCTCATCTCGAAGCCCAGCCGCTCCATCTTGGACGCGGTTGCCATCGCGGGCACCGTGATGCGCCGATGGCGGTCCACGTAGCTGTTGACTTTGGACAGGTAGAAGAGGCTGCCGGCCAAGGTCAGGCCGAGGAGGGCCAGCAGGACGCCGAACGAGACGAAAAACTTCCGGCTGAGCGTCAGGTCGCGGAACCACTGCGGCGTGAAATCACGCATGACGTACCCTAGCACAGGAGGGCGGTTCGGAAAAGACGGCGCGCGAATCCGCGCCATTCGGGAGATCCGCTTGATGTCAGTATACTTGACAAAAAGACAAGTATCCTGATATTTCCTTCTCTCCATGAGTACCCAGAAGTCCGCCGGTCCGGCCGAATCGGTCGAAAACCGTCTCCGCCGACTTCGCGAAGCCCAAGGACTCTCCCAAGCCGAATTGGCGGCGCAGTCGGGGATTACCCGGCAGGCAGTCTATGCCATTGAAGCCGGCGAGTATTTGCCGACGACCGGCGTGGCGCTACGCCTGGCCGGCGCCCTGCGGTGCCGTGTCGAGGATCTGTTCAGCTTGAGCGAGGCCGGCGATGTGGTGGAAGGCACGTGGGTCGGCGACGTGCCGGTCCCCGCGGGGCCGCCAGCGGTCCGCGTGAAAGTCGCCTCGATCGGTGGGCGAGTGGTGGTGCGGCCGGTGGCGACGCTCGGGACGGTGCTGAACTTCACCGTGCCGGCGGACGGCCTCGCCGTCGGGCCGACATCGGAGCGATCGTTACGAGCGGGGCAGCCCGTCTCCGTGCGTCTCCTGCGCGATCGGCGAAGCATCGACGAAGAAGTCACCGTGGCCGGCTGCGACCCGTCGATTTTCTTGGCCGGCGAATATCTGCGAAGGCGGCAGGGAGCGGCCACCGTCGTCGGCTGGACGATGGGCAGCGCGGCCGCATTGCAGGCACTGCTTCATGGGCAAGTCCACGCGGCGGGTGTGCATATGGTTGATGAGAAGACGGGCGAGCCCAATCTGCCATTCTTGCGTCGCCGTTTGAAGAAAGGGGCGTACACGGTCGTGACCTTTGCGGCCTGGGAGCAGGGGCTGCTGGTCGCGTCCGGGAATCCGAAGGGCATCCGGACCGTGGCCGATCTCGCGCGTCGGGGTGTCACACTGGTGAATCGGGAGGGAGGCGCAGGCGCCCGCTCGCTCTTGGACCGCCGTCTGGCCTCGGAGGGCATCAAGCCGGGACAGGTTCGGGGGTATCGCTGCTTGGCCAATTCCCATCTGGAGGTTGCGCGTCAGATTGCCGAAGGACAGGCGGACGTCGGCGTCGGTGTGCGGTCGGCCGCCGCCTTTCTGGGCCTCTCCTTCATTCCGCTGCAGGAAGAACGGTATGACTTGGTCATGCCCACCGCGTACGTGTCAGCACATCCCGGGCTTTCCATGTTGCTCGAGACCATGACGACGCGGGCCTTTCGGCGGGAGATTGAAGCGCTGGGGGGCTATGACGTGCGTGAGATGGGAACGCGCCGGGAGCTGCGGGAGCCTGCAAGGCGGGAACGCTGAACCATGATGCGGCGTATGAGACACATGGCGGGGTGGGCGACGCTCGGCATGGCCGTCGTCTGTCTCGGCGGGCAATCGGCTCCTGTGGCCGCCGCCGACTTGATCATCGCGGCATCACCCAGCGTGGCGGTTCCGTTGGAGGCCGTGGCGCGCGCCTTCGAGGCCGCGCATCCGGAGATCCGCGTACGGCTCTACTACGACCGGGCTTTGGATCTCCGCCGCGCCATTGCCTCGATCCAACAGGATGGCCGGCATTTCATCGGGAACGGAGAGATCTCGCTCATTGCGCCGGGTGACGACGAACTGCTCGATCGCCTGACGCAAAAGTATTACCTGCTGCCATCGACGCGACGAACCTATGCCGTCAATCCGCTCGTGCTGATCGTGCCCGAGTCGTTGGTGGAGGCGCCCTCGTCGTTCGAGGCGATGGCCGCCGATGCGCGGCTTCGCGTCGCGGTGGCCGACCCTCGCGAGACGGCGCTCGGACAGGCAACCCGGAGCTTGCTGGAAGAGTCGCACATGCTGAGATCGCTGGAAGGCCGGTTGGACGTGGCCGCGGACGCACGCGGGGTCTTGGACCACGTGCTCAACGGCCAGGCGGATGTCGGGATTGTCTCCGGCGCGGATGCCGCGCGGGAACGGGATCGGGTCCGTGTGGTCGCGCGAGCGTCCAGTGATCGGCCGGCTCCGAAGACGCATTCGATCGCGATGGAACGATTCTGTCCGGACCGGGCACGCGGCGAAGCTTTCTTACGATTTCTCGACGGTGAGGCAGCCCGCGCTGCCATCCGGCTGACCGGCTATGAGGTCCCCCCTAGGCCGGGGCAGGGGCTCCGACCATGATTCCGGCCAGGGGTGTCCGAGCCGTGAGACTTGCGGTGGCCGTCTTCATGACGGTGATGGCGGGCTGCGCGCGGTTGCCCTATGAGACCGTCAGCATCCAACAGACGGACCGTCTCCATGTTGTGCTCCAACGGGAAGTGGAGCCGGTCGCCTATGCGCATCCCGCCGATCTGACGGCGGCCGACCTGGCCCCGGTCCTCGCGGGCTTTTCAATTCGGCCGCAACCCAGTTTGCCGCTGCGCTGGTATGCGGAGGAAGTGCCGCCGTCTCGGCTGTTCCGCGCCGACGAGATTCAGGTCCTGGCGCCGGCGCTCGCGGAGGCCTTGCGCCGCGCGGGGCCGCAAGAGCGAGTGGCATTCGCCCTCCTCGCACCCGGCATGAATCCGCGCTATGACCGCGATGTCCTCGGCGGGTGGCTGGCATTGCGGAACGGCTTGCTCCATCTCACGATCGACTACTTCCATGTCCCGCAGCCCGCCACGCGCTTCAGCCCCTATGACATGAACTATCCGACGCCGCCGAGCGGCCCGGGCGCCTATGTCCTCTATTTTGAGCCGGGCCGGTTTTGGGTCTTGGACGAGGCGACCAAGGGTCGGGGCGTGGATGTCCGCGGCTTCCTTAAATCGGCGCCGAGGGTGGCGCCGTGATTCGCAGGCGGTTGTCCGCGCTGCCCGCAGCCATGATCGTCGTCGCCGTCTTGTTCGGCAGCGTGGATCACGCCGGAGCCGTGGAATCGGGCCGCCTGGTGGAGAAAGACGGCAAGTACGTCTTCGTCGAGAGTCAGGATCCGGCGCTCAAACTTCTGATGGAACGGGCACTCAAACAAGGCGTGATCTCGCAGGAAGAGTTCGACCGGACGATGAAGGAGTCCGAAGCGCGGGCGTACCTGCTCCAGCCGAGTTTCAAGGCCTGGTACGACCGCGGGTTCAACTTCTCCATGAACGACAACGCCTTCTTCCTGAAAATCCGCGCCCGGTTTCAGGGGCGCATGACGCAGCGATTTCGCAACGAGGCCTGGCGCAATCCGGGCGACGCGAAGAATTTCCCCGACTTGCTCGGGGTGTTCGGCGACTATCGTGCCAACCGATCGGAGGGGGAGGCGACGACGTTCAGCCTGCGCCGGGCGCGTCTTTACTTCATGGGGCACTTGTTCAATCCCGACTTCAAATACTTCATTCAATTGCGCGGCGAGACGGCGGAGAACTCGCAATCGCCCGGCTTTCTGCAACTGTTCGACTGGAATTTCACGACGACGCACATCCCGTGGGCGAATCTCCAGTTCGGACAATACAAAGTGTTTTTCAATCGCGCGCAGATCAATTCGACGGCCTCGATGCAGTTCGCCGAGCGGGCCATGGTCATGGATGCCTTCACGGCCAGCGGGCTGGATCGGCGGGACATCGGGCTCACGCTGATGAACGACGAGGAACTCTACCCCGTGAACTACTATGTCGGGGTCTTCAACGGAGCGGGGCCGAACTTCAATCGGCTCGGCGTCTTCAACAGCGAAGATCCGAACGGGAACTCAGGGACGACCCAGCGGAATATCAACGCCAACGTGCGATTGGACACCGGCAATGTGATGCTGGCGGGACGGCTCATGTGGAATGTGATGGGACGGCCCGGCTACGGTGAAGGGGACCTGGCCTATTCCGAAACGCCGCAGATGGCGGTGGGGGCCGGCTACGCCTACAACCCCTCGATCAATACCAGCACGAACAACAATTTCATCGGGATCGACCTGGCCAATCTGAACTATCGGCGGCAGTTGGCGACCTTCGGCAACGGTCGGCAACTCGGCTGGGGCGTCGTGGACTACTCGACCTGGGCCGCCGACTACGTGCTCAAGTATCGGGGCTTTTCCTTCCAGACGGAGTACTACTTCAAGAACGTCATTCGTCACGACAAGGGCCGCCCGCAGATCTGCACGGCGGTCAACGCCAGCGGTGCCTGCGCGGCCTTCACCGAGGCGCCCGGCCTGCTGGGCAATGCGCAAGGCTGGTATGCCCAGACCGGCTACTATCTCATTCCGCGGAAGCTGGAGATCGCCGGGCGCTATGCCTGGTGGGATCCGGATACACGGGCGGCCGGCGACCTCATCAAGCAGGTGGATGTGGCCGCCTCGTACTATTTCCAGTCCACCTACGACCATAAGATTGTGTTCGAGTTTTCCAATACCGCGATGGGCACCGGCGGGTTTGCGATCGGGCGCAGCGCGCCGCTGCCGACAGGGTTCGGCAGCACGCCGCTCGACGCCGTCGGCGGCACCTTGGTCGAAAATCGCATCAGGCTGCAGTATGAGATCTTTTTTTAGAACGGCAGTGGGTGAGGGGCGAGGGGCAAGGGGCGAGAGGCGAATCCCCAAGGCCGTTGGGCCACTGGCCGCTGGTCGCTTGCCGCTCGCCGGATTGTTGATCGTTGCTCTGGCCATAGTTGGACGGATCGATCCAACGGAAGACGCTTGGGCAGGAGCAAATGAGCTGACCATCGCGGCGGCGTCGGACCTCAATTTCGCGTTCAAGGAACTGGCGGGAACGTTCGAGCAACAGACCGGGACGCGCGTGAAGTTGTCGTTGGGCTCGTCGGGAAACTTTTTTGCGCAGATTCAAAACGGCGCGCCCTTCGACCTCTACTTTTCCGCCGACGTGCGCTATCCCGAGAAACTGGTCGAGGCCGGGCAGGCGGTCGCGGGGTCGCTCTATCGCTACGCGGTGGGCCGGATCGTCGTCTGGGTGCCGGCCTCATCGAAGCTGGCCGTTGAATCACGTGGGCTCGACGCCTTGGCTGACTCGGCGGTACGCAAGATCGCCATCGCCAATCCGAAGCATGCGCCCTATGGCCGCGCGGCGGTGGCGGCGCTTGAGCACGTCAAGCTGTACGAGCGGGTGAAGGACAAGCTGGTGCTCGGCGAAAACATCTCGCAAGCCGCACAGTTCGTGTCGTCCGGCTCGGCCGATGCGGGCATCGTGGCGCTGTCCCTGGCGCTGGCGCCCGGGATGAAGGAAACGGGTCGGTACTGGGAGATTCCAATCGAGTCGTATCCTCCAATCGAGCAGGGAGCGGTCATCCTGAAAGCCGCGAAGAACGTCGAAGCCGCCGAGGCCTTCTTGCTGTTCCTCCGATCCCCAGCCGGCCAGGCCGTCATGCAACGCTACGGCTTCACCCTTCCCTCCTCCGAGGCTCCGCGATGAAACGTTCGTTCTTGTCACCCCACTTTTTACTTCTTACTTTTCACCATTCCACATGAACTGGACCGCTATCGCCATCACGTTGAAGCTGGCCGCGCTCACCGCGCTGATCCTTCTGGTGATCGGGCTGCCGATCGCCTATTGGCTCTCGTTCTCGCGACGGCGCTGGAAATTTCTGGTGGAGTCGGTCGTGGCCTTGCCGCTGGTGCTGCCGCCCACGGTGCTCGGGTTCTATGTGTTGGTGGCCATCGGCCCGCACAGCCCGGTCGGTCGATTCTACACCGCGCTGGTCGGGCACCCCTTGCCCTTTACCTTTGAAGGACTGCTGGTGGCGTCGGTCCTTTACAGTCTTCCCTTCGCCGTGCAGCCCTTCACGAGCGCTTTCGATCAAGTGGATCGACGGCTGATCGAGCAGGCCTGGACGCTCGGCGTTTCGAAGATCGGGACGTTTCTTCGGCTGATTGTGCCGGTTTCGGCGGCAGGCGTGATTGCCGGCTTCGTGTTGAGCTTCGCGCATACGATGGGGGAGTTCGGCGTGGTGCTCATGGTCGGCGGCAATATCGAGGGCGAAACCCGCACCGTGTCCATCGATATCTATGATGAGGTCCAGGCCTTGAACTATGCAGGCGCCGCGAAGACGGCCCTCTTTCTCCTTCTCGTCTCTTATCTGGTCCTGCTCGTCGTGTATGCGATGAATCGCCGAGTCCGAACGCTATGACCGACGTGTTGGAACTGGATCTCACCAAGACTTACTCCAACGGTGCAACCGTCTCGGCGCGGTTGACCGTTGCCATCGACCCTCCCGGGGTGCTCATCCTCTTCGGGCCGTCCGGCGCCGGCAAGACGACGATTCTTCGTTGCCTCGCCGGATTGGAGCAGCCGGATCGGGGCCTGATTCGATTCGGAGGCGATCGCTGGTTCGACAGCGCCGCGGGTGTGAAACAGTCTCCGCAGGCCCGCCACCTCGGTTGCCTCTTCCAGGACTATGCCTTGTTTCCCACGCATACCGTGGAAGGCAACATTGCATTCGGTCTGGGGCACCTCTCGGCTGCCGACCGACAGCAACGAGTCCAGGAAGTGCTGAAGCTCTTGCAAATCGACGAGCTGGCTCACCGCATGCCGGCAACCCTGTCAGGCGGCCAGCAACAACGCGTCGCCTTGGCGCGCGCCATCGCGCGGCGGCCGAAACTCCTGCTCCTCGATGAGCCGCTTTCGGCATTGGATGCGCCGACCCGCGCGGCCTTGCTGGGGGAGTTGCGTCATCTTTTGCGATCGCTTGCCGTTCCCTGCCTGGTGGTGACGCATGATTGGGCCGAGGCGCTGGCCTTGGGCGATACGATGGCGGTTGTGAGCGGGGGGCGAGTCCTCCAGGTTGGGCCGCCGCAGGAGGTCTTCAATCGACCCAACAGTCCGGACGTGGCGTCAATCGTGGGGCTGGAAACGGCGATCGAGGGGCAGGTTGTCGGCAGGGAAGGCGGGTTGCTGACGGTGGATGTGTCCGGCACGAGGCTCCATGCGGTCGCCGGGGACGAGGTCGGCGGCGAGGTCTTCGTGTGCATCCGGGCGGAGGAAGTCGTCCTCGAATCGAGCCTCAGCGGTGTGACCAGCGCGCGGAATCGGCTGACGGGGCGCGTGACGGCGATTCAGTCACAGGGCGCTCTGTTCCGCGTGACGATCGATTGCGGCTTCCCGCTCTCGGCCCTCGTCACGCGATCTGCGGTAGAGGAGCTGCGCCTGGCGCCGGATCAACCGGTCGTGGCGTCGATGAAAGCCGGGGCGGTCCATCTGATTCCGCGACGGGATGGAGCTTACCAGCCTGTCTCGTCCTCGCCGCCATCGTAATCGCCGCGTCTGTCCGACCATTTCCTGACCGCATCTGCTTATGCCAGGGCTTTAAGGAGCGTGAGCAGTAGCCCCGCGGCGGCGCAGGCGCCGACGACCGGAATGATCGGCACCTCGTATCGGAAGAGGCCGACGAAGGCGGCCAGGCCGATGAGGGCCGAGAGCCATTCAAAAGGCCCGGAGAATCCATTCGGCCATAGCACGTGGTAGGCGAAGAAGAGCGCCAGGTTCAGAATGACACCCACCACCGCGGCCGTGATCCCAGTCAGGGGCGCCGTAAACGTCAGGTCGCCGTGAGTGGATTCGACGAGCGGGCCGCCGATCAGGATGAAGAGAAACGAGGGCAGAAACGTGAAGAAGGTCACGACCGTCGCGGCCACGATTCCGCCCCACAGCAGCGCGTCGGGACCGAAGAGCGCCTGGGTCCACCCGCCCACAAAGCCGACGAACGTCACGACCATGATCAGCGGCCCCGGCGTCGTTTCTCCCAAGGCCAGCCCGTCGATCATTTGCAGCGGCGTCAGCCAGTGATAGTGGTCGACGGCTCCCTGGAAGACATAGGGGAGCACGGCATAGGCGCCGCCGAATGTGAGGAGCGCCGCTTTCGTGAAAAACCAGCCCATCTGGGTCAGCGGGGCGTTCCACCCGTACAAGAGGATCAGGGTTCCCAGCGCGGAGGCCCACAGCCCCAGGCCGGTCGCGAGGTGGAACCAAAGAGCGGACCAGGAGAAACGGGCATGGGCCGGGACCGGCGTCTCATCATCGATCACGGCCGGACCAAAATGCGCTGTCGCCGCATCATGTCCACCGCCGACTCGGAATTGCTCCGGTGCGAGTCGTCCCCCGAGATAGCCGACCATTCCCGCAAGCAGCACGATGGCGGGAAACGGAACGTTGAAGGCGAAGATGCCGACAAAGGATGCGGCGGCGATCGCCCAGAGAACAGCATTCTTGAGCGCCCGTGATCCGATGCGAAAGGCGGCGAAGACCACGATGGCGGTCACCGCGGGCTTGATGCCGAAGAAGATTCCGGCGACGGCAGGGACATCGCCGAAGGCCATGTAGACCCAGGACAGGGCGATCAGAATAAATAAAGACGGCAGGACGAAGAGCCCGCCCGCGACGATGCCGCCCCAGGTCCGATGCAAGAGCCAGCCGATGTAGGTCGCCAACTGTTGCGCTTCCGGCCCCGGGAGCACCATGCAATAGTTGAGCGCGTGGAGGAAGCGACGTTCGGAGATCCACCGCTTGCGCTCGACCAGCTCCTGATGCATGACGGCAATCTGTCCCGTCGGCCCGCCGAAACTGATGAAGCCGAGCTTCAGCCAGAAGCGAAGGGCCTCCCCGAATGAGACGGAGGAGGGCATCAGCGCATCTGCACCTTGCCGCTCTTGCTCCAATACCATTGGATGGCGAAGTTCGGGTAGATGGAATCGGGGGCGTTCTGGCCGGCGGCCGTAAAGAGCACGCCCATGCCGCCCACCCA
>FKKE01001707.1_pt1 | contig 17670 bp, 13 predicted proteins | sample 1106331 | NCBI WGS metagenome assembly FKKE01 (sample SAMEA3931202, study PRJEB13176) | freshwater metagenome | biome: Drinking water system; feature: drinking water; material: freshwater | place: China | collected 2013-02-06 | reverse complement strand
GTGGCGGCGGCGGCCTTCGATGTGTTTGAAGAGGAGCCGGTCAAGCCAGACCATCCGCTGTTGGCGCTTGATAATTTCATCTGCACGCCCCACATCGGCGCGCAGACGACCGAAGCGCAGGAGAATGTCGCCGTCGGCATCGCGGAGCAGATCGTCGATTATTTCACCAAAGGCGTCGCGAAAGGGGCGGTCAATATCCCGTCGGTCTCTCCGGAGCTGCTGCCCAGACTCCAGCCATTCTTGACGCTGGCGGAAAAACTCGGCTCACTGCAGATGCAGCTGTCGCAGGGTGGGATCGAACGGGTCACGGTGGAATACAGCGGCGAAGTGGCGTCGTTGTCGGTCGCGCCGCTGACCATCGCCGTCCTCAAAGGGTTGCTGACCCCGATTATGGAGCACCCGGTCAACTACGTGAATGCACCGACTGTGGCCAAGGAGCGCGGGATCGAAGTCAAAGAGATTAAGAGTTCCGATGCCGGCGACTTTACCAGCCTCATTCGGGTGCGCGTTGAAGCAGGGAAGGTGTCCCATCAGGTCGCGGGCACGCTGTATCATAAGAAGGAAGCACGGGTGGTCGAAATCGACCAATTCAAGGTGGAAATGGTGCCGGAAGGGCATCTGCTGTTCATCCATAATATGGATCGCCCAGGCGTGATCGGGATGGTGGGGAAGGTGCTCGGCGATAAAGGGATCAATATCGTGCGGATGCAATGTGCGTTGGAGAAGCGGGGCGGAGATGCGCTGCTGATCATCGGATCCGATACAGAATTTCCTGCCGAGGTCGTGGGCCACATCACATCCAGTTCCAACATCCTCTCCGTTAAAGTCGCCAGCCTGTCTTGACGGGAAGCGGCGCTCGCAGGTGAGTATGGCTTCTGCTCCTTCGAGGCACAGTGCACTAGCGGGGCAGGGCCATCCGTTGAAAGAACGGTCCCTGGTTCCCGCGGGAATGGCGACGATCCTTCCGGAAGCCGCATCCCGGTTTCGCGCCATCGAGTCAGAGCTCATCGGTGTCTTGACTGGCCGGGGCTACGACGAAATCATTTTACCGACCTTCGAGTATCTCGACGTCTTGGCGCCGGGGCTCGAGCCGGAACTTGTTGAGAAGTGTTATAAGATTCCTGATCGGGCAACCGGCCGGCTCCTCCTCCTTCGCCCGGATGCGACGGCTCAGATCGCCCGTACGGTGGCCATGGGGATGATGGGCGATCGCAGGCCATTACGGTTGTCCTACAGAACTACGGTGTTTCGGCACGAGCCAGAACATGCCGGCCGCGACCGGGAAATTTTTCAGGTTGGCGCTGAGCTCATCGGAGCGGACGATCCCTCGTCGGATATGGAAATCATCGCTCGGTTGATCGAATGCTTGCGAAAACTGGGGCTCGCGCGATTCAAGGTGTCACTGGGGCATGTCGGGTTCTTTAAGGGGTTGCTGGCGAGGGCGGGCTTATCGGTCGCTGGACAAAAACGCGCGGAACAGGCTGCGGCCAAAAAAGATCTCCCGAAACTGCATGAAATCCTTCGTCAAGAGAAGATCTCCGCTCGATTTGCCCGAATGATCCTGGAGGCGCCTGAGTTGTCCGGGAACGCTGATGTGATCGTGAGAGGCCGCCGGTTGGCTGGAAAGGACACGACGCTGACCGCGTCGCTCGATCGATTGGCCCACGTGTATCACTTGCTCAGTGACGCTGGTTATCAGGATGTCCTATTTTTAGATTTGGGAGAGTTTCGGGGGTTCGACTATTACGACGGAATTGTGTTCGACGTGTTCGCCGAGGGCATAGGAGTCGAGCTTGGGGGCGGAGGACGATACAATCATTTGATCGGACGGTTCGGGCGAAATATGCCTTCGACCGGGTTTGCATTGAACGTCGACCGTGTATTCCGTGGGCTCAGTCTCTCCCGGCACTATGCCGAGGTCAGGACGAATCATCAGCCCGTGGGGGTAGGAGCACGGCATCCATGAGACCGGCTTCTTCCGTCGATTTGTCGCAACCGAAGCTGCCCCCTCAAAACCTGGAGGCGGAGCAGTCCGTACTCGGCGCGATCCTGCTGGACAACGTCGCGATGCCGAAGGCGATGGAGCTGTTGGTCGAGGAGGACTTCTATCGGACTGCGCACAAGAAAATCTTTCGGGCGATGTTGGACCTCTCCGAGACCGGTGAGGTGATCGATCAGATCACGCTGACCGAACGATTGGCGGCACAGGGCGCGCTGGAGTCGGTTGGGGGTGCGACCTACCTTGCCGAACTGGTTCAGATCGTTCCCAGTTCTGCGAACATCCGCTATCACTGCAAGATCGTCCGCGACAAGGCGGTGGCGCGGCAGTTGATCAACACGTCGACGGAAGTGTTGACTAGAGGCTACGAAGGGACGGCGTCGATCGACGATTTGCTGGACTTCGCGGAACGGTCTGTTTTCAGCATTGCACAGGGCAAGCTGGAGCGGGCCTTCAGCCCGATCAACCAGATCATCAAAGAAAGCTTGGATCTGGTGGATAAGCTGTCGAAACGCAAAGAGCATGTGACCGGCGTTCCAACAGGATACTATGATCTGGATGACCTTACCGCGGGATTGCAACCGTCCGACTTGGTCGTGGTGGCCGGTCGCCCAAGTATGGGCAAGACCAGTTTGGCGTTGGGCTTTGCGACTCATGCGGCGATTCATGCCAACTCCGTGGTCGGCATTTTCAGTCTGGAAATGTCGAAACCGCAGATTGTGTTGCGCATGCTGAGTTCCGAAGCGCGGGTCGATTCCCATGCCTTGCGGACGGGGAAGCTGCAAAAAGAAGATTGGTGGCGGTTGGCCGAAGCCGCCGGCCGACTGGAGCAGGCCCCGATCTATATTGATGATGCGGGCGGCATTACCGTGCAGCAAATGCGCGGAAAGGCCCGCCGGCTTAAGGCTGAAAAGGGGCTCGATCTGCTGATCGTGGATTATCTCCAGCTGATGCAGGGGCGGAGCGATTCGGAATCTCGGCAACAGGAAATCTCGGATATTTCCCGCTCGCTGAAAGCACTGGCCAAGGAACTGAACGTTCCGGTCGTGGCGTTGTCCCAATTGAGTCGGGCCGTCGAAGCCCGCAAACCTCCCATTCCGATGTTGGCCGATTTGCGGGAAAGTGGTGCCATCGAACAGGATGCCGATGTCGTGATGTTCATTTATCGCGAAGAGGTCTATGACCAAAATTCCGAGCGGAAGGGCATCGCCGATATCATTGTGAGCAAGCATCGCAACGGACCGATTGGGAAAAAGGAACTCTTTTTCCATGATCGGTTCGCCAAGTTTGAGAGCCTTGAACTTCGTGAATCGTGAAGCCGTTTGCGCATTGCCCCCACGGTCGGTATAATTTCTCCGTACGCATAGCCAGTCGATGTGCTCCAATCGAGCCGTGCTGCTCAAAAGATGAATGCCTGTGCGCGATCAATCGACGAAGCTCTACTGGAATCCTAAATTGGTGACGCACCTCGTCTGGGGCATGCTTCCTTGTGTCCTCATGGCCTGTGCCACGGCACCAGATTCGCGGGGGGCGGCTCTCGCCTCGCCCACGGTTGTGAAACAGTCGGTGGCACCCCCTCCGGACTCTGCCGCGACCTACCATTTCATGCTCGGATATCAGGCGGAACTCGCTCAAGACAGTGAGAGAGCACTGCGGGAATATCGGGCTGCCCTCAAAGCCGATCCCTCGTCGCGTGAAGTGAAGGCTCGCATGGCCGGGATTTACTTTGGGCTGGGTGACCTTTCCCAGGCGGCACAGCTTGCGGAAGAGGTGGGGGAGGGCAGCGGACAAGACGCGCAAGTACTGACGCAAATGGCCGGTATTTTGGTCGGAGCCGGTAAGCCTGATCGGGCGCTTCGGCTCCTGGATAAAGCGATCGATCGCGCTCCTGAACGGGGCGAAGCCTACTTCCCCAAGGGGATTATTCTCCTCAACCAGAAACGGATGGCGGAGGCGGAACAGACGGTCAAGCAGGGGTTGAAATACGCGCCGGACTCTCCGATCGGCCTGTATTATTTGGGGCGTATCTCTCTTGAAGCGGGAAACGTTGAGCAAGCCATATCCAGCTTCGATCGGGCCATGGCGGTCAACCCGGCTTTCGAGCCGGCGTATCTGGCCCAAGCATCTCTCTATGAGTCTCGCCAAGAGAGGGAAAAAGCCATCACGATCCTGCAAAAATATCTGCACCAGGTCAATCCGCGAAACCGCGACATTCGGCAACATCTCATCCAGCTCTATATTGCCATCAAGGACTATGTGGGTGGGCTCGCTGAACTAGAAAAAATACTGGAGGACGATCCAAGCGATCTGGACGCTCAGCTGAGAATTGCCTTGATCTATGGAGAAAAGAAAGAATTTTCAAAAGCCATCGATCGACTCACGGCGATCCTGAAAGTCAGGCCGGGCGAGCTCAAGGTCCGTGATTATCTGGGCTATCTCTATGAAGAGACCAAAGAGGTGGCGAAGGCGATCGAGGCGTACCAACTGAACATTAAGCAGGACCCGACCTTTACCGATAGCCACATCCACCTTGGGGTGCTCCAGTACCGTCACAAGAAATTCGCCGAAGCCGTCGCCCATCTCAGTGAAGCGGCGCGGCTGTCGCCAAAGTTGCCAGAGCCGCACATCGTCCTGGGGCTTGCGTACTTGCAGAGCGAGCAGTTCGAAAAAGCCTCGGCGGCGTTTGAAGAAGGTATTCGCCACAATCCAAAAAGTGCCGATCTGCATTTCAATCTTGGTACGGCCTACGACAAGATGAATCGCTTTGACGATGTGGTGCGTGCGATGGAAACGGCACTCTCTTTGGACCCTCATCATGCTGACGCGCTCAACTATCTCGGCTACAGTTACGCAGAACGGGGCATTAGGATCGACCAAGCCCTGTCACTCACCAGACGGGCCGTGGCGCTCAAACCTGAGAATGGGTATTACGTGGATAGCCTCGGCTGGGCCTTCTACAAGTCTGGGTACTTGGCCGAAGCATTGACGGAGATCAAGCGGGCGGTTGCACTCGTCGGTGACGATCCGGTTATCTACGAACACCTGGGCGAAATCTATGTGAAACAACAGAACCTCTCTGATGCCAGAGAAGCGTGGCTCCACTCTCTTGAGCTCGATCCCTCCAATGAAAAACTCTTCCAGCGGTTTCGTGAACAGGGCATGGGCGATCCTTCTCAGGAGGACCGTATCCAACAGGCCAAGCGCCGCGTATCAGGGAAGATACAACCTCAGCAGGCCACTCCATAGTCTTCTTCGTTCCCCGTTCTCCACCATAGAGTTGTATGGTTCTCTGTGATGGCCTCGGCCAGTGTGTGCGCTGACAAGCGGTCTAGTGGAAGCGATTCCCTTGTTCCCGGATGTGCCGAGAGTTTGGGAAAAGTGCCAATTCACGGCGATTGTGAGCAGATTATGGAGGGGGGACCGGCGCTCCGCACAGACTGCCTTTCTGGATGATCACCATAACTCGTTGCTTTCACGCCACTTATGGTTAGAGTGTGGCTTTGGCATTGACCGGCACCAAACCTGCTATAGGAACAGGGTAGGCGGCAACTAAGGCGCCGCAGGTTATGTAACTGGGCCGTCAGTGAACCATCAACAAGGAGGCAGCACAATGAAAGCGTTTCGTAAACAAGAGGGTTTCACCCTCATTGAGTTGATGATCGTCGTGGCGATCATCGGCATCCTGGCGGCCATCGCCATTCCGAACTTCATCGCCTATCAGGCAAAGTCGAAGCAAGCTGAGGCGAAGGTGAGCTTGGGAGCGATCTTCACATCCGCCACCGCATATCAGGCAGAAACCGTTCCTCAGACCTATCTCTCAGCAAATGCTACTCATTCGGCCATTGGGTGGGCTCCATCTGGCGCGCCGCGATACTCTTTCTGGTATGCGTGGGATGCAGCTGCCATTACCGGTCCATCAGCTGGTCCTGGAGCGCCAGCGATGTTCCCCATGCCTAGTGTGCCGGCGACCTGTGTCGCATCACCGGCCTCCGGTGGATATACCGTGGCTGCCAGCCCGAGTGGGTTTACGGCCGGAGCCAGCGGCAATATTGACGGCGACCCTATGTGCGATCACTGGTTCATGAACGATCTCCGTCAGTTGAATAATACGCAAAACGACGTGTAGTGACCGTAGGGGAAATGTTCCCCATATACTATGGGGGGAGGGGCGTCGCAGGCTCCTCCCCCCATTGTTATTTGAACGAACATCCAGAGAGGTGAAAATTCTTGACGCTTTGACGAAAGCTTACTACCGTGATCCATATGCTAGACGTATGGGAGCACGCAGACAGTCGATCATCAGCTGATCAACCAGCCCCAATCACCTGACAGTCAGCGGTTTTCTCCATGGCGAGTCCTTTGATGCCATCAGTCGAGTATATGGCTTCGGGTTTGCAACGTTCCTCTGTTGTGATGCCGTATTCCGTCACAACGTGTCTGCTTGCCGCGCTGATGCTTTTTGCACCACTGATTGAGGGGGGAACTACACATTTCCCTGCCTTTGTCATGCGGACAATCATTTTCCTCTCATGTCTGGCTTGGATCGTCTCGTGGCGATATGACGGTGTAGCGAGGCTGAGGTGGAGCAGGACGTCGGCCTGGATACTGAGCGCACTCGGTCTGGCTGCTGGCTCCATATTATGGGCACCGTACACGCATGTCGCGATGCAGTGGGTGGTAACGCTCGCGATGTATATCGTCTTCTACCAAATGGTGTCCGTAGGGGTTGCGTCCTTCAGGGATGTGCGCATGCTCGTAATGATGGTGCTAGGGATGGGGGCGTTCCAAGCGGTAATCGGGATCTTTCAGTGTCTGGCGCTGGGTGAGTATCGCGCGCATGGAACCTTCTTCAACCCGAATTTCTTTGCGACTTATGAGGCGGCCGTCATAGTTTTGGCCGGAGCGATACTGTGTTATTCAAGCACAGAGGTCTCCAGGCGCGAGAAAGGGGTGCTCGCCGGGATTGTGATGCTAGCGATAATTGGATTTCTCGCGGCACGGTCGCGAGGAGCACTGATTGCCCTTGTTCCCGTGCTCTCGGCTGTTCTGTGCTTGCGATTTGGTAAGCGAGTAATTCCGCTGTTGCTGTGTTGTGCCATAGCATTCGTTGTCGTTCCAAATCCGATTCGAGAACGAGCTCTTGAGGTTTCTTCTCATGATCCGTTCGCCTATACAAGGCTGGACATGTGGGCCAATACGATCGACCGAATCGTCGATCAGCCCTGGGGCAGCGGGCCCGGGATGTACAAGTACGTGTCCTTTCAATCGCGTTTCCCCATAGAAGGAGAGATTGCAAGATTCGGTAAACGGGCGGAATCCCCGCATAATGAGTACCTTCAGACCGCTGCAGAACTTGGGATTGCAGGTCTTCTGATTGTGCTCACTGCCGTCGCGCTATGGATACGCGAAGCCAAGGGAGTTCTTGCCGTCGAGGTGGATTCTCAGCGACGAGGGGTTGTCGTTGGATTGATGGGGATCGTATCGGCGTTTCTGATTCATGCTGCGGTGGATTCGGTATTTCATGAGCCGGCCCTCGTCATGCTGGCGGCTCTGGCCGCCGGCCTAGTTTTAGCCATAGGGCGTACCCGAGGCGGAGATGATGAGCAACGGACGGTAACGATCACCTATACCACTGGCCGAGCAACGATGGCTGCACTGGTCGTTGCGATTCTACTCGTGTTGACCATTCAGCCCGCCGCAGCCTGGTATGCCTATGAGCGTGGCAACGAAGCGGTACGTTCAGGCGATCTGGACGGATCATTGCCGTGGTACCAAGGCGCCATTTCCATCGAGCCCTGGGATGCCGCCTACCATAATGCACTGGCCACTTCAGAGTTGGCGTTGTTCTACCGGGCAAGAAATCAGGACTGGCTCATACAAGCGGTCGATGAAATGAAACAGTGCGTATCGCTCAATCCGTTGGATGGAAGAGGTCCCTTTCGATTGGGAACCCTCTATCAGCTGATGGGCGAAACGGCCCAAACGAAGCTGGCTCGACTGGAATGGTTTTCGAGAGCCGTCGAGGCCTATCGTGTTGCGGTGCAGCGGGATCCCTATTCCCCATACACGTACGTCGTGTTGGGGAAGCTTCAGTACGCGCAAGGAGACATACAAGGCGCTAAGCTGTCGTTTTCGCGAGCGCTCGAGTATGAGCCGAACTTTCTTCCTGCACGAGCCCAGCGCATCAAGCTAAATGTGGAAATGGGCAACGGGGTGGGTGCCCGCGAGGAGTATATGGAACTGCTGAGGATTGTGGAAAGATTCAAGGATAAGGCCGAAACGGCGATGGAACGCCAGTTTCTCGACGTCGACCTTGATGCTTTGAAAGGACTTTTTAAGTCATGAAGCAGGCGTATAGATTCGCTCCCTGGCTTTTCGGAATCGCCTTGGCCGTTGCCGCTCATGCGATACACGTGGCAGTCGATCAGGCACGAGCCGCAATGCCAAAACTGCAACGGTTTACGCTCCTTCCTGAAAGTACGACGCTCAAGGCCATGTCTCTCGGGTACAAGGACGTTGTGGCCGACCTGCTCTGGCTTCAGGCGATTCAAGCTATTGGGGAGCGTCGTGTTTCGGAAGAGGCCGGCCACTGGATTTATCGCGCAATGGATATTGTTACGACGTTGGATCCGAAATTCGTGGAAGCCTATGAGACCGGGGGCATTGCGCTGTGCACTGTCGTTGTAATGCCGGAAGAGAGTAATCGCATCCTTGAAAAGGGGGCCATCAACAACCCGCATGAGTGGAAATTCCCTTTCATGCTCGGAATCAATTATTACTTTGAGTTGGCGGATGATGCCAAGGCTGCAGAGTATATTGCGAAGGCCGCGGAGATAGGGGGAGGGCCGGACTATCTCGCATCCTTTGCTTCTCGACTCTACATGACAGCGAAGGAACCACAGAAAGCCGTCGAGTTTCTTTCGAAATCATACGACGAGACAACGGATCCACAGATGAAACAGTTTCTGGAGTTTCGTTTAAAAGAGGCTTTAACCGAGCGTGATCTTCAGGTGCTGGAAGCTGCGATCGCACGATACCGACATCAGTTCGAAAGGTCTCCTGTCGGTTTGGGGGATTTGGTCACGGCAGGGCTTATTCCTGCGGTTCCTACAGAACCTTCGGGTGGCCTCTATCTGTACGATTCCAACACGCAAACCGTCCGAAGCACTTCTATGGAGCGACGATTTCAAGTGCGTGATCATAGGAGGCCGCAATGATTCCTCTCCAGATCAAGGGACTGACAAAGATCTATCAGCAGGGGTGGTCGAGGAAAACGTTTGTTGCTGTCGATCAATTGAATCTGGAGATCTGCAAAGGAGAGATCTTCGGGTTCCTGGGACATAATGGGTCGGGAAAGACAACGACGATCAAGATGATTCTCGGGCTGGTCCATCCAACCTCTGGAAATGCCCTGATTCTAGGGCGTGATATTCGCGAAATTGACGTCAAACGATCGGTCGGCTACCTGCCGGAATCTCCCTATTTTTATGACTATTTGAGTGCCGACGAGTTGCTCGGTTTCTACGGAAAACTCTTTGGCATGCGGGGAGGTGAATTGACCCGCAAGATCGACTTGCTTCTGGAACTGGTGGGGCTTCAACACGCGCGCCGGGTTCCGTTGAGGAAATACTCCAAGGGGATGCTGCAACGCGCGGGCATCGCACAGGCCCTTATTAACGATCCGGAGCTTGTCGTGCTGGACGAACCGATGTCTGGACTAGATCCAATCGGCCGGCGGGATGTGCGCGACATCATCTTGCATTTGAGGGAGCAGGGGAAGACCGTGTTTTTCAGTTCGCACATTTTGCCGGATGTGGAAATGATTTGTGACCGCGTCGGGATCCTGGTCAGAGGACAGCTTAAAGCCATTGGATCGGTCAGCGAGCTAGTCGGCAGCGAGACGGTCAATGAGGTGGAAATCCAAGTGGCGGGTGCGACGCAAGGACTTACGGACACCGTGAATCGCTTTGGAGGATCGGTGAAGCGTCAGGGGGGAATGGCGCTCATCACTGTTCCCGATCAGCTGCAGGCGGACATGGTTCTGGAGCACATTCAAGCTGGCAATGGCCGTCTGGTGTCGGTTGTTCCGCATAAGCGTTCGTTGGAAGATTTGTTTCTTACGGAAACGGGCGGAGGTGTCCGATCATGAGCGCGATCTTCGCAATTGCATTGAATACCTTTAAGGAAACGCTACGGGATAAGGTCTTCTATAACTTGCTCGTCTTTGCAATTCTGATGATCGGGAGTTCGGTGCTGCTCGGTACGTTGACCATTGGCGAGCAAAGCAAAATCATCAAGGACATCGGATTGGCGAGCATCGACCTGTTCGGCGTGTTGATTGCGATTTTCATTGGTGTGGGGCTCGTGAGCAAAGAGATCGAAAAGCGGACGATATACACGATCATCGCCAAACCGGTCCACCGCTACCAATTCCTCTTGGGGCGGTATTTGGGACTGGTCTTTACCATGTGGGTCAATACCGGTGTCATGGTGACGGCATTCTGCTTGGTGTTAATTCTTAGTGGGGTGATGCCAGACGGCGGCATTGTGAAAGCCGTTGGCCTCATCGCAGTGGCGCAACTTGTCATATTGTCGGCGGCCATGCTGTTCTCTACATTCACCACGCCCACGCTAAGCGGAATTTTCACGTTGTCGCTGTATGTCATCGGTGTGCTGGCCCCGGACTTGAAAGCCATGGGCAGCAAACTGTCCGGGTTATCTCAAGACCTGGTTACGGGTATCTACTATCTTCTTCCCAACCTTGCATTGTTCAACGTCAAGGGAGAAGCGGTGCATGGCGTTCCTATCTCGGTCGACTACATGCTCATGACCATCGGTTACGGTTTAATGTACGCGGCCCTCGTATTGCTGCTGTCCTGCATCTTGTTTCAGCGGCGGGACTTTTAGGCCAGCACGCCTCGCATACATGGTTCGGCCGCTGATCGAGTCTCTTCGACGGGCAGGGTGATCGATGCTCCTATGGAAACTTCATACGCTCGACTATCGGATTGCGAGCGTTCGCTATCGCGCGTTGAGTCCCATGCTGGCCTTAGCCCGGCGTGGCTATCGGTCTGGGATCTGCAAGTCATTGGGTGTCGATCAGTTGCGCAACGTCGAGGTCGTCATTTTCGTGAAATCGTTTACGCTGAAGGATCTACTCTTTGCGCAGCGGGTGAGGGACGCCGGGATCCCCGTTGCCCTGGATCTCTGTGACAATTTGTTCGTTCCCAATTATGCAGTGGGTTACTCCGTCAGTCCCGCCGAAGTCATACAGGTCATGGCTCGTTACGCTGAGGTCATTACCACAACAGGTGATGCACTCGCCGAGGTACTTAACAATAGGCTTGAAGTATCGGTCCCCATCATGACGGTGTTTGACGGTATCGAGCAGAAAGGGTTGTGCCGCATCGGACGTCGGATGCTCAAGCGTGCGCAATGGAAGGAATTGTGGAGGGTGGCCGTGAATCTGGGATTCTGGATCCGTGTGCTTCGCAAGCTCAAGGGAGGCGTGGCTACGCGAGCCAGGCGGTGGTGGGCTCAAAATGTCAGCCAATGTTTCCTGCGGACTTCTCGATCGAGTGACGTCGAACAATTCCTGAGGACATCGGCCAGGGGATCAGTCGAGAACGCGGGAGAACGCACACACGGCAAGACGCTGATCTGGTTCGGCCACGCCGGAGGGGAGTATGGGCGATTTGGGCTTCCGGATCTGGTCGATATCGCGTCATCCCTGGAGCAACTAGCACGGCGCATCAAATTCACACTTCTCGTCGTGAGCAACAATCGAGAAGCATATCAAGCGCTGGTTCAGCCCTTGCCCTTCGAGACTCAGTATGTCGAGTGGGACAGTGAATTGATCCGAGACCTCATTAAGGCAAGTGATGTCACGATCATCCCAAACTCAAGAGACCCCTTTGCGATCTGCAAATCGGCCAACCGGGCGGTATTGTCCTTGAGTCTCGGAGTCCCTGTCGTCGCCAGCCGTACGCCGGCTATGGAAGTGCTAGCGGACTGCGTCATATTCGATGACTGGGCCGAGGGACTCTTTCGATATCTGACGGATCGGGCATTGGTACGGCAGCACCTGGAGACGGCGCAACGGGTTGTGGAGAGAGAGTTCGGCCCAGACAGAATCGCGGATCAGTGGGAGAACGTACTCCACCAGATCAGGGTTTCGCCACGACCGGTGAAATCTCGACTCTCCAAGGAGCGGGTCCAGACAGTGGCCGTAGTGATCAACCTGGCGCAGGATTTTGATCTCGCGCTCGGCGTGCTCCGTGAAGCGGCTCGTTGGCGAGGCATCAGGTTGCAGGCCTGGGTCTCGTTGCCGTTGCTTGAGTCTTCCCCTCGCGTGTGGAAGGGGCTTCGGGCCCATGACATTGATTTTCGGATCCTGGATGACCAAACCGATGCAGATCTGAATTTCCGAGGAATAGGAGGACTCATAACCATCGCCGAGACAAATCAGTCGACCCATCGGTTTTCGCACCGTATTGCCATGTTAGCCAACAAGGAAGGCATACCAACCTATACGATGCAGCATGGGTTTGAGAATATCGGCCTGACCTATTCGGATAATCGATATCCGATTGAGCGCATCTCATTTGCCTCTAAGACCATTTTCACGTGGAGCCCGCTGAACCTGCTGCATCCTGGCGTGCCGAGTGAGACGCGCGAGAGATGCATCCCTGTCGGATGTAGTAAGGATGTGCCGACCGGGAAAATAGGACTTCCGCTACCGGTGAACCGGCGCCTCGTGGTTGGGATCTTCGAGAATTTGCATTGGGAGCGCTACGATAGACGCTATGCCGAGCGTTTCGTGCAGGACACACAGTCATTGGCGGAGCGATTTCCCGAGATTGTGTTTCTCATAAAGCCTCACCATACGGGGCGATGGCTGACGTCGCGGTACGAGGGTAGTGTCCCGAGCTTGTCCAACCTTGTTATCGCTGATCCGGCACATCCTGAGTGGGAGCAATTCACTGCGTCTCAACTCGTCAATTCGCTCGATGGCATTATCACCACTCCTTCGACCGTTGCCGTGGACGCTGCAAGGGCGGGAAAACCGGTCGCAGTCGTCGGATACGATCTCGATGTATCGGTGTACAGTCCTTTGCTTATTCTTGGCGAGACGGAGGATTGGGTTGGTTTTGTCGATAACTTGCAGGATCCGGCGTTAGTGCAGCGCTCCGCGGACTTTGTGTCGCGCGCAGTGTGCCGTGGAAATGCGTCTGCCAGCATACTGTGCAAGATAGCTGAAGACATGGGAATCAAAGCGGCCTGCATGGACCAAACAGAAATCGTTGCCGAAGCAGACGTTGACCGTCTCCAGAAGGTGTTGTGATGGAGCCAGTGAGAGTGTTTGTCGGAGCGGATCGATCACAAGCGCTTGCCGTGAGGGTGTTGGAATACTCAATCAGGCGGCACACGACGTTGCCGATCCAAGTCGTACCCATGGTTGATCTGTCTGTGCGTACGCCGAAGGACATAAGGAACAGCCAGCGGACCGGATTCTCATTCAGCCGATTCTGTATTCCAGAATTGGCTGGTTATGCGGGTAAGGCTGTATACATGGATGCCGACATGTTGGTCTTTCAGGATATCCGCTCCTTGTGGGAGATCCCTTTCGATGGCGCTAAGGTGGTGATCCAGCAGGAAGTAAAGCATCAAGACTTGACGACGGCAAAATACGGTGCACCGTCTTTGAGGAGAAAGCAATGTGCGGTGATGTTGCTCGATTGCGGCCGGTTAGATTGGCAGATTGATCGGATAATCGATGGATTGGATCGAGACGAGTACAACTATGAAATGCTGATGTATGACTTGTGTCTGTTGCGCGACGATGAAATTAAATACGGAGTGCCGTTTGAATGGAACAGTCTCGAATACTACGATTCGGATACGTGTCTGCTCCATTACACCGATGTCGCCACCCAGCCATGGACTTCCTGCCGAAATACAAATGGAGCGCTCTGGTTCAACGAAGTCCGACTGATGCTCGGTGACGGGTCATTGTCGATGGATGATCTCAAGCAGGAAATCGAGATGGGATACTTCAGGCCATCGCTACTGTGGGACATCAGCACAAGACCCACCGTTCCGGCGGTACTTCATTCTCTGTGCGATGTGCTCAATGGATGGCGCGATACTATGAAACGATACCAGCCGCATCGTGAAGTCTACTTAGCGAAGCAGCGGCGGGCCAAAGCAGAAAAGCAATTGGCGGATTCCAGGTTGTCGTGAATGTGCGTAAGGGCATGACGGTGACAAACCTGATCACAAGAATGAAAGAGGCATTGGTCTCGCGGGAGACGATTCCGTGGGATGTGGCCTGTGGCGGTCTGGATAGCGCTCCGAGGGTCCTGATCCTGTCTGACCGGATGGACGCGACGTATTACGCCACGTTCCACTTCCCGCTCCAGTATCTCCAGCGGAAGGGTCTTGCGGATTTTGCTGTAATCTCAAGCGCACGGGTGCGCCGCGCACTTTCTGGGGAAATGAGAGCGCAAGAACTAGTTGACAAGCTGATCGCGGACGTTTCTCCCCGGGCCGTCGTCTTTAGTCGCTATGCTGCTCCGTCCGGCGGTGAGTTGCTCCGTGCTGTGCAGTCGCATGGAATCACAGCCGTCTACTATTGTGACGACGATTTGTCGAACGTGCCTCCTGACCTCGGTGCAGGGGTGTTGAGGGCACATGCAACTAGCGAAGTGGTCGAAGAGCGACGGGCCTGTTTGGGGACTGCGGATTGGATACTTGCGTCCACACCCTATTTGGCGCACGCGCTGAGAGAGCAGTTCCCTACCCAGCAAACGGAAGTTCTGCGATATCCGCCCTATCTCGCTTCCCTTCTGCAGTCGGTTCCGTGCCAAGAGGACGCTGACAAGTGTCAGTCGATGACGATCGGTTATATGGGGTCGAAAGGACATCAACGGGACCTCGACATTGCCGTACCGGCTCTTGTGGGTCTGATGGAGCGAATCCCTAATCTGCGCTTTGAGACTTTCGGAACGGTTGTGATGCCCGATGCCTTGTCGCGCTTTGGACGACGGGTTACGGCCCATGCGCCGAGAACCAGTTACGAAGAGTTCCTTCAGATGCTCGGCGGTCTCCATTGGGATGTCGGTCTCGCTCCGCTCAGAGATAATCCGTTCAATCGATGCCGGTCGCCCATCAAGTATTTGGAATATACGGCGGCCCATATCCCGACGGTTGCGAGCGATGTAGAGATCTATCGTCAGGCAATGGACGGCGGATGCGGACTGTTGGTGCGTGATCAGGATTGGGAGGCAGCGTTGGGAAGGGTCGTCCTCGATGGGGCGCTGCGCCGCAGCTGCCTTGGACGAGCTCGTGAATCCTGTGCGATACGATTTGCGGTACACGATGTGGCGATGTCGCTATTGGCGGCATTGCATATTCATGCCTCTCATGGGAGCGTACAATGATCAAGAACTTCATCATGAACAAATTGGGTGGGGTTGCGAGGCAGGCGCCACGATTGCCTAGTGCCTTGACTGAACTGGCCTCAGTATCGATGGAGAACGCGGATGCTGCCGCGGTGTGTGGTCAACGAGGTCGGGGGGTTCCCATTCTTGGACTGTTGACCGACGAAGAGCTTCAGCGTCTCAACGGTCTGCTTCCGTGGAGTTGCTTTGTCCTCGATGCACGAGGCCGTACGTTCGGAAAGTCTTGGTCGGCGACAAAACGGTCCCAGCCTCAGGAGATTCCCGACTATCGCATCGTCGAATTGAATCGCCGTTTCCCGCTCGCGGAACGGGACGTCTTGGAGGTGGGGTGCTTTGAAGGTGTCCATACAGTGGCATTGGCCAGACTCGCCCGTCACGTCATGGCAGCCGATAGTCGTATCGAGAATGTGATCAAGGCGATTGTCCGGTGCGCGGTCTTGGGTGAACGGCCCTTCATCTTCCCGTGGAACGTCGAAGATGGTCTCCTCCCAGGAATCGATATCTCATGCGATGTGTTACATCATGTGGGGGTATTGTATCACCTCGTCGATCCAGTTCGACATCTCAGAGAGGTACTGCCGCACGTACGTGAGGCTGTCCTGCTGGATACCCACGTGGCCACGCCATCGACCGCGTCTGATTCGTACACCTCGGGATCAGAAGTGTTCCGCTATCAACGATATAGAGAAGGCGGGCGTGAAGAACCGTTCGCTGGAATGGCTGATCATGCGAAATGGCTTTGTGAGGACGATGCGGTTCGGATTCTTCTGGAAGCTGGGTTTCACCATGTTGATGTGGCGGAGAGAAGGCAAGAACGGAATGGCCCGCGGGTCTTGATCTTTGCGAACCGCTGAGACTAGAGCAGTGAACCCGAGTAGGTGGACGGCGTATGAACCTTGTGGACATGGCGGCAAGAAAAGATCCACAGCTCCACGTTCATGCTCGTATTGTCAGCATCGGCGATGACCGATGGAGGCGGATCAAACTGCTTGTGTCGAAGGTGGTGGGTCGCTATGTCATTACAGCCAAGCGAACCGTTGACGGGATTCGCTATCGCGGTTTCGATGTTTCGGTCGACGGGCAGCCCAAGATCATCTTACGGTCGGCTTGTATGTGGTATCCATTCCGGCTTGCTCCGGAGTGGACGGGCTGGCACATCGTCGCAATCGACCGCCGAGCCGAAGGCGGCAGTCTACAGATCGCGCTCAGGGAGCGTGCTACAGGAAAGATCCTCGCCTCGCGGCTCGTCAAGCTGACCCGCAAGCTGGAGCCCGTGGGATTGCCCTCTTCGCCAGCGGAGGGAGTTGACTGTGGAGACGTCGACCTCGAATTGATGTGTTCCGGTGAGGGAGGGAGGGCCTTCCTTGCCGTACATCGGATCATGGATCGAGCGGAAGTGCTGTCACTGTGTCGTGGAAACGGTGTGGAGCTCGGACCCGGGCCGCATCCACAATTGTTGTCGGATGAAACCCGTGACGTAATCTATGTCGAACAGTCGCCGGTCGATCAGTGGAACCGTCTGTATAACGAGCACAATCGATATCGCGTGGATCCAACCTTGTGGGCTCGTTACCGGATCGGCGAGGGTTGCGCACTTCCGGCCGATGGCAACTCCCTCGATTTCATTTTTTCCAGTCACGTGTTCGAGCATCTGGCGAATCCACTGGGCCATCTCGAACACTGGTACACCAAGCTCCGCGGCGGCGGAGTGGTCGCGGGGGTAGTGCCAGACGTCGGAGGCAGCAAGGATTATGTGTTCGAGCCCTGCTCCGTCAAAGATTTTCTCGATGAGTATGCTGCGGGCGAGATGCAACCACAGCTAGTTCATTATCAACGGTGGGCTGCCGCCCGTGCACCGGGGAAGGATCCGGTAGGGTACTGGCAAGCCAAACGGTCTATCCACGTCCACTTCTATACCGCCGACAACATGCGGGCCTTGCTGGAACTGGCGGTTGCCAAAATCGGGTTTGCATGGTTCCGGATTTGGCACACGCCGAATCACAAGGATTTGTATTTCGCCCTTGGCAAGTAGCACGTGGGAGGGTTCCCCTTGTCGGTAGCATCGATCATAGACAGGATGCCTCGTCTGGTTCAGCCGGTGCCGAGTTTAGTTTTTCAGGAACGGAGTGTTGCCGTTGACGCCTCCCCGAAAACGCATGTGCCCGGGTTGGACGAACTGCGGGGCCTCTCGATTATCTGGGTCCTGAT
>FKKE01002678.1_pt1 | contig 17688 bp, 18 predicted proteins | sample 1106331 | NCBI WGS metagenome assembly FKKE01 (sample SAMEA3931202, study PRJEB13176) | freshwater metagenome | biome: Drinking water system; feature: drinking water; material: freshwater | place: China | collected 2013-02-06 | reverse complement strand
TCCCCGTGGCACGAGGCCAGTACTGAGAAACTCCTTGATTACAGATGCGTTAATACCTGCTCAGCCCGGGCTAAGTCGTCAGGGGTGTTCACTTCAATGCGTTGGCGTTCGACATCACTTTCAACTACCACCACCCCGACTTGAAACCCTCCTTCGAGCACGCGAAGTTGCTCCAAGTTTTCTCGCAGCTCCAAAGCCGAGGGCGGAGCAGATGCGAAATAGGAAAGCGCGTCTGGACGAAAAACATAGAGCCCAAGATGTTGCAGACCAAAAACCGGCTTCGTGACACCAGGAAGGAGATACCTGGTCGTTGCTCGCGAGAATGTGAACGGAACTTCAGCACGGGAAAAGTAAAGGGCTCGACCATTCCTGTCGACCACGACTTTCACCACGTTTGGATCTCGCATCCGCTCTTCACGGTCGAGCGGAAGCGCTATCGTAACCATTCCCCACCGATCCGGAGCGTTCTTCAGCATAGCGATTGCCTGATCAATAGTGCTCGGAGCGATAAATGGCATGTCTCCCTGAATATTGACGACCGCGCCCCAGCTCGCACCAGCACGTTCCTTCGACATGATGCACGCAGCGGCTTCGACACGAGCTGAACCTGTTGTAAGTGCGGGGTCAGTGAGAATTGACTCTGCGCCAAACTTGCGGGCAACATCGTGAACGCGTTGGTCATCGGTCGCAATGACCAAGCGATCGAGCATGGTAGCCTGCCGTGCCTGGTTCCAGACACGCTCGAGGAGAGTCACCCCATCGATTTTCGCTAATGGCTTCCCCTCGAGGCGTGAGGACCCGTAGCGTGCCGGAATAACGCCGAGGACATCTCCCATCGCAACAAAAACTCCTCAGTTAAACTTACTTTCGAAGACCCGCTTCCGTCGAGACGAGGTTGAAAGGCGAGCGTAGAGCAACCCACGGAAGATCATCAAGTAGAAGCTGGCAGCAAGCAATGCGGGAATAATTAACACTGCACTCAGTGAATTTCCAGCGAGCGCGATCCCTTGCCCGAAAATTAACTGTGGGAACTCGAGTGGACCCGAGGTCGCAAACTGGAGGAAGAATTGCTTCGGATTAGCGAGAATCAGCGGGAGTATCATGATGATGATCGGGAGGAACCATTCGATGGTATTCTCTTTCACAAATTGGAAACTCTCCGTAAACACTGCGAGCGCATTCTGCCGGCTTTGGTAAATTACCTCTGGAAGCGGGTTAAAGAGAAACACGATTACAAAATTGAGTGCGACGAGGAGCCAGCGCTGGCTTTCGTTTCGGAACGCCATCTCGGCTACGAGAGACAGAATATATAAGGTGAACAGAACTCCGATCGTCGGCGAGAAAAGGTCTCGCGCTCGTAACCAGAGCTGCGAGAGCGATGTCCGCTCACCAGCAACGGATGCACTCACCAATGCGAGATAGTGCGCAATAAGAAATGCGACGAGCAGTCCGAGGAGGAATCGTCCGACCACTCCGAGGGGGAGGAACAGAGTCGAACCAAGAAAAATTACGCCATAGTAAAGGAGCGGTAAGAGCGTCCCCCACCAATTGAGTCGAAGCATCTGCCCAGCTTTAACCAACGCATCCCGATAAAGCTTCGCGGTAGCCTTCACTAACTCACTCATTTCATTGTCCACCACGCCGTCGCCCCCTTCGTCTCCTCCGCCTTCGCTTTCGTTTCGCATCACGGTGCGTGAGAGTATTTTCGTCCGAGTGGATTGCCTCCCAATCAACGAGGCGATGATATGCTGTCTCATCGTGAGCTGTAAGTCGGAGGAAAAGTAGACTTTGGTCGAAGTACGCGCGATTCGTCAATTCGGAAGCAAGCTCGACGTTTGGTTCCAGAGCGAGCATGAGGTAACGAGAGACGAGGAGACACTCCATCAATTCTCGCTCCTTCCGAGGAAGTCCCGTATTGAGAAACAACTCGTCTATTGCCGCTCGAAGTGGTGGCACCTCAGCTTTGCGACCTGAACGAGAACTCCGTGAAGGGAGTTTCGGTAGTGAATAGAGATCCGCTGATGGCATCGGTGAACTCGCCCAGAACTGCGCTACTGGCGGAGGGGGCACTGAATCTGCTTGCGGAGCTTCACCATCGTGCAGGTCAAATCTTGTGACATTCCCAACGAGCAACGCCGCAAATGAGGCTGCAAGCGGAACATCGACCCCGTTTGCTAACATTTCATCTAATTCAGAGAGCACCTTATTTAGCCGCCTCGTTACGCCTTCGGGGTCTCGCGTAATCGCTTCGGCTAATGACGGCAGGAGGTAGGTCAGAAGACCGGTCTGGATCATCAACTCGAATGAGAGCCGGGCGTGCCCGCCTCGCAGCTCACGGGTGAACTCTTCATAAACCCGTGCCCGAGGGCTCAGTTGGATCAGTTCCGCAAGCTTACAGATTGCTTCGAGGGTCGCTGGTTCAATGACAAAGCCAATCCGGGCAGCGTGGCGGATTGCCCGAATCATTCGCACCGGATCCTCTCGGATACGCGTTTCTGGATCCCCGATTATCCGAATGATCCGCTGATTTAAATCTCCCACGCCACCTACATAATCAATCACCGAGAAGTTACTGATGTCATAGAAGAGGCCGTTAATCGTAAGATCCCGTCGCAGCGCGTCCGACGCTGGGTCTCCGTAAATATTGTCCGACGTAACCGGTTTGCGTTCGCCGGTTGCTTCGCCCTCTGGCTCAGGCTCTCCAGATGCCCGAAAGGTTGCAACTTCAATTATTTTGTTTCCGGGGAAATAGACATGATTGATTCGAAAACGTCGACCGATGATCCGACTATTTCGAAATAATGCACGTACGCGTTCCGGTGTTGCATCGGTGCCCACATCAAAATCTTTTGGAGTTCGGTTGAGGAGTAGGTCGCGAACACCACCACCCACGAGGTAGGCCTTATAGCCGTGTCGCAGCAAGCGGTACATTACCTTCAGCGCGTCACTATCAATTACGCCTCGTGAGATTGAATGCTGATTACGTCCGATGATGAGCGGTTGCCCCGGTGCTGATGACATCTGATGGTCATACTCTGGTTGCTGTTGCTCGCCTTCATTGTTCTCCTCGTACTGCGCCGACTCCGGAGCAAGGGATTCTGCGCCGTGGTCCTCATCACCGTGACGCTTGCCACGATACTGGCGTCTCGGCCGCCGATTGTGGAGAAAGTGAATCATCGGCTCAATCTACAGAGCCGAAAACGATTTAGCAACCTAAATGGTATGGTTTCTCAGGGTCGGGTTTATTAGGTCCGATTTCTCGGTTGGCGGCGATTATCCATATATTGCGCTACACATCCCATGGCGAGTGTCCGGAGTGCTGCTCGCGTGACCTCTTCTTGGAGTTCCCCTTGATGTGAAGTGCAAGTGATGCACCATTGATTCTTTGCTTTCGGAAAACGTTCCGGTGCATTCGCTCGGGCGATTAAGGCGGAAGCGGTTTCTAGGGAATACTTTCGTGTCCCGTTCGGACAAATCTCGCGAACAACAGTTCGGGTTGCCCCAGCATCATCGAGGAGCGCCTGCGCCGCAGGGAGCCCTTGGAGCATCATAGCTTTTGCCATATCCTCTAACGACAACTCTACGGAGAATGATTCAAGCAGAATAGCAGAATCAAGTGATAGTCTCGCATTGTTCAATCGGTCAGTAATGGCTTGGATCTGATCTGGTCGGTGCTGAACCTTGCTCACTTCGCCTAAGAGTGAGGAACTGTATTGACGTCTCGCTCGGAACTGTTCCGCGGAATCTAACACCGGGCCAAACTCGAAGTTGCGCATCGAGAGCGGTGTGCCGACAGATACCAGTAAGACGAGCACACTCAATGAGACAACACGCAGTTCCAAACCAATCTTTCTCCGGAGTGCTACGTTCAAAGATTACGCAATAATCTAGCTTAAATCGGCGATAGCACACGGAGGCTTAATATTTGGAGGCGGAGAATCTCAATAAATACAAGCCTATGCAATCTTTTCGGCGAGCACTCCCATAATGACTGTAGTTCGATCACGAGCTGCCTCTTTGATTTCCGGCTCATCGCTATAAACATCTGAAACAACAAAGAAATTTCTGAACAGAACTTGTCATATAATAGGTATGATAATTGCTCTCGTTTGCCAATAAGAGAGGCGAACTCTGCCTTTCGAGCTCAAGCAGCAAACTGGAGCAGCGATTGTAGTGTTCAACAACAAAGGTGTGTCACTCATCGAGATGTTGGTCGTCATCTCACTCATTGGCACAATGAGTGCGATTGGAATATCTAATATCACCGCGCTCAATAATCCACTTCAGAACGGAACTAACGAACTCACTGGTTTTCTCAAGCAGGCACGAGCACGCGCCATTTCCACAACATCGGCCTATACTGTGCGACCACTCAATGAAACACAGATCATCACGGAAGTTGGAAACTCGTGTGACGACCCCGCCCCAGAGCTTGATGCAACGTTAACTTACACATTCCCTCACCAAGTGCACATTCCCGATACAAGCTGGGAGATCTGTTTCACCTCTCGGGGATTAGCAACCAGTAGTCCGACCATTTACGTTTACGGACCGAATAATAAAGTTCAATCAATTTCAATCTATCTCGGCGGTGCAGTTCATTCGTCATGAGAAACGAGCAGGGGTTTACCCTCATAGAAGTGATGATCGCAATGATAATCTACCTGTTAATTCTTGCGAGCATGCTTCCGGTATTCGTTAGCTTCACCCGCCTCAATACCCTTACCGAAATTCGTACCGAAGCAGCTTCGGCGGGCGCGTTCGTTCTCGATCAGTTGCGACTGCTCGACCCGATTACCATGCCAGCGTCTGGGTCTGACCCAGCAGAGAACATTGTTGTAGGTACTCGAACCTATTCGGTGGTCACCAGTTACTGCTCTGATGTGACCTACTGTAACACGAACAATAATCGCCATATTCTCATTCAAGCGAGCTATAAGGGCCAAGTTTTCTATGAAGTGGAAACTGTATTCACACAACTTCGCTAAACCGAAGCGCGCGGAAAGCGATCGTGGTTTTACGTTAGTCGAATTGCTCGCAGCGCTCACTGTTGGAATGTTACTCCTTGGTCTTACGATGGCTACAACGCTATCTAATCGAAATCTGTACCAGGACGATCTGGCACGGACTCGCTTGAATCAAAATCTCCGTGGAGCGCTCGATATCATGGGAGTAAATGTTCGTGAAGCTGGCGAAAACTTATCGGCGATTTTTCCAGCGGTTGATATCGTTGATGGTGGTGGAGAGAACCCAGATCAGCTTACCTTGCGCCGAAATCTTCGTGACGAAGTTCTAAAATTGTGCACTCCAATTACCGCGGGAAGCACCGTAAACGAAGTTTACTTTGCTACCGAAGGGGCCACCCCAGGATGCACCTACAGTTCAAATCACTATAGTTTCACCTCGTGGCAGACCTATCGCACAGAGAATGATGACGAAGTTCGCGCCTACATCTATGACACTACCGCTGAACATGGAGAATTCTTTAACTATACCGGCGAAACCGATACCGGCACCGAACTCTTTCTCGAAACTGACGGTGGCACCTGGCTCAACTCCTATGCTGTCGAATCATCATCGATTTATCTGATTGAACAGTGGCACTTTCGTCTTGGAAACCTTAGTGATGGAACCAGCGTGTTAGAACTCGTTGAGAACGGTGACGAAGATAATCCGATGAACGTTGTTCCTGGGATCACCGGATTCCAGGTTGCAGTCGTCATGCCTGATGATACCATCTATGACGACATCCAAGTAGACGACAACTGGACTGATGTAAAAGCATTTCAAATTACTCTCACCGGGCAAGACAGTTCGCTTGGTCAGGGGATAACGCGGAGTCTTACCTCCCGTTACTTCCCACGAAACGTTCTCTCCAATTAAGGAGGCAGGTTATGGCTCGACGGCAAGATGATCAAGGGTTCGTTCTCCTCACTTTGCTTTTCATGCTCACAGTAATGCTGTCTCTCATGGGCGCATATTTCGTTACTACCAAGGTGGAATTGGCGCAAACGAAGTACTCCAAAGATAGTCTCACTGGTTTTTACACTTCCGAGGCCGGACTCAACATCCGGGCCGAAGAGATTCGGCAGATATTCGTCGGCTACAACCGCCCTTCAGGGACCTCGCCAGCGACGTCAACTCCCTGCGATGGGAACGATGACGGCACCGGAGATTTTCAATGCGCTTCGTATACGTTTGGGTCGCATTCGAATGTCACGTATATGAGCGAAGACCCAAGCAACCCGATTATGACGACCATTCCTCCAGGCGAGCGATATCAGAACTTAAACGCCCAGGAGTACCGTTACACCGTTAACTCGACTGCGTACAACGTACAAAATCGCGCTGACGCTCTGCTTGAGCTCCGCTTTAAAAGCCGACTTGTTCCTCTCTTCCAGTTCCAAGCGTTCTATAACAAGGACTTGGAAATTCTCCCGGGACCAAGCATGACACTCAATGGTCCAATTCATACGAACGGCGATTTGTACTTGAATACTGATAACGCAAGTCCGGGCATGACGATTACCGGACAGGTAACTGTCGGCGGGGACCTCTTCCGGGGAAGGAAGAACACCAACGTCTGCAATAGCAATCCGGTAAGGATCATGGATCCGACTAATCCCACGACGCTGATCCCAACGTGCTCTCAACGGGTGTTGGTTAATCCAAACAATCTCGGCGCCTGGCACAATATGATTCAGGTTGGAGTTACACCTGTAACTGTTCCTGAGCCAGAGGCGTTCGACCCATTACCGGAAAACATTTATTTCAATAAGGCAGACCTTCGGCTCGCCCTCAAACTCAATGCTTCGAACGCACGCGATACGACGAACTCCCCAACTGGTGTGGAGGTGCGAAACGTCGACGGGACGGTTAACACGACGAAGACGACTAGTCTTTACAATTGCACCTGCACCAGTTGTATCTCACACACGCAGGGGGCAAGCCCAAATCTGAGGAACGAGCCGGTTGGTTCCGATTGGAATGGTTCGACCTGGTCGTTCTATGATCGTCGTGAAGGGAAACAGATCCGTCTCCTTGAGGTGAATATGCAAGGTCTGTTTAACTGTCTCCATGCGACAAACTCAATCATCGACAACAAACTGCTCAGTGATAGCACGGAAGGCGGGCTCGTGTTTCACTTCACTGTTGACGGGCCGAATTCATACCTTCCAGCTAATGGCTATGGGGTGCGGCTTCGAAACGGGCCAGAGCTTCGCTCGACTACCGCCGGGGCTCCCACAATTAAAGGCTTAACGATTGTGAGCGATCAGGCGGTGTATTTACAGGGAACATACAACGACACGAATAAGAAGCCGGCCGCAATCATGTCGGATACGATTAATGTTCTCTCGAATACCTGGCCATACGCGTCGGAGAACGGTGCGGTCATTGCCTGGGCGACACGAGACGTTGGTTCAAACGCCACGATCAAAGCAGCATTCCTCGCTGCGACCGATAGCACCGGCGGAATTGAGGGCTCCGGCGGACAAGGCGGAGCATATAATGGTGGCTTGGAGAATTATCCTCGCTTCCACGAAGATTGGAGTGGGCGAACACTTACCTACCTCGGGTCGTTTGTAAGTCTCAGTGTTCCACGACATTCGAGTGGTATTTGGCCAGGGACTGGCAATCCATCTTCAATCACCGGCGTTAACCCTGGCGTCTACAATCCGCCTACTCGAGCCTGGGCGTATGATACAGCGTTTAACGATGCGGCGAATCTTCCACCACTAAGTCCGCGGTTTGTTTATCTGCGGCAAGAGTTATTCGTACGAGACTATGAACAAGCAAATTAGTGAATAAAAAGGAGGTACGTAGGCTATGACAAATCGACAACTGGTAATATTGGCGGTATTTGCTGCCGTGGTCCTCGGGACTCAGCCGGCAGTGGCAACCGTCGACTGTAGTGCGAACTGTCCTGATGGACAGGTTCTGATTGGATTCGGCGACGGAGACGATGCAAGTTGTGAATGTGTCGCACAGAGCACGGTTACTGACGAAGTTGTTCCCTACGTTAGCGAGGGTGACGAGAGTCCAAACGCTGACGTGACGGATAATTAGAGCTCACTTGCTGCAACGCCGCTTCTGTCGTTAATCGCGCTGCGTACTCTCATCAATCCTTCGCGCGTAATTTCGGGTTGCTGTAACAGGCTAATGACGAGATAACATCCACGCTTAAACCCAAAAAGTTCACCGGGATAGACGTGGGTGTTTGTTTGTTGAAGTAGTTCACCTGCGAGAGCTTCGCTCGACGTTTGCGATTCAACAGCGAGCACGGCATTCCAGCCTCCACCCGTCGACATAAGCTGAAGCAGTGACTGCCCTGCAAGTAGTTCCACTAAGCTTTTTCGATTAATTCGTAGCCGTTCTTGAATCTCCTCCTGAATGACGTCACAGAGTTCAAACATCATCGGGAGCGCGAGTTGAGCTGGTGTCGAGAGCGAGAGAAAAGTGTCTGAGATCATCTCTAGCCGATGGAGCGCTTCGCGCTTCAACGCTGTTGGGCCACGAATTACTGTCCAAGCGAGTTTCATTTGGGGAAGCGCGAGAACCTTCGAAATTCCGCTCACGGTGAACGTAAGGACGTCCTCTTGTTCGAGAAATGAGGCAGCGCTCGTTTCGTTTCCAAGCGCATAATCGTAGAAAACTTCATCGACAATTATCGGGGCATTGTACTTGAGTGAAAGATCTTCGAGAACGCTTTGGTCATTCGCTGTGAGATAGTTTCCGGTTGGATTATTCGGGTTTACTACTACAACAGCCTTTGGGTTTACTTGGAACGCTCTCGTTAGCTCATCGTATGAGTAGCAAAACTCACTTCGATCCACGGTCAGGTGGTATGTCTCAAGCCGAACATCAGAAACTTCGCCCAAATACCCAAGCAGCGGATAGCTCGGTTGTGGAGTGAGAACTATATCGCTTACATCGCAGAGAATTCGAAAGAGTCCACTGTAACTTTCACTGGTGCACGCTGAGACAATAATATCTTCCGCCGGCACCACTATCCCACGCCTCTTCCGATAGTACTCTGAAATTGCATCGCGCGCCGTTTCGAGTCCGTTGGGACATGGGTTGTACTTCTCGACCTCTGGCGCATACAGTGCCTCCCACGGCATTCGTTCATAGAAGGAGAATCCGCAACGGGTTGGATTCGACTCTGCGAGATCGAGCACCTCTTCACCTCTTGCCTTTTTCTCTCGAAGCAATGCGGCAAGCTCGGTCTCAACCGAGGGCCAATTTGTTCGGCTGGAAAAGGTTGGTTTCAGCATTCCATCAATTCTGTGCCACGAATTTCACTGAATGATCAAGAAAACCCGCGAACGGGCCGAAATTTAAGTATGAACCCAACCGGGAAACCTCCACGTACCAATCGCGATCGAAATTCGAGCGAGACAGCATCAATCCGTGACGCAAGTTGTTACGCAACGATGATGGGTGCTGGAGAATCGTATCTCAGCGCTTTTGGAATTTTCCTTCACGCCTCCGTCTTTCAAATTGGTGTACTTGCCGCTCTCCCGCCTTTCCTTGGCTCACTCTTTCAAGCAGTGAGTGTCTGGCTCAGTAACCGTTTCTCCAACAGGAGATCGCTCATTGTTGTTAGCTCTGCTTTTCAAGGCTTGCTCTGGATTCCAATTGGTCTGCTCGCATTTTCACATTCGGATAATGGGGAGGCCGTTCTCGCGCTCATCTTCCTCGTTACACTCTATCACTGTGCGAGTGGTTTCATAACTCCACTCTGGAGCAGCCTGATTGGCGATTTAATCCCCGAAAAACGTCGTGGCGAATTCTTTGGCGAGCGAAATGGTTGGGCGGGGTTGTTTACCTGCCTCTCTTTCCTATTCGCTGGAGCACTGCTCGAGGCAAGTACTTCGCTCAAACTTACCGCAGTTGGATACGCTTCCATCTTCACCGTGGCTCTTTTCGGCCGTCTTGGCTCGAGCTACTGGCTCCTCCAACATGACAACCCCGCATACAAGCCACCGAAGGATTCCTATTTCACCTTTCTCCAGTTTCTCAAACGCTTCCCGCGCTCTAGTTTCCCACGTTTTGTCATCTACGTTTCACTGATGGCGTTTGCTGTCTCGCTCTCCGGACCCTATTTCACCGTATATCTGCTACGAGATCTCCACCTTACCTATCTCCAATACACAATCATTGTCTGTGCTGCTGCGACCGCGCAATTTTTAAGTATGCAAACTTGGGGAAAGTTCGCGGATCACTATGGGAGCAAGAGAATTCTCACCGTTTGCGGTTACGGTATTAGCATCTTTCCACTACTCTGGGTGATCTCGGGTTCACTGTGGTACCTCACAGTGCTTCAGATTTTCGGAGCAATGATGTGGGCTGGATTCAGCATGGGGACAACTACTTTTCTCTTTGATGCAGTAACCCCAGCCAAGCGAGCTCGTTGCACGGCTTACTTTTCAATTATTCACGCTAGTTGTGTTCTCATAGGTTCATTGATCGGTTGCCTGCTCCACTCAACCCTCCCTTCGCTCGGCCACCCGCGGGGTGTCTATTCATCTCTCCCAACCCTATTTCTTGTCTCGGGAGGACTCCGGTTTGCCGTGGCGTTTTTTTTCTCTCGATATTTGCGCGAAGTCCGCGAGGTGCGGAAAAGCGTCTCGCAATCTCTGATCTTTCGGATTGTTCATCTCAGACCTATTGGCGGAGCAACGTTTGGTTCGGTGAGCAGCTGGATGAGAAATGCTCGTCCCAGTATCCGCGTTCGCCGACGCCGGAAACGACCTGAGAGCGTTCAAACGTCGCCGTCTCCTACTTCCAGTCGAGTTATGAGACCGCCAAGTTGAACGAGTTTTCGTTTCGTAGTACGCTCCCTTAATGAAGAATCAAATCAATATTGCGCTCGTTGGTAACTTTGATGCTACGATTGCTGCGCATCTCGCGATCCCACGTGCACTTGAGCTTAATGCTCAACCACTCGGATGTACCGTGCAAGCCATCTGGCATCCAACGGAAACACTGATCAAGGATGCTCCGGAGAACCTTCGTGCGGCTCAAGGAATTTGGTCTATCCCAGGAAGTCCGTACCGGAGCACCGTGGGAATGCTCAATGCCATTTCCTATGCCCGCGAAAATCAAGTCCCATTTCTTGGCACCTGCGGTGGATTTCAACACGCACTGTTGGAATATTTTCGCAATGTGCTTGGGATGACTGAAGCCGATCACGCTGAGCTCGATCCAGAAACTAAAACACCAGTTCTCGCGCTTCTCCATTGCAGCCTGGTGGAAGAAGATCGAGTTGTGCACTTTGAGCCGAATTCGATGTTACGCGCGATCTACAAAGAACAAAGTTTTCGCGAGACGTACCACTGTCGCTACGGGCTAAACCCAGAGTTCGTTGAGCTCTTAGCCGGGAAACCACTCGGGATAGCTGCTCGAGATGACCGCGGAGACGTGAGAGCGGTCGAATTGCGCGACCATCCTTTTTTTATCGGAACTCTCTATCAACCAGAGCGCGCTGCCCTTGAAGGAAAAGGGCATCCGCTCGTCAGTGCATTTCTTCGCGCAGCTCGAGAGCTCTGATTATTATCCCTCTGGTGCTCACCTGCTCTGGTGCTCTGCTATATTTTTCCTTAATCGCTTGAAATGGCCACAATGTCATGTGCGTAACACTCGGCAATAATAACGTAAAAATTGATTAACAGAGCAGCGGAGCACCAGAGCAACAGAGGGTAGGAAATGCCCCTTCGCCAAGGAACTAATTGCTAAGACAACTCGATCTTTACTGCTGTCACTGTGTCACCATTGAGCAGCCCGGCGGCGAGTGAGTTGAAACGGCTCACTTCGTCGGTTACAAAATACTTCACCCCACTCTCGTTTGCCGCATTCTCTGAGAGATCCTTCCCGAATAATTGGAGAATCTCTCGACCGATGGCAGGTGAGCATTCGATGATGTTCACCGCTTCACCTACGTATCGCTGAATCGCTGGGATGAGTAAGGGGTAGTGGGTACAGGCGAGTATCAACGCATCAACGTTCGCTTCGCGAAACGGCTGTAAATAGTAAGCGATTACTCGCTCAACGATCTCACCGGTGAACATCCCTTCTTCGACCAGCGGAACAAAGAGCGGGCATGCTTTTGATATGACTTCAAGTTCTGGGTATTCTCGGGTGAGTTTCTGTTCGTAGATTGAACTTCCGATTGTTGCTGTCGTTCCAATAACCCCAATAGATTTTACGCTTTCGCGGAGCGTAGCTACTTCACGAACAACTGGCTCGATGGTTCCTACTACCGGACACGATGCAACCTCACTGATTGCTTCAAGCGCCCATGAAGAGGCAGTGTTACAAGCGACAACGAGCATGTCTACTTCTTGTGCCAGGAGAAACTGGGTGCATCCAAGCGCATAACGAACGATGGTGGACTCGCTTTTCGTACCGTACGGAGTTCGTGCCGTGTCTCCCAAGTATACGAACTCACACCCATTCATTACCTGACGAAGCTCGCGAAGTACAGTCAGACCGCCTAGACCACTATCAAAAATACCGATGCGTTTACTCATCCCTCCCCGTTTAGCGCAAGAGCCCTCGTAATTCAAGGTTCTCGCCGCCGGCAGAAAGTGAGATATAATAGCGAATGAGACAGCTCCATGGAACGAAGCAGCCGAATAGTTCGTTATCTTTCCGCTACCGTCTTACTCGCTCTTGCGTATTTTCTTAGCGGAAAACTTGGCCTGCAGTTTGCGTTTCTCCACGCAAGCGCGACACCCGTCTGGCCACCCACAGGGCTTGCGATCTCGGCAATGCTTCTCATGGGCTACCGGTTCTGGCCTGGCATTTTTCTCGGCGCATTCCTCGTCAATATCACCACTGCAGATTCGGTGTTCAGTTCAATCGGAATTGCCACTGGGAACACCCTTGAATCAATAATCGCTGCCTACCTCATAAGAACTTTTGCGAATGGAGTTTCTGTATTCGATCGTCCGAGAGACATTCTCAACTTCATCCTCCTCGCCGCACTCATTGCAACCACCGTGAGCGCTTCATTCGGTGTAGTAAGCCTCGCGCTCGCCGACTTGGTCGAGTGGGAGCACATCATTCCCGTTTGGCTAACGTGGTGGATGGGCGATGCCGGAGGCGCGCTTGTAGTGACTCCCTTTGTTTTGTTGTGGGGAAGGAACCATCGAGTTTCATGGCGGAGGCTACGTGGCATCGAGGGCATTATTCTTGTGTGCGTTCTCATTGTCATCAGCCAACTCGTGTTCGGTGCTTTCTTCCCACGCCCTGAGTGGCTAGATGCTCTTAGTTTCTTATGTATCCCAGTGATCGTGTGGGCTGCATTTCGCTTTGGGCAACGTGAGGCAGCGACTGTGACGTTGATCTTGTCCGGAATTGCGATTTGGGGAACTGTTCGGGGCCGAGGTCCGTTCGCAATGAATGATCTCAATGAATCACTCTTGGTACTCCAAGCGTTTGTCTCGGTGCTCAGTGTCACTGGATTAACGCTCGCGGCATCTGTTCGTGAACAGCGCCGAGCAGCGCAGGAACTGCGAAAACAAACCTTCGAGCTAAGTCGGTCCAATGCCGCGCTGAAGCATTTCAGCTACGCAGCAAGCCACGATTTGCAAGAGCCACTTCGCGCGATAGTAATCTTTAGCGAGCTCCTGCAAACGAAGCTTGGAACCCAGCTTGATTCCGAAACGAGGGTGATAATGAACTATATCCTTCAAGGTGGGAAACGAATGTCACGTCTCCTCAAGGCGTTACTCTCGTATGCGCAACTCACGAACATCGAGAAGGACGGTTTCCAGCCGATTGACTGCAACATTGCCTTTGAAGAAGCGTGTCTCAACCTTCAAGCGACAATAGAACAAAGTGGGGCAATGGTAACGCACGATCCCCTTCCGCAGATGCTCGTAAATCGAGTTCACATTATGCAATTATTTCAAAACTTAATTGGTAATGCGATAAAATATCGCGGCAGCGATCTTCCGAGGATACACACGAAGGCTGTGCGAACCGAAGACGCGTGGCTTTTTTCGGTCGCAGACAATGGGATTGGGATCGACCGAAAGTATCACGAAGATATTTTTGGGATGTTTAAGCGTTTACAACGTGATGAAAAAGATGGAACTGGAATTGGCCTCACAATTTGCCAGCGAATAGTGGAACACTACCGTGGCAAGATCTGGGTTGAATCAGAACTCGGAAAAGGGTCGACTTTCTTCTTTACCCTCGCTGACTAGCAGCGTATGACGAAAGAATAATGAGCTCGCTCACTCATCGAATTGTATTGGTTGAAGATAACGCTGCGGATGTCTATCTCATTGAAGAAGCGTTACGGTTACATGCACAAGGAGCACAGTTAGAAGTTTTGTCTGATGGAGAGGCTGCGCTCGCATACATCGATCGTCTTCAGGCGACTCCTGGGGTGGAGTGGCCACAGTTGATTTTAATTGACCTCAATCTCCCTAAAATAAGCGGTTGGGAGGTGCTAAAGAAGATTCGGTCGCATCCCACGGGGAGTACCGTTCGCATCGCGATACTCACCTCTTCAAGCCTCGCAGCAGATCGCAGGCGAGCACTGGAGCTTGGTGCGACTCGCTATCTCGAGAAGCCCTCTTCTTACAGCGAACTTATGACACTTGGAGAGACAATTGGTGAGATGTTAGCTGGGTAAGTCACCAGCTAATTTTCCCCGTTTCGACAAGCACTATGACAGCAATTGCAATTCCAATTCGGTAGTAGCCGAATAATCGAAAACCATGGGTCGTTAAGTAGGAAACCAACCATCGGACTGCCAGCACCGCGGAAACAAAAGAGATAATAAACCCAGTCGCGATATTTCCCAGGTCAAACGTTAAGAGAAGTAATTCTCCGTGCGCTACTACCTCGTACATCGCGGCAGCGGAGAGCGTAACAACACCTAAGAGGAAGCTAAATTCCACCGCAGCTTGGGTACGCAAGCCAACGACCAGCCCTCCCACTATGGTAATGAGACTTCGACTCACCCCAGGCCACATTGCAACACATTGAAGCAAGCCGATAATCACCGCGTGACGAAAGGTGAGATTTTCGAGCTCGTTTTCGTTTCGCAGCTGTTTTTGCTCTTGGAACTTGGCAATAACCAGTATCGCGACCCCTCCGGCGAACCAAGCAAGCACCACTGGAAAAAGTCCAAAGAGATGCTGCTTGATTGCTCGTTCGAACAGCAAGGCAATGATCGCCGCAGGAGCAAACGCGACAAGTAAGTTCAATAAAAGTCGTCTCCCCTCCTTATCTCCACCAATGATTCCCCGAACCAACGATTGAAACCGCGTGCGATAGAGCCAGATGACTGCAAGAATAGCGCCACCCTGAATCCAGACGATGAACGCCTTCCCAGCGTCTCCGACGCTCCCTGTGAATTCTAAGCCGAGCAACTTCTGCGTGAGTAACAAGTGCCCTGTCGAGCTTACGGGAAGATACTCGGTCACCCCCTCGACAATTCCAAAAATAATAGCGTCGATGATGTTCATCTCTGGGATTCGTTCGTTGAATCAAATTGAAGGATGCCAACCCAATTTGTTTGATTGTTATGGGCAACAGAGACTTCACGAAAATCTGGATCGCTCATTCGAGCAAGGAGAAAGTCTCGTGCGTTTCTGCCAAAATACGAGCGGTGTCGATGAAGAAATGCGCGAAGCCGTTCCCGATCATCGATGGCGGTAGGCTCAAGGAAAATTTTTGTAACCTCCGGAACAACAAGTTGCCTGTACTGACTGAGTGACTGAAGTAGGTCGCCGAGGAGTGACAGTTCACCCGATGCCCAACGTATCCGTGCTTCTTCGCCCGAATCCTCCCCGTGGATAACAAATAGGGCGACACCATCTCGGTGGAGATATTGGCAAAGTTCCCGCACGCTCAAGCTGAATTCTCGTTCGTTCGCCCAATCTGCTTTCGCATGAAGCAAGAGATGTAACGGTGGGAGATCAGGCGGGAGCTCGCCACTGATTATCTCCACTGCAAAGTGCGACGTGGCGTCGAGCACAAGGGTCTCTGTGCTGTCGATTTGCCAAACGTACGTATCAAACAATCGGGAGAGATAGCCAATAAGCCACGAAACACTCGATGTCGGCGGTATGAATAGCGAAACTGGGGGCTCCGGCCCACTAGCGCCAGTTCGCGCTATCTGTACCGCGACACTACAGAGTTCTTGATCAATCAAATACTGTTCAACGGTGAGCTCAAGGAATAATGTCTCCTGCCCCACGCCACCTTCACCTAACCAATGCTTGGTCGAGTCCTCTTTTGTTTGCCTCTTCCAAGTCCGACCACCAGCTCCTTCGCCCTTTCGTACCGTTCGTGTCATTCGAATACCGATTGCCAAAAGGGCAAGCTTCGACTGATACTACGGAAGGCTAGCATCAGCTGAAACCACTCGCTCATGTTCATCTGGACCAAGTCACGAAAACAGAAACTGTACTTCTCGCTCATTCTCGGTATTACGTTATCATGCCTCATCGTTTGGTTGAAAGATGATATCGCCACATCATCGCTGAAGCGTGGGGACTTCCCTGCTTTTTATGCAGCAGCAGAGATTATCTACAGCGGAAGGGCTGCGGATCTCTATCGGCCGGAAGTACAACGGGAGGTGGAAAACGTTCATTGGGCGAGTCTCAATGGCACATATTATGCCTTTGCTTATCCACCGTACGTCGCGCTGCTCCTCTCACCGCTTGCACTTCTCTCAGCACTTCAAGCGAAGGTGCTCTTCACCATATTGCTTGTTCTCTCGCTTGCAGGAGCCGCTGTGGTGCTCAGGCGCCTCCGTCCGGAAGCGACAACATTTGAACTGTTCATCGCAATGCTCTGCTTTGCACCGATCTTCAGTGCCGTTCCCGCTGGACAGAATACATCGCTCGGAATTCTGCTCTACGCACTGAGCATCTATTTTGCTTCGAAACGTACCCATTGGGGCGAAGTGCTCGCCGGGGTTGCTCTCGGGCTTTGGCTGTTCAAACCGAATTTTGCGCTCATCGCACTTGGCTTTGTTTTTTTGGGAGGACGGTACCGCATGCTGCTCGGTGCAATGCTCCCAGCATTTGTTTACTATGTTGCGGGCGTACTCGTCCTCGGATTTGATTGGCCAAAGGAATGGGTGGAAGCAATTGCGAATTTTGCGAAGCTTGACCTCATCTTCAATCGCCATCAGATGGTATCGCTCAGCGGAGTGGCAGATGCCATCGTCCATTCACTGGAGCTCGGGCCACGTGCCTCCGTTGTGGTTTACTCCTCCTTGTTCCTCCTTGGACTCGTGGTGTTTGCCACAACCGCATTTCAATTCATGTTATTCGTAACAAAGAAACGATCGGGTGCCCATTTAGAACACGCGCTTTATCTTCTCGCGCCAGCGGTCATACTCCTCTCACCGCATACGCTCTACTACGACTTGGGGTTCCTCGCTGTTCCTTTCGCCCGCTACCAGAAAGTAACGACTGATCGGGACTTTCACTGGTTGTTTATTCTTTTCTTCATTGTCTTTGTTCTTACGTTCCTAAAGCAAATCTTCCCTATCCAACCCCTTGCCGCACTTGCTGTCGGTGGTTATTTCTGGACGCTGAGCGCCGTGAGAGCCCACCTGGAAAGCACTTCCCACGAGGCGGGTTAGACTTTAACTTACTAAAGCCAGGTTTTTGTTCCCCTAGGCACAGGATTTTAGAGACATCCGACCGCCTG
>FKKE01002796.1_pt1 | contig 17697 bp, 16 predicted proteins | sample 1106331 | NCBI WGS metagenome assembly FKKE01 (sample SAMEA3931202, study PRJEB13176) | freshwater metagenome | biome: Drinking water system; feature: drinking water; material: freshwater | place: China | collected 2013-02-06 | reverse complement strand
CGGCGTCGGCATGGACGTCGTGAAGCGCAACATCGAAGGGCTGGGCGGCAAGGTCACGATCGCGACCCAAGCCGCAACGGGGACCACCTTCACGCTCAAACTGCCCCTGACCCTGGCGATCATCGAAGGGATGACCGTGCGGGTTGGGAAGGAAGCCTATATCCTTCCCTTGGTCTCCATCTTGGAGTCGATTCGTCCTACGCCCTCCATGGTGAAGACGGTGGTAGGGAAGGGGGAGGTCGTCAGTGTGCGCGGCGCCTATGTGCAAGTGATCCGGCTGCATGAGGTCTTTCACGTCACGCCGGATTGTACCGATCCAAGCCAGGCGATCCTGGTGATCGTCGAAACCGAAGGCGACCGGGTGGCGATCATGGTGGATGATCTCCTGGGACAACAGCAGGTCGTCATCAAGAGCCTCGAGCAGAACTTCAAAAAGATCGACGGCGTCGCCGGCGCGACGATCCTCGGCGACGGCACAGTGGCGCTGATCCTGGATGTCCACGGGGTCGTCGACCTGTCTCGGGTGGGATCGTCCAGTTCTGTTTGAGGAAGCGGCGTACGAGCGCCACGCCGGCGGGATGAGCGCGAAGGAGGTGGTGATGGACATGCAAGGGGAAGGACGAATCGGCACGGTCGAGATGCGAACCGATCTGTCGGCGACGGGGCGCCAGTTTTTGTCCTTTATGCTGGGGGACGAATCCTATGGGGTCGATATCCTCCGCGTCCAGGAGATCAAGGGGTATACGGCCGTCACGCATATTCCCAATACCCCGGCATTCATTAAAGGCGTGTTGAATCTCCGCGGCACGATCGTGCCGATCATCGATCTGCGAACGAAGTTCGGCATGCCGTCCGCCGAGCCGACGCCGTTTACCGTGATTGTCGTGGTGGTGGTGCGGGACAAGGTCATGGGGCTCGTGGTGGATTCGGTCTCGGACGTGCTCGATATCGACCCGAAAGAGGTGCAGCCGGCCCCGCAGTTCGGAGGGAACGTCGATACGAGTTTCCTCCAAAGCATGGCGAAGGTGGGTGACCGTCTCGTCGCGATGCTCGACATCGATCGAGTGCTGGCGGATCAGGATGTCGCGCAGGCGGCGGCGGTGGTCGGCGGGAACTAGCCCGCATTATTCATGAGCGCTTCTGCCGCAATCGCGGGTTCGCTGCTGCGACAGGCCTTCGGCGGGCAGGCTCGCCGCTCGGCCCCTCGACGTACGGTTCAAGTACGCCTCTGGGGCAAGCGGCTTCATGCGCCCGTCTCGCGCTTGCGCGCCGGGGCGCTCCAGCGCGCAGGCGCGACGCGACTTCGCGATTGCGCGACGTACTGTCATGAATAATGCGGGCTAGGTGAGGTCTGGCGGTCACCGTGACGAATGCGCGACCGGCAGAGACAGAAAGAAAGGGGATCAGCTATGGGTGAGTGGTTCAAGAATCTCAATACAACGCCGAAACTCATGGCCGGCTTTGCCCTCGTGGGGATCCTCGTCGCGGCGGCCGGGTGGGTGGCCGGACGAGGGGTGGTTCAGCTTCGCGAAAATCTTCGCGTGGTCTATGAAGACTATACGGTGGCCGGCACTGATCTGGCCCACGTGGCCAACAATGTGATGCGATATAGGAACAATGTGATTCTCGGTCTGGGAACCGCCGATCGGGAGGCCTTCCAGAAGTATCACGCCGGGCAAGGTCCGCTCAAGGCCGCGGTGCACAAACCTCTGGATTCCTATGCGAGCACCGTCTTGCGCGTATCCAAGACCGGGCGGAGCGAAGAACGGGATTTGCGCGCGTTTCGCGAGGCCCTGGACGCCTATTTCGTCTCGGCCGAATTGACGATGACCATCGGAGCGGAGGTCTGGCAGGCCAGGACAAAAGAAGAGGCGGATGTGGTCCGTGAACGGGCGAGAACCAACGCCGTTCAGCACGACGGGCCGAAGCTGGATGCGGCCGTCAAGGCGTTGGATGAGCTCCTGATCACGGTCACCGAAGTGGCAAAAGACATGAATGAGGAAGGCAAGGCTTCTGCGCAGTCGGCGCTGACCTCGCTGGTCGGAGGCACGATCGGGGCCGTCCTCTTGGGATTGAGTCTTGGGTGGGTCATATCTCGGCAGATTGCTCGCGGGCTTCGCAAGGTGACGACCGTCGCCGAGGAGGCGGCAGCAGGAGAACTGGCCCGTCGGGTCGATGTGGAGGGGCGTGACGAGATCGGCGCCGCGGCCGCCGCCGTCAATCAGATGATGGACCGGCTGTCCGAGGTGGTCGGCCACGTTCGCCAAGCCACCGATCATGTCGCGTCCGCCTCGGCGGAAATCAGCTCCGGCACGCAAGACCTTTCGCAGCGCACGTCGAGCGAGGCCTCCGCCCTTGAGGAAACCTCCTCCGCCATGGAGCAAATGACCTCGACGGTGAAGCAGAATGCCGACAATGCTCGTCAGGCCAATCAGTTGGCGGTTGCGGCGCGGGATACGGCGGAGAAGGGCGGCGCGGTCGTGTCCCAGGCCGTGACGGCTATGGAAGAGATCAACCAATCGTCGAAAAAGATTGCCGAGATTATCGGGGTGATCGACGAGATTGCCTTCCAGACCAACTTGCTGGCCTTGAATGCCGCGGTGGAAGCGGCGCGGGCCGGGGAGCATGGACGCGGGTTTGCCGTCGTGGCAGCCGAGGTGCGAAACCTGGCGCAGCGGTCGGCGAGCGCGGCCAAGGAAATCAAGGGCCTGATTCAGGAGTCGGTTCGCAAGGTGGGAGACGGCGCGGAGTTGGTGAATCAGTCGGGGAGCACGCTCGGCGAGATCGTCGCCTCGGTGAAGCGCGTGACCGACATCGTGTCGGAAATCGCCGCGGCGTCCTCGGAGCAAGCCAGCGGCATCGATCAAGTGAACAAGGCGATCATGCAGATGGATGAAGGCACGCAGCAGAATGCCGCGCTGGTCGAGCAGTCCGCGGCGGCCTGCCAGTCCTTGCAGCAACAGGCCGCCGAGCTGGTCAGTCAGATGGCGTTCTTTAAGGTCGCCGGTGGCGTGGGGGCCGAGCCCGGAGGCGTGGGCCGCGTCTCGGGAGTCGCCAAGCCGGCCGGCCCCGGCCAGCCTGCTCGTTCAGCCACGGCCGCGAAGAGCCGTCCGGTGGCGAAGCCGCAGGCCGCCAAGGCTTCGTCGGCGGTCGCGGACGCACCGGTGGGCGCCGGTGTCCACGCGGGGGGCGGGGCGAAGCAAGTGGACGACGACTTCGAAGAGTTCTAACTCATTTGGGGAGGGGGCCTGATGAAGGGGGTAAGCCGAGAGGGGCTGTTCTCTCGTCTGACGCCGAAGCTGGTCTTGCTGCTGCTGGTCTTTGCGGCGGTGCCGTCCGCCCTGGTCGGCGGCATCGCCTACCAGGCGGCGGAAAAGATGAAAGCAACGGTGGGGGAGCGGTTTCGCAACGTCGCGGAAACCGTCGCCGACAAGATTGATCGCAACCTCTTTGAGCGGTACGGCGACGTGCAGGCGTTCGGCTTGAACCGCGTGCTGTCCGAGCGCCGGCACTGGTATCGGGTGGACGAGCCGTCGAACGAGATCACGCAGGTGATGAACCAGTATGTCGATACCTATGATCTGTACTACCTGACGATCTTGGTCGATTTGGACGGGCGGGTCATCGCGGTCAATTCAAAGGACCAAGATGGAAAGCCGGTGAGGACGGACGCGCTCTATCGCAAGAACTATCGGGAGGCGCCTTGGTTTAGGGCGCTTGCCGCGAAGCAGTATACGACGACTATGCCCTTCAGCGGTCAGGGGAACAACGTGGCGACCGGCACCTTCATCGAAGACGTCCATGTCGATGAGGATGTGAAGGCCGCCTACTCAGGCGATGATGGGTTGACGATCGGATTCTCCGCGCCCGTGTTCCACGAGGGAGCGGTCGTGGGCTATTGGAGCAATCGGGCGAAGTTCGCCCTGGTGGAAGACATCGTCAAGACCGCCTACCAAGAGGTGAGCGCTGCCGGGTTTCCCGAGGCCGAGTTGTCGTTGTTAGAGGGGCAAGGCCGCCTGATTCTCGACTATGCGCCGTCGGGCGCGGCCACCGGGGAGCTTCGGCACGACTTCAGCCGCCTCATGACCGTCAATCTTGCCGACCAAGGGGATCCGGCGGCACGGGCGGCCGTCAGGGGACAATCCGGTTCCGTCACGGCGCCGCACCCTGTCAAGCCGGGCCGCTATGATTCCGGCTACAGCCACCTGAAGGGCGCGATGGGATACCCGGGGATGAATTGGTCGGTCATCGTCCGCGTGCCCCATGAGAAGGCGGCGGCGGGCGCCCTGGCGATTCAGCAAAACGTGATCCTGACGGTGTTGGCCTGCCTGGCGCTCCTGGCCCCGATCGGCGTGTGGATCGGACGGCGCACAACATCCCGCATTCATCCCGTCGTCCGCGTGGCCGGCCTGGCGGCGCAGGGGGACATGCGAGAACGGGTGCCGATGTCCGGATCGGACGAATTGGCCCAGTTAGGCGAGGCCTTCAACCAAATGCTGGATCGCGTCGGCCATGCGCTCACGGCGGTGGATCAGGCTTCTCACGCCGTGGCCTCGGCAGCGTCGCAGATGAACTCCGGCACGCTCGACCTGTCTCGTCGGACGTCCGAACAGGCCAGCGCGCTCGAAGAAACGGCCTCGACGATGCAGGAGATGACGTCAACGGTGCGCCAGACCGCCGACAACGCGCATCAAGCCAACCAGCTGGCCGGGAACGCCAAGTCTGTGGCGGAACAGGGCGGCGACGTGGTGAGTCGGGCCGTGTTGTCCATGGGACAGATCAATCAGTCGTCCAGGAAAATCAGCGATATTCTCAGCACCATCAACGAGATCGCATTTCAGACGAACCTGCTCGCTCTCAATGCCTCCGTGGAGGCAGCGCGAGCCGGCGAGCAGGGCCGCGGGTTCGCCGTCGTGGCGGGAGAAGTCCGCAAATTGGCGCAACGATCGGCGGCCGCCGCGAAAGAGATCAAGGACCTGATCCATGAGTCCGGGGAGAACGTCCGCAGCGGCAGTGTGCTGGTCGAGGAGTCGGGGCAGAAACTCGGCGACATCGTCGCCTCCATCAAGCATGTTACCGACGTCATGGCCGAGATGGCCGCCGCATCGCAGGAGCAGTCGACGGGAATCGACCAAATCAACAAGGCCATCAGCGACATGGAAGGCATGACCCAGCAGAACGCCGCGTTGGTCGAACAGGCCTCCGCCGCCACCGAATCCATGACGCGCCAAGCGGAAGAGCTGACGCGCCTGGTGAGTTTCTTCAAGCTGGACGGGGGCGCCGGGGGGCGAGGGGGCGCAGGTGAGGATGGTTCCCGCACGGTCGCCCCGCGAGTTGGGGTCGTCGGCGCGGACGCTTAGGACCGACTCGACCATGCAAGCCGCAGAACGAGCACAGGCGCTCACCACGATCGTCTTGACGGATCAAGAGTTCGATCAGTTCAGCAAGCTGATCTATGCGCAGAGCGGCATTTGCCTCAACGAGAATAAGAAAAGCCTCGTCGTCTCCCGCCTGTCGAAACGGATTCGGGAACTCGGCCTGCCCGATTTTTCTACCTACTATGCGACGGTGGTCGAGGATGCGTCCGGCGATGAATTCGTGCGGATGTTGGATCTGATTTCGACAAACAAGACCGACTTTTTCCGAGAGCCCAAGCACTTCGATTTCCTCCGCGAGCAGGTCATCCCTCAATGCGGGACGGCCAAGCGATTGCGCATCTGGTCGTCCGCCTGTTCGTCCGGCGAGGAACCGTACACGATAGCCATGACCATCGCCGATAGCGTGACGGGCCTGTCTCAATGGGACTGCCGGATTCTGGCGTCGGATCTCTCGACCAGAGTCTTGGACAAGGCGGCGACGGGGGTGTATGACGCCGAGCGAGTCGAAGGTCTCTCGCCGGAGGTGGTCAAGCGGCATTTCCTGAGGGGACGGGGCGCCCAGGGGAGCAGCTTCAAGGTGAAGCCGGCGCTCGCGTCGATGGTCGTCTTCCGACGGATCAATCTCATGGCGGACCGATTTCCCATTAAGAGTCCGCTGGACGTCATCTTTTGCCGGAACGTCATGATCTATTTCGATCGGCCGACACAGGCGAAGCTGATGGCCAAATTTTACCGCTATCTGCGTCCGGGCGGCTATCTGTTCATCGGTCACTCGGAATCGCTCCAGTGGGTGGAGCATCAATTCACCTACGTGGCGCCGACGATCTATCAGAAGGCGCCGGCACCGTGATGGTTCCTCGATGGGCGTTGAACGAGGAAGTGGCGGATCGCGTTCTCGAAGTCTGCTAGCAGTTGGCGCAGCCCATGGCCGATACATTCGCTCATGTTCGCCGGATGCGGGATGCTCGATTCCCGCATGAGATCGCCTCCATTCTGCCCGGCGAATACTTCGTCAGTGCGGAGCCGATGATTGTGTACACCGTGCTCGGCTCCTGCGTCTCGGCCTGCATCCGCGACCCCGTCGCGAAAGTCGGCGGGATGAACCATTTCATGCTTCCCGAACCGAAGGGCGACAAGTCTTTGGACTCCTGGGGCGATTCCGCCCGTTACGGCAGTTATGCGATGGAGTTGTTGATCAATGAGATTCTGAAGCATGGCGGGCTCAAGCACCGGCTGGAAGTGAAAGTGTTCGGCGGCGGCAAGATCTACGACGGCAAGTTCGATGTCGGCTCGAACAATGCGGCCTGGGCTCTCGAGTTCCTGCAACGGGAGGGCTTGAATCCCGTCAAGGCCGACTTGGGGGACGTCTATCCGCGGAAGGTCTATTATTTTACCGAGTCCGGGCGCGTCCTCATGAAAAAATTGGATAGCGGACAACGTGGAAAGGTCCTGGCTGAAGAGCAATCATATCAGCGGCGGATTTCGACCGAGCAGCCGCAGGGCGATGTGACGCTGTTTTAGACGCTGTCTTCGGAGCGGGGTGTCATGGACATCAAGACTCTCCTCTGGTATGGGGTGCTGGGCAGTCTGACGGGAGCCTACTTCGTCGCACTGGCCGGCGCGCGCGCCGCGCACCACCATGAGGTGGCGCATCACTCCCGCCGGATGATCATCGCCTGCACCATCGTCCTTATCTGGCTGGTTGCCTATGTGACCAAGCAGGTCGTGTTCGGCCGGGAACGATTCGGCGGCAGTGACCAAGACTATTGGCGCTGGTATGCGCCGGTCTTTGCCGCGCATATGGCACTGGCTCTGGCGACGATCGGGCTGGGCGCCTACAACCTCTATACCGGGTTGCGACGGTTGCGGTATGGGAGCGTCGGCGCGATGGCCGCCGGAATCACCCGTCATCGCCAATTGGGTAAGCTGATGATCTGGACGTTCAGCGGCACGATGGTGACGGCTTATGTCGTGTACCTGCTCCTATTCATCTGGTTCTCGAGCGGGAGGCCCTAACCGGATGCTGAAAAAGTCCGCCGGCGGGGACACGCTGAAGTATGAACGATGAGCGATGAACGAGGATCCGGCGAGACTGTGAGACGAGGGCGAAAGGCGAGAACGGTTCGCCTCCGCGTCACGCCCATCCCGCTTTTCTCGCTCGTCCCGCTGCCTTCCCGCTCAGCGTTCCGCGGTCATCGTTTAGCGTTTGCATGCTTGCTGCGGCCTGCCAGCAGAGAGGCGCGTCTTGGCGCGCCAGGGAGGGTGGGTGAGAAGGTGGCCTTTTTGGAGCATCCTGCGTGGCCACTGGTTCTCATCCGCGATCTCGATGCCTGTGACGATGGCGAGGTGCCATTACCGCTTTTCCGCAGCCTGCTAAGTCCCGTGGGTAAATTGCAACGAGAGTGAGGCGATTTATGGGCAAGATCCGCGTGCTCGTCGTCGACGACTCCGCCTTGGTGCGAAAGATTATGACGGTAATGTTGTCCCAGGACCCCGATATCGAGGTCATCGGGGCCGCGCCTGACCCCTACATCGCGCGTGAGAAGATCAAAGCGCTGAATCCGGATGTCCTCACGCTCGATGTCGAGATGCCCCGGATGGACGGCCTGACGTTTCTTGAAAAATTGATGGCGGGCCGTCCGATGCCGGTGGTCATGGTCAGCACGCTGACGGAACAAGGGGCCGAGACGACCCTCCGCGCGCTGGAACTGGGGGCGGTGGATTTCTTCACTAAACCCAAGGTTGACCTGGAGCGGGGGCTCGAAACCTATGCCCAAGAGTTGATCGGGAAGGTCAAAGCCGCCGCGCAGGCCCGAATCGTGGCGCGGAAACCGGCCGCGAAGGCGGCGGGACAGCCGGGGACCACGCCGGCTGCGTCGGCCATGATCAAGACGACGGATACCATCATCGCGATCGGCTCGTCGACGGGAGGCACGGAGGCGGTCAAAGACCTCTTAATGGCGCTGCCGCCCAATACGCCGCCGATCATCATTACCCAGCACATGCCGGAGAAGTTCACCAAGTCCTGGGCGGACCGGATGAACGAGCTCTGCGCGCTGTCGGTCAAAGAAGCCTCGGACGGCGACGGGGTCGTGGCGGGCTGCGCCCTCGTCGCGCCTGGGAACTATCATATGACGCTGGTGCGCAGCGGCGCCAAGTACCTAGTTCGGCTCAATCAAGACGAGCCGGTCAATCGGCATCGGCCTTCCGTCGACGTGATGTTCCACTCCGTGGCCAAGGTGGCGGGCGGGAATGCCATCGGCGTGATCCTCACCGGCATGGGCGGCGACGGAGCCAAGGCCATGCTCGAAATGAAGCAGGCCGGGGCCTACAACATCGCCCAGGACGAGGCCAGTTGCGTGGTGTTCGGGATGCCGAAGGAAGCTATCAAGCTCGGCGGGGTGGACAAGATTCTGCCGCTCCAGGATATCGCGCCGGAGATTCTCGCGCGGGTGAGCCGGGGGTAGAATGTGAATCGACGCCGGGATTTTGTATCTCGTCGCTCGTATCTCGTTTCTCCCCGGACGAGATTCGAAATACGAGATGCGAGATACGTCTCCGCAGAGAGGATCAGCCCACTAAGTCCGGGTTCATCCGATTCATGTGGGAGATGGTGTTGGCTTTGATTTCGTTGTAAACCGTCATCCGGCCCGCCTGCCGGAGCCGGTTGAAGACGCCCTCCACGATCACCTGCTCGCCTTCCTGCAGATCCGTCGTTCCCAAGCCGATCACTTTGACGGTGCCGTTGGTGCTCTTGAGCAGGAATCCGTAGGCCGCTTGCCCCTGCTTGGTCGTGGCGGTTTGCAGATTGGTGACCTCACCGGCGACGGTGACAAGCCGCTTGTCATACTGATCGGGGTGCGTCACCAGGTCGGCCAGCCGCACCATGCCGGTGGCCGAGACCAAGGCTGGAAGCACCAAGAGCGACGCCCACGCGACCACGGTCCCCATCCATCCCCGCATCAGCCCGCGAACGATCTGACGAGTCATGGCGGCCCTCCTGATGTCTTCTTTGCTTATAGCCTGTCTCGGGGGCCTTTTTCAAGAATGCAGATGGGGGAAGGGGCGGACTTCCGAGGGGGTGCTCGGGGGCGTCGGGCCTACCTCGAACCCCCTACCCGCTCGCCCTGTATTTGCGCGGGGCGCGCCTATCGGCCTTCGCCGTACATGCTCTTGAGGACGTGCTCCTTCCAGTCGCTCATTTCCCCCGACGCGCCTTCGGCGGCGGCCTGCTCGGCCGTCACCTTGGGCTTGGGGCTCACTCGCGCGAGCAGGGTCTCTTCGACGGCCTCAGGGGAGAGGTCCTGGTCATTGTAGACGATGAGCAGCCGCTGCAAGGCGTAGAGAGATTTGAGGAATACCACCCACTGGCGGGCTTCCTGCTCTTCCGTCATGGCCCGCGCCACGTAGGCCGTGATCTTTTCCATCAGCTGGGCCTCGGTCCGTTCCGTCCAATCGTACGCGACGACGGACCGTTCCGCCGGTCTCTGGCCGAACACCGCAAAGGTCTCTCGCCACAGGTCGACCGGGGGAAGCTGCGCGCCCGCGGCGGCCGCCGAGCGGGCTAATTCTTGTTGGAGCGCCTGCATGTACTGATGGAGATACTTGACCTTGCGTCCGGTCAGCGCCGTGGCGGGGATGCCCCAAATGTGGGCGATTTCGTGGTCTTGCAAGGGGGCGTTGCTGACCAGCGCGTATTCCCGGCCGACGACCTCCAGCCGGCGCCGATCGCGCTCGGCTTTGCGCAGCTCGGTCTGATACTCGACCGCCAGGCGCCGGCGGCGGAACTCCTCTTCGGCGATCTCATCGCGGTCCCATTTCTGCTCCAGCTCCCGGATCGCCGGTTTGGGGATCGCAATGCGCGCCTGGGCCTTCAGCTCTGCGACATCGGCCTCGCCGACACCGAAACGCCCGGTGAGGAGCCGCACCGCTGCCTCGCAGATGGCCTGGCTCAGGGCCAACTGCTTGCGCAGACATTCCATCTGCAGCCAGACCCGTTCCCGCTTCTGGCGTGACGCAGAGCGATATTGCGCCACCCGCGCGTGCATGAAGGCCAGGTCTTCTTTTGAGATGGATTGCACGGTCGGTTTGGCGCCCGCCTGCATGCGCGGGTCCGGCCGATCGGCGGCCATGTAGTCCACGTCCTCCGATTCGACGTCGATGTATTGGAGGAGCAGTAGCCGCAACATGATGCGGCCTTGCTGCGGCATCGCATTGATGACGGCAAGAATCTGCGTTTCGGTCAACGGCGTCAGGGTCGTCATGGTCGACAAAACGATCGGCTACACCGTTCCCGAGGTCTCGATGGTTTCGAGGAGCGCGGCCACGTATTCGCGAATTTCCTGGACGGTGCCGCTGGTGTACAGCCGGCGGGGGATCTCGATGCGGCGAAGGCGGGAGGGATCCACGCCCTTCTCCAGGGCGTAGGCCTCATCCACATAGAGGCTGACCGACCCATCCGGGAAGCGGACAGCATAGAGAGGAGTCGAGGGCTCTTCAGCCTTCGGTTGATTCGGGGGGGCCATGCGAGACAACTCCAACAAGGCTGAGTGATAACACAGCCCTCGTTCGGCTGTCAAAGCCCATTCCATGGGCATTCCAGGGCTCTAACAGGATGCTGAAAAAGTCCGCCAGCGGGGAAACGCTGAAGTATGAACGCTGAGCGATGAACGAGGATCCGGCGAGACCGTGAGACGAGCGGGAAAGGCGAGAACAGTTCGCCTCCGCGTCACGCCCGTCCCGCTTTTCTCGTTCGTCCCGCCGCCTTCCCGCTCAGCGTTCCTCGGTCATCGTGCAGCGTTTGCATGCTTGCTGCGGCCTGCCAGCGGAGAGGCGCGTCTTGGCGTGCCAGGGATGGTGGGTGAGAAGGTGGCCTTTTGGGAGCATCCTGCATGGCAACTGGTTCTCATCCGTGATCTCGATGCATGTGACGATTGTGAGGCGCCATATCCGTTTTTCCGCAGCCTGCTAAATGCAGGTCGGACGTTCCGGTCTTTGAATATCCTCCCCGGTCGCCGGACAGGCTAAAGCATCGGCGCCAGCCGGACGATAAAGGAAGGGGAGTATCGTTGGATGGGCGCCGCACGGATGTGTGGGGGGCGAGTCCCGAACCTCGACTCCTCTCATCCGTTCGCGGAGAGGGGGCCAGCTTCCGATGCGTAAACGGATTCCGATAGCCGATCTGTCGGTCGGCATGCAGGTGGTCGGCCTCGATATCTCTTGGCTCAAGACACCGTTCCTGCGCCATCGGTGGCGGGTCTCGGACCCGTCACAGATCGAGACGCTGAAATCCTCCGGCGCGCGCTTCGTCGATGTGGAGATGGAGCAGGAGGACCAGCCGGCTCCTTCGGCTCCCAGCGAAGAAATCCCCAGAGCGACAGAAACATCGACCGCGCTCGCGCCTCACAACGCCCAGGCGTCTCACGCGGCGGTGATCGATCCGCCAAGGACGGACGCCAGCGCGTCCCCTGCTGCGCGAGCGCCTCGTCCGACGCTGCCGCCGGGTCCGCGCACCTCCCTGGATGAAGAACTTCCGCGTGCCCGCGAAACCCATCAGGCGGCCAAACAGATCATCTCCAAAGTGATGGGCGACGTGCGCATGGGGCGGGAGATCAATACGGAAGCGGCGAGCCAGGTTGTCGACAACATGATCGACAGCCTGATCAACAACCCCGACGCGCTCATCAGCATGTCGCGGCTCAAGAGCTACGACGAGTACACCTTCTTCCATTCCGTGAACACGTCGGTCTTGGCGCTGGGGCTGGGGCGTTCAATGGAGATGAGTCGGGACGAGCTGTATCTGTTGGGGCTGGGCGTGTTCCTCCACGATGTGGGCAAGATGAAAGTGCCGCTGGAGATCCTCAACAAGCCGGCCAAGTTGACCACCGAGGAATACGAAATCATCAAGCAGCATGCGCTGCGCGGCGCCGAACTGCTGACCGAAACGACGGGGATGCGCGAAGAAGCCATTCGCCCCGCGCTCGAGCACCATGAGCGCGTGAACGGGACGGGCTATCCGTTCGGGCGCAAAAAGGAAGAGCTGACCGTGTTCGGCATGATCGGCGCCGTGACGGACATTTACGACGCCATCACCACCGACCGTGTCTACCACAAGGCCATGCCGCCGCATGAAGCGCTCCAATATCTGTACCAGGTGGCTCAGCGGGGCCATGTGGAAACAGATATCGTCTCGCGCTTTGTGAAATGCATCGGGGTCTATCCGGTCGGGTCCTGTGTTCGGTTGAATACCAACGAGCTGGGAATAGTTGAACGATTGCGGGAGGCGCGTCCCTTGGAACCGACCCTACTACTCGTTCGGGATGCGCAGGAGCATGTGCTTGCGCCGCCGCGTCTTCTCGATCTTGCGGCCCAAACGAAGAAACCCATCCGGTCGATCACCGGGCCCGTCGCCGCGGGGACGCTCGGGATCGACGCGAACGTCATCCTCGACGACGCCATCCGATCCCGCCCGAGTACGTGGGTCGCTTGACCCTGCCTCTCGTCCCGTGGCCTGCCTCGTCACGCCGGGATTGTCGAGTCGCGCTGGAAACAGCCGCGCCGCCAGAGCACATACAGAGTAAATACCACCAAGGTCACGATCAGCGTGTTCCGGACGCGGCCGGGGCCGAAGCAGGTGAGGTTGACCAGGGCGTTGGTCACGCCGTAGGCGGCGTAGAGCAGGTAGATGAAGAGGGCCCAGCGGCGAAGACGGAGAAAGCCGACGCCCACCAGCGTGTGCAAGATCGGCGAAAGGGCTTTGACCGACAGGCCGAGCCAGCCGCCCGGCTTCGTGCAATAGAAGGGCAGCAGATACTCCGGGTTCATGAGGATGATGTAGGTGTCGTTGATCGCGCTGAGGAGAAACAGCGCGCCCAGAAACCGGAGGTCGTGCGCGCGGGTCCACACCGATTGCCACGTGCGGAGCAGGTCGGGCTGCGCGGCGCTGCGGCCCAGAAAGGCGTCGTAGCTCTGCAGGCTCCACCAGGGGAGCACGAGCAGCATGAAGAAAAACACCTCGGCGGCGTGACCGGCCACTCGGCCGAGAGTAAAACTGGCTGTAAGGAGCAGGACCGTGATGGTGAGACTGAGGAGCCCTGCATTCCAGCGACGCTGAACGAATTGTCCAAGGCCGGGAATCAAGGCGGAGAGGATAGCGTCAAACGTCATGCGTCAACCGCACGTTTCACGAATGACGAGTGACGAATGACGCGGCAGGGCTGCCGCACCGGAGCACCTGCCGGCTATCCGCCCAACGTGTCGAGCGCTTCCTTCAGGCTGTACCGGACGCAGGTGAAAATCGGCGTGTCGCGCAGCGTATAGCGGCTGCCTTCGGTTTCCCGGAGGGCCATGACCAAATCCAGGAAGTCTTCGGGCTTATCCGACTCGAAGGCCACCACCCACTCTTGATCGTCCAATCCGAACGAGTAGGTCGTGTTCAGCTTCACGGATGGGAAGCGGTGGCCGACCTCGATATGTTCGTCCATCATGCCCTGCCGCGCGGCTTTCGTCAGCAGGAACCACTCGCGGGTCTTCAAGAAGGGATAGACGAAGATGTACTTGCTCTTGCCGGGGACGATCGTGAGGCGCTTGCTCTCCTGATTCTCGTGCGTATGGTGATCGACGTAGATCGACCGCTTGGACATGGAGAGATAGGAGTAGGGCGTCGTCAGATACTTGCCGAGCCCGCTGGCGAGGATCTTCGTGCTCATCTCCTGGAAGAGTTCCAGCTCGTAACTGATCCGCCAGAGCATAAGGTCGCAGTCGCCGCGGATGCCGATGGTGGAATAGGGAATGACGATGACCTTCCCCTGGTAGTCATCGACCGCGCGGATGAATTCCTGCTTGCCGCGCGTCCGCTCATCTTCCGACAGCCGCCGCCACGCGGGATCGACCTTATAAAACACGAAGTTGCAGTACTGGCGTCTGACGGGTGCTGCCTGCTCGCCTGCCATTGCCACGCCTCCTTACTGATCGAACAAACGGATGATCGAAGGACCAGTTCTGAAAGGGGTTCATGTAGCACTTCGCCGGTTGGAAAGTCAATCCTCCGCCGGACGTTCTTCCCGGCTCAGAATGGGAGCGGAAGACAAGGAGCGGGCCCGGTCCGACCAGCCCTTCGTTGACTCTCCGCCGGGGTTCTGATATCCGCTCTGCCGGGATCTGTGACGGATCATGAGCATGACCCCCCGCGGACTTGCGTGCAGCCTGCTCCTGTCTAGCCTGGCCCCCGTCTATCTCGCGCAGGCCATCGAGATCCATCCCGCTCCCGAGCAGGTGGCGCAGGCCCTTGAACGGGGCCGGGCTGCCGCGGCGGCCCGCACGCCGCCGGATCGCCTCTATGCCTGGTTCGGCTCTGAGGAGGAACTCCAGCCGCGGGGCTTTCTCATGACCAAGATGGCGGGGCTGGCTGTCATGTCGACGCATTTCGCGCTCCGGTCGGAGCGCCCGTCGGAGGCCGATATCCGGCAGATCCTGGATGAACCGACGATGCTCGTGAGCGTGACGATCTTCGGCAGCCGGCCCAACTTCGCGGTGGATGCCTATCTGGTCATGGTGCAGGGGGGGCGCACGATCAAGCCGACCAAGATTCGGTTCGACGGGACGGCGGCGCGCACCTCGGTCTGGCCCCAGGCGCCCGCCTACAAGGCCAAGGTGGTCGCGACCTTCGCCTACGACGAGTTCGACCCGACGGCGAAGACGACGCTCTCCATCTTTCCGGCCGGCGGCGGCGAAATCTCTTTCGCTCTCGACGTTGCGCAATTCGAATAGGCCGACGCCCATGCCTGCGTTCCGTATCGCTGAAACCATCGCCATCGGGACCGAACTCCTCGTCGGAGGCAAGCTCGATTCCAATTCCCTGTTCGTGGCCGAGCACCTCGGACAACTCGGTCTTGAGGTGCGCTTCAAGACGGTGGTCGGGGATGCGACGGCCGATATCGCCGCCGCGCTGGGCGTGGCCGCCGGCCGCGCGGACGTCGTAGTGATGACCGGCGGGCTGGGACCGACGGTCGATGATCGTACCCGCGAGGCGGTCGCGAAGGTGACGGGGCGGCCACTGCGCCGGCATTCCGATGCGTTGGAGGCTATGACGCGACGGTTGGCGGCCTGGGGGAGGACCCCGTCCAAGGCACAGTTACGGCAAGGGCTCATCCCCCGCGGCGCCGAGGTGCTCCAGAACCCTGTGGGATCGGCCCCGGGTTTTGCGCTGTCCTGGAAGGGTTGTTGGATTGCGTCGCTACCGGGCGTGCCGGCTGAAGCGCGCGAGATGGTCTCCACGGCGCTCATCCCGCGTCTCCGAGCGCTGATGGGACGCAGCCGGCCCAAGCCCATCGTCCGCCGGCTCATCCAAACCTTCGGTCTCCCCGAATCGGATGTGGATGCGGCGCTGAAAGGACTCCTCGCCGCCCATCAGTCGGTCGAGCTGGGCCTCCTGGCCTCGCCCAGCGGCGTGAGCGTGTCGCTGACGGCCAGGGGCGGCCCGCCGGACCGTCTGGTTCAGGCGGTCTGCGAGCGACTCGGGGCGCGCGTCTACGCGATGGGCGAAGAGAAGATGGAGCAGGTTGTCGGACGTCTGCTGACGGCCCAGGGGGTGACGCTGGCCGTGGCGGAGTCTTGCACGGGTGGGCTGATCGGCCATCGGCTGACCGAGGTGCCCGGCAGTTCGAGCTATCTGGATCGAAGCCTGGTCTGTTACGCGAATCGCGCCAAGGTGGAACTCCTCGGAGTGCCTTCGGAGCGGATCGACCGACATGGCGCCGTCAGCGCGCCGGTGGCGGCGGCGATGGCGGAGGGGATTCGGCTGCGATCGGGCGTCGCTGTGGGATTGAGCGTGACGGGCATCGCCGGACCCGGCGGCGGGACCGACACCAAACCGGTCGGTCTGGTCTACATCGGCCTCAACGCCGCGGCGCGCCCAGATATCCCTGCGGTACACGTGACACGCGAGCACCGCTTTCATGGCGAGCGCAGCCTGATCAAGTGGCGAGCGTCACAGGCCGCGCTCGATCTGCTGCGGCGCTGGCTGCTCAACATCGAACCGTTTGAATAATATGATTCGTTGTTTCGTCGCCATCGAGCTGAATGAGGCCGTACGCACGGCCCTCGCCGAATTGCAGCGCCGACTGCGCGCGGCGCTGGAGAAGACGACGGGCCGTGAGGCCAAATTACAATGGGTTCGGCCCGAGTCGATCCATGCGACGATCAAGTTTCTCGGCGATGTCGATGAGGGGCGCGTCGAGGCCATCACTCAGGCGCTCCGACAGGCGGCGACCCTGCACCAGGCCGGCGAGGTCCAGGTCGGTGGGCTGGGCGTTTTCCCGGATGCGCGGAAACCCCGCGTCTGTTGGATCGGGTTGCGGGAGGGGGCCGAGCAGGTGATCCGACTTGCCGAAGCGGTCGACCTGGCCTTGGCGCCCTTGGAGTTTCCCAGGGAGTCTCGACCCTACCGGCCCCATCTGACCTTGGCCCGCATTAAAGAAGGGGAGCGGGCGGTTGGTCTGGCGCTGGAGCAGCAGGGGCTCTTGGCCAAAGAGCAGGGGCCGGTGGGGCGGCTCCCGGTCCATTCCCTGGCCCTCATGAAAAGCGAGCTGCACCCCTCCGGCGCGGTCTATACGCGGCTGGAGCAGATAACGCTGAAGGATGAGCGATGAACGATGAGTTGAAACAGACCGGAGTGGACAAGCGACCGGCGAGTTTCTCGTTCATCGTTCCGCGTCCTGCACGCCTCGTTATTTCTACCACCTAGGCAACCAGGGAGTCCCTCGCTATAATGGGCAACCCACCGGATTCACTGTCCCAGGAGGAACACCATGGCTGATCGTGTGGCCGTCAAAGACGAGAAGAAAAAGGCGTTGGATCTCGCCCTGTCGCAGATCGAAAAGCAATACGGCAAAGGCGCCATCATGAAGCTGGGAACGGCCGAGCCGGCGGTGGAAGCGCCGGCCATCTCGACCGGGTCCCTGGGACTCGATCTGGCGCTGGGGATCGGCGGATTGCCGCGGGGACGGGTCATCGAGATTTTCGGTCCGGAAGCGTCCGGCAAGACGACGCTGACGCTCCATGCCATCGCGGAGACCCAACGATCCGGCGGCGTCGCCGCCTTTATCGACGCCGAGCATGCCTTGGATCTCGGCTACGCCAAGAAATTGGGCGTGGACGCCGATGAGCTGCTCGTCTCCCAGCCGGACACCGGCGAGCAGGCGCTCGAGATCGCCGAAACGCTGGTGCGCAGCGGGGCCATCGATCTGATCGTCGTCGACTCCGTCGCCGCGCTGGTGCCGCGCGCCGAGATCGAAGGCGAGATGGGCGACGCGCACATGGG
>FKKE01005630.1_pt1 | contig 17723 bp, 22 predicted proteins | sample 1106331 | NCBI WGS metagenome assembly FKKE01 (sample SAMEA3931202, study PRJEB13176) | freshwater metagenome | biome: Drinking water system; feature: drinking water; material: freshwater | place: China | collected 2013-02-06 | reverse complement strand
CCGAAGGTGTTCGAGACCCAGATCCACGGCAAGCGGTTCGAGATGTACAATGACACCGTGCTGGGCTTCAACAAGTCCGGCAAGGAAGTGGCTCGGATCCAGGTGGAAGAGCCCATCTACATCCGGCCCGCCGAGCGCGTGACCTGGCTGTAAGTTTCAGCCGGTCCGTGGTTCTCGCGAGGGGCAGGAGGGAAACCTCCTGCCCCTCGTGTATTTTTACGAGCATGTCGTTGTTCGCCCGGAAGCACGCCCCGGAGTGAAGTGGCACAGATGCCGCCATTCTGCGAAAACTTGACGCGCCAGAGTCCCTTGAGTAGAGTGGATTCTGTGTTGTACCCCGTCGCACTCCCGTGGAGGGAGGCATGAGCCGTCCAGCCGACAGCGCCCTTCCATTTGCCGCACTTGCCGTTCCCTTTCAAGATTATCTTGCCAGCGGAAAGATTCCGGAAGGCCTGATCAGCAGCGATTACGTGGGTCAGCAGTTCGTTGAGCGGCTTGTCCATTACATTTTGAGTGTGCCGTCCGGCAGCTATACGATGTCACAGTTGGGAAAACTGCTCGAACAACTCGATCCTCGCCATCAGGTCTTCTTTTTCAAACGACTCAAGGAAAACAGCCCTGAAAGTCTCAAGGACTTTGCCCCCCTCTACTACGGCTTCATGGCCGAATTCCACGCGCTGCTCTTTACTTAAGTCGACAAAATCGTTGGGATTCGGCTCGTTCTCATGTATAATGACTACGATTTGATTTTCTACGAAGGAGACGCATGAATCCCACGCTACAGCGAGCTGTGACCAGTTTCTATAACCTTGTCTACGAAGCCCAGACGTTTGCCACCGCCATTGCCAGGATCGATACCGCCGATCAGGAGCACTACGCGGGCCGGATCGAGGGGCTGAATTGGGTCTTGGATCGGTGCCAGGAGCTGGAGGAAATGGACACCAATCTGACTCCCTCGACCCTTCAGCGCGTGCTGGGAGACGTGAAATCCGATCTCGACCATGAGTTGTCCGTTCAGCGAAGAGAGAAAGGGCGCCGAGCGGATGGGCGTGAAGAGGCGTTGAACTTCGTGTCAGACTACCTTGCCAGCCTGATTACCGCGACTGAAATCGAGACGACGAGAGCCTCTGTGGCCACAGACACCCGGGTCTAAGAGCCCGCTTCCGCTCCTCGCCGTACGGTTCGTGCTCACCCTATATGATCGGGAGCAGGATGCCGGCCATGTGGTCGCGACAGAAGGCGATGAGGGAATGGATTATCTTTGCCCTCTCCCTCGGTCTGGGCGGGCATCTGGTCCTCGCGGTCGTGCTCCACGCACCTGAGCAATGGCCCTGGCATCAAGCCGGGGGCTATGCTCTCCTGTCAGGTATCGCCGTGTATGTGGTGGTGCAAGTCGCCCGCTCGCTCTGGTGGACCCTCAGGGGTAGCAACCATTCACAAGCCGATCCCCCACTAGAATAAAAACCGTCGGCCTTGCCCGAACCTGGCCATGGATCCAGGACAGGTCCCTGCAGCGGATCGCACGATCAAGGTGTCCTCCCAAGAAGCTTGACCGGTCCCAAGGGACTTTCCTACAATTTCGATATGGCATCACCTCGAATTCCCGGCAATCGCCCCGCGCGGTGGCTCGGCTCTGCGGCCCGTCAGGCGCCGTCTTTCCGATCCCCCCTTCCGCCGCTGCGAGGCAAGGCGGAAGAGGCGAAGCAATTTGAAGCCTTGCGGGCCTCCTTACTGTATTGCCCGACCTGTTGTCGAGCAACACCGGCCCGAGAGCGTTTACTGCTGGTGCTTCCAACCGGCAATCTCTATGAGTATCGCTGTGCGGAATGTGGCACGTCGACCGGGTCGAAGGAAGATACAGGGTCGGCCGATACGTCGATCTTCGTGCCGTAGGAAAAAGAAGTGCGGGAACAATGAGGATCAGGCCAGCCCTTCGACGGGGATTCCTTCTTCGACCAGCATGATCGGAATGTCTTCACGAACCGGATAGAGGATTTTCTTATCCGCTCGCAAGAGTCCTCCGTCCAAGGTTTCACTCACCGCGTGACCCGCCTTGTTCTTGAGATCGCCTTTCCTGATACGCTCGTTCAGCAGGTGAATCAAGCGGTCTTCCGCCCGGGTGACTTCCTGTTTCGTTTCCGGGCAACACAAAATCGCCAAGAGTTCGTTGTCGATATTCATGAGATCCTCGCCAAGGCCGCCGGGCTATTGCTACGCCGTGAGGCGGTAAGCATAGGAGAAGAGCTGGACAAGTTCAAGCGGTCACCGTCGACATGCAGCAGCCGCGACAATCTGTTACACTGGTATTCTATCCAGAGGCGCGCGATGCATCGGCTGACCCACATCCGGCACGTCTTTCTGACCGGTCTCCTCGTGACCATTCCCGCCTGGGGGACCTATTTGATTCTGGGAAAATTGGTGTCCACCTTGGACCAACTCGCCCGTAGCGTCTTAGGACCTTTGGTTCAAGAAGAGCTGCCTGGCCTAGGATTGTTGACGGCCCTCCTCCTGATTCTCCTGACCGGCATCGTGACCACGCGCCTGGCGGGCCGTCGGCTGGTCGAATGGACGGAACAGTTGATCGAGCGGATTCCGGTCGTGAACGGCATCTATCGCACCATGAAGGGGGTCGGCGACCTCATCAATTTTCGCTCCCGATTCGGCCGAAGCACGGTCGTGGCCTTTCCTTTTCCCCGGGATGGGCTCTGGGCCTTGGGATTCGTCATGGGTCCGGCCCCACGGTCGATCCAAAACGCGACATCGGTCCCGCTGGCCATGCTGTTTGTCCCTACCGCGATCCACCCCTTTACCGGCTATCTTGCCTTTGTGCCCCAAGGGGGGATCTGCCCAGTGGATCTGCCGCCGGAGGAGGCTATGAAAATCGAGTTTTCAGCGGGTCTGTACAATCGGGCTCGTGCCGTCCCTCGAGATCGTCCCGCTCCCTCCGTCGGCGAACAGGCGGAAAGGTAGCCGCAGCATCCGATGGCTGGCCACACGACGATCCTCATCCGTCGAGCCAAGACGGTCGATGTGGAGGTCCTGGTTGACTTCAGTGCTGCCATGGCCCGTGAAACGGAAGGTCGGGAACTGGACCGACCCCAGCTTCGCAAGGGTACTCAGGCGGTCTTCGACAGCCCCGCCAGAGGCTTCTACCTCGTTGCGGAGGCCCAAGGGCTGGCGGGCAGACGGGTGGTGGGGCAGCTCATGATCACCTTCGAATGGAGCGACTGGCGGTGCGCGAATTTTTGGTGGATTCAAAGCGTCTATGTAGACCCCGCGTGGCGGCGGCAGGGAGTCTATCGCCGCCTGCATCAGGCCGTGGTTGAACAGGCCAAAGCTCGGACGGACGTGTGCGGGCTCCGGCTCTATGTAGAGGGGGCGAATGAGAATGCCAAGCGCGTCTATGAGAGGGTCGGCATGTCCCGCTCGGTCTATCAGGTGTTCGAGGACGATTTCATTCTGTCCCGGCATAAGAGTGGCGGAAGATAGGAGAGGGCGTGTCTGCGAAAGCAGAATCGAAAGGAGTCGTGGCATGAAAGGACGGGCGGTCCTCGTGACGATCCTGGGCGTGGGGTGGTTCGTGGCGTCAGGCTGCGCGTTCGTGCGAGGGAACTATGGCGAAGAGGTGCGGCAGGTCGACGTGTCCGCGGTCAAGAAGGGTGTCAGCACTAGGTCGGAGGTTGGGGCGGCGCTCGGAGCACCGGATCGCATCGTGGAGGCGAACGGGCACGAAATCTTCCATTACTATCATTATGATATGAAAACTGGCCTGATCCTCGTCTTTTCGAGGACCAATATCAAGAGCGAGGACATCTTCGTGTTCTTCGACCGTAACGGGGTTGTCGAGGATGTGGTGTCCGGCAAGAAGAAGGCTCAGCTTGAGATGCAGTTTTGGCCGTTCGGTGACTAACGCTCGCGCCGGGAAGCGAATGGCACGAGCGCTGGCCCCCTTGAGGCTGCTGGGCGTCTGCTCGATGCTGTTGGCCCTCGCCGGTTGCTTCCGGGGTCCAATCGTCTGGCAACGCCTGAGCTTGAACGATCCGATTGCCCCAGAGGAGGTGGCCTTCATTCAAGAGGGACGGACATCCCTGTCCGAGGTGGCGGCCCGGCTCGGCGCGCCGGACGAAATTGTCAAATCCAAACAACGGATCGTGGCACGGTACCACTTCACCGATGGCAAGTATTTCCGAGTGGACTTCGGCTGGGGCCTGCGTTTTCTGGTTCCCGTCTTTTCGCCGGACATGGTGTTAGGGGGCGGCGGCTTCGGGACCGACGTGTTCGAGGTCGCCTGTGATTCCCGCATGATCGTACAGCAATACGCGTTCGCCTACCATGTCAACTCCTCGGTATTTCGATTCTGGCCCTATGGCGATTAGCCGGCGAGCATGGCCGGTTGTTCCTGTGTTCGCGCTCCCGCTATAATGCCCACCCGTGGGGAAGAAATCCGGAGAATCCGGCCAACGCCTCGATCCTGCGGCCCGCTTGGCATCCTACCGTCGGGCGGATCAAGACGTGGAATTTCTGAACCGCGACGAGCTTCGCCCGGTCCGCCTCCAGCTCGAACTCCTCAAACCTGAACTGATCCAGCGGGAAGAAGGGGTCCGTTCGACGGTCGTTGTGTTCGGCAGCGCCCGCCTGGTGGAGCCCGCCGAAGCGAAGAGACGTTTGGTAAGAGCGAAACAAGCCCTTAAGGCCAGGCCAGGAGACCAAGCGAGGCGGCGGGCCGTGGCGCTCGCGCGGAGGCGCCTGGCCCTGTCGCCCTACTATGAGGAAGCCCGCGAGTTTGGGCGACTCATCTCCTCGACCTGCCAGGTCGACGGCGAATGCGACTACGTTGTCGTGACCGGCGGGGGCCCCGGTATCATGGAAGCCGCCAATCGGGGTGCCGCCGATGTTGGCGCCAAGTCCATCGGCCTTAATATCACCCTACCCCAGGAACAGCGCCCCAATGCTTACATCACCCCACGGCTTTGCTTTCAATTCCGTTATTTTGCGCTACGGAAGATGCATTTTCTCCTTCGCGCGAAAGCTCTTGTGGCCTTTCCCGGGGGCTTCGGGACACTGGATGAACTCTTTGAGACACTGACCTTGCTACAAACGGGAAAGGTGACCGGCGTCACGGTCGTCCTCGTCGGCCGGACCTTTTGGGAGAAGGTCGTGAATTGGCCGTATCTGGTCGCGGAAGGCCTGATCAGTCCTGAAGACCTTCGATTATTCTATTATGCCGAGACGGCGGCGGAGGCCTGGGGCCTCATTCAACGCAATCATCCGGGGCATCACGTCCCTCCATCATGAAGATCAGTTTCCACGGCGCCGCCAAATCCGTCACGGGGAGCCGGCATCTCATCGAAGCCGGCGGGGTCCGGGTGCTACTGGATTGCGGGATGTTCCAGGGCCGCCGCCAGGAGGCCGAGCGGCAAAACCGGGATCTTGGCTTTGACCCCAAAGCACTCGATGCGGTGCTGCTGTCCCATGCGCACGTCGATCACTCCGGGGCGTTACCCAGTCTGGCCAAGTACGGCTTCAGGGGCAGAGTGTATCTCACGCAGGGCACGGCGGATCTCGCTGCCTTGCTGCTGGAGGATTCCGCCAGGCTTCAGGAGAGCGACTGTCGGTACGTGAACAAGAAGGAAGAACGGCGGGGCCGGCAATGTACTCGTCCCTTCTTCGACAGCGACGATGTGCGCGCCATTACCAAACGGTTCATCGGCGTACGCTACGACGATCCGGTCGCGCTGCGGTCTCGGGTGCACTGCAGCTTCCATGATGCCGGTCACATCCTCGGATCCGCCGCCGTGCGTGTGACGGCCTCGGGGCGAGGCAGCAAGTCCACGATTCTGTTTACCGGCGATCTCGGACGCAAGCAGATGCCCATTCTGCGCGACCCGGAGGGCCCGCCGCCCTGCGATGTGCTCATCATTGAATCCACCTATGGCGATCGCACCCATGAGGTTGTGGGGGAAGCCCTCAAAGTCAAACTGCAGACGCTGGTGGAAGACGCGAGACGGCAGCAGGGGAAGATCATCGTGCCGGCCTTTGCGATCGGCAGGACCCAGGAGCTGGTGATGCGGATCAAGGACCTCGTCCAGGAAGGCCGGATCGACCCGCTGCCGATCTATATTGATTCGCCAATGGCCGTGAAGGCGACGGAGGTCTTCCGACGGCATTCGGAGTACTTTGACGAGGAGACGCTCAAGACCTTCACGACCGAGGGCGATCCCTTCTCCGCCCGATACATCCGCTATGTCGGCTCGCAGCAGGAAAGCCAGAAGCTGAATGCGGTGCGCGGGCCTTGCATGATCATTTCCGCTTCGGGCATGTGCGAGGGCGGCCGGATCCTGCACCATCTCAAGCATGCGATCCCCGATCCGGCCAATATCGTCGCCATCGTGGGCTTTCAGGCGGAGCATACGTTGGGACGAAAATTGGTCGAAGGCTGGGATATGGTGCCGATCTTCGGCGTACCCACGCCGCGCCGGGCCCGTGTCGAACGCTTGAACGGCTTGTCCGCGCACGCGGATCGCAATGACCTGCTGGCCTACGTGCGCGCGATCACGCCGCCGCCCTCGACCGTCTTTGTGGTGCACGGCGAAGAGCGCCAGGCTCTGACCTTCGCGGAGGCCTTGCGCGCGGAGTATCCGAAGATGCGGGTGATCGTCCCCAATCTCCATGCGACCTATGAGGTGTGACTCGGAGAGAGGCGACGGGGCCGCGGGCTCGTCGAGTTGGATCATGGCCACGGGCCAAGCCTGGAAGCTCTATGTGGCGATCGCGGGCTTGGTCGGCGGGATGGTCCTCTTTTCCCTGGCCCTGGTTTCCCTGATCTCCGGCGGAACCAGATTCGTCGCTTTCGTGGTCTGTGGCGCGCTCCTGAGCCTGGCGACCTTCGTCTGGTTCGCGGCTGTGCTCTGTTGTCATCACTGTCAGGCGGCCTTGGTCTGGAAGATGATCGCGAGTCGGCCGTTCAACTCCTGGCTGATCGATCTGGCGGCCTTGGAGCGATGCCCGGCCTGTCAAGCGGTGCTCGCGAAGACGCCGCAGTCCAGGGAAGTGGGGACATGATTCGGAGCGTCGTGCAAAGGGGACTGTGTCATTCGATGGCGAACGGAATCTCGCCGGTGCGATACCTGGCCGCCCTTGCAGGGCTGCTCCTGCTGTCGGGGGCTTGCGCCGCCGCGGCCGAGGAGTCCCGCCTCCGCGCCCGCGACCTTGGCATTATGATCGGAACCTACCCCGCGGGTCCCCTGAATGCCATCACGGATGTCGGAGGGGTGACAGTCGGACAGGTCACATTGATCGAAGGAGAAGGAGCGCTGAAGCCGGGGGAAGGTCCGGTGCGGACAGGCGTCACGGTGATCATCCCGCGGGACGATGTCTGGCATAAAAAGGTCCCGGCAGCGGGATTTGTGCTCAACGGGACCGGTGAGATGACCGGACTGGCCTGGGTGGCGGAATCAGGATTCCTTGAATATCCCATCGCGCTGACGAACACGCTGAATGTCCCGCGTGTGGCCAACGGGGTGATGAGCTGGATGATCAAGCGCTATCCTGAAATCGGGATCACGGACGACACACTGACACCCGTCGTGGCGGAATGTGACGACAGCCGGTTGAATGATATTCAGGGGCGGCACGTGTCCGAGCAGGACGTCATGGCCGCTTTGGATCAGGCCGTCAGTGGTCCGGTGCGGGAAGGGACGGTCGGGGCAGGCACTGGGATGGTGAGCTACGGATTTAAGGGCGGGATCGGTACGGCGTCGCGGAAGCTCCCGGATCAAGAGGGGGGCTACACGATCGGCGTGCTGGTCAATGCCAATCACGGCCGCAGACCGGAACTCACGGTCGCCGGCGTGCCGGTCGGCACAAAATATGATCATGCCGCTCCCTCCGCGCAGGCGGGGGCGGAGGGATCTATCGTCGTCATCGTGGCCACCGATGCGCCGCTGGATGCCCGACAACTGGGCCGAGTGGCGAAGCGGGCGGTCGTCGGTTTGGCCCGAACGGGCTCAACCGTGCGGCACGGAAGCGGGGATTTTGTCCTGGCCTTTTCCACAGCCAACACGATCCCGCATTATCCCAAGAACCCGCTTTTTTCCATGACCCTGCTCTCCGACATCTACCTCAATTCGATTTTCACGGCCGTCGCCGAAGCCACGGAGGAAGCCATCCTCAATGCCTTGATGATGGCGACGAGCGTCACGGGTCGGGACGGCCATCGCGTGGAAGCGATTTCGCTGAGCCGGGTGCGCGCGTTGCTGGCGCAAGGACGCTGAATAGCATGCGCGCGGCCACGCGCCGCACACGTCGCCGAAGTCCTTGCATTTTCAACGAGGGAGTGACTATGCTTGCGCCGAGTGAGGTGCAGGCCATACAGTGCCCGGTCGCATCAGATGGAGGAGTCACAACACCATATGGATGGATACCAGATCGGCGGGCCGCTGAAATTGTTTACGGCCCTCGAGAAAACACAGGCCTTTTCGACCTTTCTCAAGTCCCGGATGGCCCAAGCCCTCGAGGCCGAGGATCCGACCGAACTCCATTACCTCCTCGCACAATTGGACGATTACCACTCCTACATGTGGCGCTATTACAAGACGTTGAAAGAAAAGCGCGCCCAACAATTAGATACTCTGGATCGCTGAACCGGGTTCACCTTCCATGCAGATTGCATCCGCCCTGGCGCAAGATGGAGACGCCCGCCAAGCGGCCCGGCACCTGGCGCGTGCCACGACGGACGCGCTCGGGAACGGCCCGATCGATCTGGCCTGCCTCTTCCTCTCCTCCCATTTTGCAGATGGGGTGGAAGAGCTGCTGAAACTTCTGCACGAGCAACTCAGGATCAAGGTCCTGATCGGCTGTTCGGGCGAGGGGATTATTGCGGATACGGAAGAACTCGAAAGCGTTCCGGCCGTCGTGCTTTGGACTGCGCGGTTGCCGGGCGCCACAATCGGGCCAGTCCGCCTGGTGGCGCGTCCAAGCGGGGATACGGTGGCTCTCGATCAATGGCCCTCCGTCGACGCGCTTGGCGCGGCCCGCCCCTCATTCATCCTCCTGGCCGATCCCTTCACGTCGCCGATGGACGATGTGCTGGGTCTGGTTCACAACGCCTGCCCGGGGGCCCCGATCATCGGAGGCTTGGCCGGAGGGGGGCGGGGTGCGGGAGAGAACCGGATGATTTTGAACCGTGAGGTCTTTGACCAAGGCATTGTGGGCGCAGCCCTGACCGGCTCCGTGACGGTGCGGTCAGTGGTCTCCCAGGGGTGCCGTCCCATCGGCGATCGCTTTGTGGTCACCAGGGGTGAGCAGAACGTCATCCATGAGTTGAGCAGTGTGCCGGCGATTGAGCAGTTGCAAAAGGTCTATGAAGGACTCCCCGCCGGTGATCGCGAGCTGGCCCAGCGCGCCTTGCATATCGGGCTGGCGATGGACGAGCAGCGCAATCGATTTGAGCGGGGCGATTTTCTGGTCCGCAACATCATCGGAGGGGATCGAACCAGCGGCAGTCTGGCCATCGGCGATCTGATCACCGAAGGGCAGACCGTGCAGTTCCAAGTGCGGGACGGGCAGGCCGCGAGCGAAGACTTGCACATGCTGTTGGCCTCCGAGCAGGTGCGCCAGCCGTCGGCGCCGGCCGGCGCGCTCCTGTTCAGCTGCTGCGGTCGCGGGCAGCATCTCTTCGGGCAACCGCACCACGATGTGTCCGTCCTGCGGGAACGGATCGGGGCCATCCCGGTGGCCGGGTTCTTCGCGCAGGGAGAAATCGGACCGGTGGGCGGGATCAATTATCTGCATGGGTATACGGCCAGCGTGGCCCTGTTTGCCGCTGCCACATAATGAGAACGTCGAGACGCCACGGGAGGGCTTGTGACGACAGACTCAGGATTACAGCATGAAGACCTGACGGTGGGGGCGGGACAACCAGCCAAGCCGGGCGATATGGCCACGGTGCACTACACCGGCTGGCTGGCGAATGGCACGAAATTCGATAGTTCGCGCGATCGCAATGAACCCTTGTCCTTCCGGCTGGGCGTGGGACAAGTCATCAAAGGGTGGGATGAGGGAGTCGGCACCATGCGCGTGGGCGGAAAACGAAAACTCATCATCCCGCCGGATTTGGGCTACGGCGCCCGAGGAGCGGGAGGGGTCATTCCGCCCAATGCGACCTTGACTTTCGAAGTGGATTTGTTGGCGCTGCAATAGACGACAAAAGTCACAAGTCTCAAGTCAGAACGTCGTCGGTCCTGGACGTTCGACTCGAAAATGTTCCGACTTTGAGACTTTCCGACTTGTGACTTGAAGCCCATGAACCGAACGCCTCTCTATGAAGCCCACGTCGCCAGCGGCGGCAAGCTCGTCGATTTCGCCGGCTGGGAGATGCCGATCCAGTACACCGGCGTCGTCGACGAATATCACGCCGTCCGCCGCACGGTCGGGCTGTTCGATGTCAGTCACATGGGCCGGTTTCTGGTGGCCGGCCCGAGCGCGATGGCCTTTCTGCAGCTGGTCGTCACGACGGATGTCGCCAAGCTCCCGCTCGGCGAGTCCCACTACTCCATGATTTGCAATGAGCAGGGGGGCATCAAGGACGATATCTTCATCTATCACACAGAGCCCCAGGAGTATCTTCTCTGCGTCAATGCCTCGAATCGGAGCAAGATCTGGACTTGGTTGATGGAGCACACGCAGGGCCTGGCGGATCTGCTCTTGAGCGATCAGTCGGGAGACCTGTCGCAGTTGGCGCTCCAAGGCCCGAACGCAAAAACCGTTTTGGCCTCGATCGGCGTGAAAGGGCTGGAGACTCTGAAACCGCGCCAGTGTCTGCACGCGACGGTGGCAGAGGCACAGGTCCTCATCACCAGAACGGGCTACACGGGCGAGCTGGGCTATGAGCTCTATATTCCCCGCGAACGGGCCCGTGCGGTCTGGGATCAACTGCTGACGCATGGGTCGGCGCAAGGGCTCAAACCCTGCGGCCTCGGTGCCCGAGATCTGTTGCGCCTTGAGATGGCCTACCTCCTCTACGGGAACGACATCGGCGAAGACAGCACGCCGTTAGAAGCCAATGCGGCCTGGGTGGTCGATTTCCAGAAACGCGACTTCGTCGGGAGGGCTGCGCTGTCGGCCCAAAAAGAGCGAGGGCTGTCGAGAAAGCTCGTGGCGTTTGAACTGACGGAGCGAGGCGTGCCGCGGCACGGGCTCAAAGTCCTGGGTGCGACCGCAGCGAGCGAAGCCACCACAGGCTCGCCGATCGGCGAGGTGACGAGCGGCAATTTTTCCCCCTTGTTGCAAAAGGGAATCGGGATGGCCTATATCCCGCCCGCGCATGCCACGCCGGGCGCGTCTCTCGCCATCGATATCCGAGGACGGATCGTGCCCGCGGTTGTCGTGAAGGCACCGTTCTGCAAGCGGAAAGGCGAGAGGCCATAGGCGAGAGGCGATGGGGTGGGAATCATTCTTCTCCATCAGTCCTATCGCCTATAGCCCATAGCCTCATGCAGAAGAACATCTACAAAGGCCGGGTGGTCAATCTGAATCTCGAAACCGTGACCCTCCCGAACGGGTCGATGGTCGAGCTCGAAATCATCCATCATCCCGGCGCGGCGGCGGTGGTCCCGATGAAGGATGACCGTACGGTGGTGCTGATCCGGCAATATCGACACGCGGTCGGCGGCTTCATTCTGGAGATTCCCGCCGGCAAGCTGCATCCCGGCGAAGATCCGCGTGACTGCGCGGCCCGAGAACTCGAAGAAGAAATCGGATACAAAGCCAGCTCGTTCGAACTCCTGACCAGTTTTCTGACCACGCCGGGGTTCACCGACGAGGTGATCCACATTTATCGAGGCACAGGCCTGATCAAAGGCCGGCAGAATCTGGGACACGACGAAGTGCTGGAAGTCATCGAAATGCCGCTGGCCGAGGCCGTGCGGGAAATTCACCGGGGGGCGATCCGCGACGGGAAGACGATCGTCGGCCTCCAGACCGCCTTTCTGCTCCAATATCCGCGATAGTCTGGCTGGTTCGGGGCGGCTGCTCCGGTTAACAAGAATGGAATGGGAGAGCCATCAACGAGGGAGGGGCCCGATCGGGGACAGATATCCCCGCTCGGAAACACGGCGGGGCTGATGGCCGCGCGTCGGCGATTGCCGGATTACATCAGGCCGGGCCTGCGCATCCTCTTCGTCGGCATCAACCCCGGGCTACGCTCCGCGGCTGTGGGCCATCATTTCGCCGGCCACTCGAATCGATTTTGGAAATTGTTGGCGGAGTCGCGTCTCGTGCCTGAGCCGCTGAGCTATCGGGAGGATTCGCGGCTGCCGGAATTTGGACTAGGGTTGACCAATATCGTAAGCCGGCCGAGCCGCGGCATCGACTCATTGCGGCCGAAAGACTACCAGGATGGGCGGAAGGCGCTCATCGCGAAGGTGAAGAAATCGAAGCCCCGAATCGTGGCACTTTTGGGAGTGACGATCTATCGAGCACTGTTCGCTACCGTGCTCGGGAAGCAACCGCGACGCATTCCTCTTGGCCTTGCTCCGACCCGACTCGCCGGCATTCCCGTCTTCGTTCTTTCCAATCCCAGCGGACGCAATGCGCATGTTTCCTATATGGCCATGCGCCGTGCGTTTTGCCGGCTTGAGCGAATGACTCGTCCAAACTAAGCACTTTTTCGTATCAGTCGCAATCACCAACTCGATCGCTTCATCTTGATATTTCAAGGGGTTCGGCATGTCTTCCTGCCGGCTGCTAGGCTTAGGGGATCACGCGACAAGCCTATCAGTTCAAGGAGGACACGATGAAGGGTCAAGGAATACTGACGGCGGTATTGGCGGCAGGTGTTCTGTCGTTTGTCGGAGGCGGCCAAGCGGCTTGGGCCGGCTCCTCCAAGGGGCGGGGCAGTGAAAAGTCGATTGTGCGCGCTTGCACCATGAAGGACGTGGTCGGAAGCTGGAAACTGGTGAAATGGAATGCGCCGGTGCACTTCAACAATGCGCATGCCCCCTATGTCATGCCGCATCAGGTGTTTCAATTCGACGAAGACGGCGGCGTGAAGTCGGCTCATTCCGACCAAGCCTTTGAAGGCGGTCCGGCGAAGGTGTTGCAGAACGTACCGAGCGTCGTCACCTATCAAGTGGGCGCCAACGGCGTGGTGACGGTCTGGGCGAAAGAGCGGCCGGATGCGTCGGAAACCTGGGAATGTAACGCGGTGACCGAGAACGTCGACGATCAGAAGCGCCAAGTGCATCTGAAACGCGGCGACGTGGTGATGACGTTGCTTGGGAAGGATGGGCAGCCGCTCTACGTGCGTCAGTTGCGGAAGTAGCTGGCGCACACTGGAAGATTCAAGCTGAGGCAAGACGGCGGCGGGTATGGCATCATACCCGCCGCCTGTGTTTTGGGGCGTGGCGGTTCTGCAAGGCTCTCGGTTCCCTTATCCACCCGCCTCTTCCTGAAGACGAATCATCTCCGCTCGCAGCGGCAATGACTCTAGGGCGCCCCGCTTGGTGGTAGTCAGCGCCCCCGCCGCATTCGCGAACCTGATCGTGCGGTCAAGAGACCAACCCTCGGCGAGTCCGCAGGCGAGGGCGCCGCAGAAGGCGTCGCCGGCCGCCGTGCTATCAACGGCCTGCACAGGATAAGGTGCGATCCATCGGCATCCGGTTGCCTGGCATAGGAGAGCGCCTCGATCGCCGAGTGTGACAATGACCGTCTTGGGGCCCTGGCCGACGAGCAGACGTCCTGCTTCTTCCATATCTGTACATCCGGTCAGGGCCGTGGTTTCGGTCTCATTGGGAACCAGCACGTCCACCATGGCCAGGAGGTCTTGGGCAAAGGGCTGGGCTGGGGCCGGATTGAGGACGGTTCTCGCGCCTCGGCCCTTTGCCGCTTCCAGGGCGGCTCGGACAGTCGAAAGTGAAATTTCCAACTGGATCAGCAGCAAGTCGTCTCCGGTCATCACGCTTAGCGCTCGCTGAACTTCCTGAGGAGTCAGCGCGTGATTGCTGCCGGGAGCCACCACGATCTGATTCCGGCCGGTTCGCTCGACCAGGATGAGGGCCACGCCGCTTTCACGAATCGGATCGCGCAACAGCCACGTCGGCGACAGGCCCGATTCACGGAGATGTGAGGTGATCAGATCGCCTTGCGGATCCATCCCCACCTTGGTCACGAAGACCACGTCCGCGCCGGCCCGATAGGCCGCCACCGCCTGGTTCGCCCCCTTGCCGCCGACCGATTGGGTGAATCCGGCCCCCGGCACCGTAGCGCCCGGATCGGGGAGGTGCTCCACGACCACGGAATAGTCGAGGTTCGACGAGCCTACGACAAAGACGGTGGGCATAGTCGGCTCACGATATATGAAAGCGCTCGGTCTCGATCGACGCGGAGCGCGACCGACACCGGCGCGCGCATTCCTTCAGCACCTGGGCTCACTATCTCATCGCGAACGGTCTTTCCAAGCGCCGGACCATTCTCCATGACCACATGAAGCGGCATAGGGATGGTTTCGACCAATGACGGGTCCGCCGTGACCGCCATCGCCAGCGGATCGTGAAATTCAAAGATGGGTCGGCCGAGCGCGCGCCGGGCAAACTCCACAGCCGGCCCCGTGGCATCACGGAAAAATCGAGCGACTCCATCCGGAGATTTCTCGCATACGGCCGCGATCTCGTGGTCGGTCATTGTCACCGTCATGGTGACGTCCAGCGGGATCATCGTGAGCGGAAGACCGGCCGCCAATACGAGGTCTGCGGCATGCGGATCGACGTAGACGTTGAATTCAGCGGCAGGGGTGACGTTACCCCCCACGGTTATGGCGCCGGCCATGCAGACGATTCGCTGAAATCGGTGTGCGAGCTCCGGCTCCTTCTGCAGCACGAGAGCAAGATTCGTGAGCGGGCCGAGCGTCACGAGCATAGTCGGGCGGTCTGTGCCGTGAAGCGCCTGTTTCCACACCGACCGAACATCGGGCAGATCTGCAGGGAGGTTTGGTGAAGGATAGGAGGGGGTGCCGTCGTCCGGCATGCGAACGTGATCCAGGTCGCCCAGGCCGTCCTGGCCGTGCACATGTGTCGCGGTTTCCAACGTCCGGACGAGCGGGGCTGCAGCCCCTTGCCCAATCGTGAGCCCTTTCGGCGGATCGGCCAGAGCCAAGATGCGAACCAGATTCCGCGTGGATTGCTCGACCGGGACATTGCCACAGACGGTCGTGATGGCGGCCACGTCCAGTTCAGGCGAACGCAGGGCGAACAGGATCGCCAGCGCATCATCGACGCCCGGATCGGTGTCGATGACGATGCGATGCGGAGGGCGAGGGGCCATGGGCAAAGGGCGGGGGAGTTACGGATCCTTCGAACAACGGAAGCCGGTGCCATGATTCCGCATGGCCGGCCGTGAGCCGTCGCGCGCCGCCGCGCGCAGCAGATGCTGGTGGTTGAGCCATGAACCGCCCTTAAGCACCTTGTAGTCCCCGGTCTCGGGGCCTTTCGGATCACGCGCCGGCGCAGTCTTGTAATAGTCGGCTGCGTACCAGTCAGCCACCCATTCCCAGACATTCCCGGAGAGATGGCGTAGACCAGCGGGCGTGGCGCCCTCGGAGAGTGCTGTGATGGGCAGGGTCAACATGCCCTGCGAGCCATGTTTCTCTAGCACCTCGGCGCCCGCTTCGCCCCAAAAGGCCTTCGCTTCTTCTGGAGTGGCAAAGTCCTTGCCGGCCCAGTAGGCCGCGCCATTGGTCCTGTGTCGGTTCCACTCAGGTCCCCAGGGATAGAGACGTCCCTCGTTTCCGCGCGCCGCCTTCTCCCATTCAGCTTCGCTCGGGAGGCGTTTCCCCGCCCATGAGCAGTAGGCCTCGGCATCATACCAATCGACGTTCACGACCGGATGATCGAGCAACTTGCTCTCGATCTCAGCCGCCTTCCAGAGATTGTAACTGGGATCGCAACGATGTTCCGGCACGCGATGCTTCGTCGCCTTGAGGAAGAGCTGGTACTGCCGGTTCGTCACCTCGTCCCGATCTATTAAATAGGCGTTCAGATGGATCATCTTCTGCGGCCGCTCATCCGCATCGCCTTGCCCCTCCGCACTCCCTCGCACAAACGGTCCCTCCGCAATCAGTACCATGGCTGCCTCAGTCCTGCCGGCTGCATGAGGAGGCTCGGCGGAAGCCTGTCCATTCGGGGACAGGAGCAAGAGAGCCATGAGGAAAGCATGATGCATCGGGAGGCCAACTCTGGGCGACCATCATACTCAGAATCATGACAGAGAACTAGACGAGAGGGGCTGCACTCATTGGGATAGCATCTGCGATTCCGCGGGGAACCACAGTTTAGGAACGGAGCCAAGAACTCTGGACGCCCTCTGCCACCTGGGATAATCGGCGCGGAAAAGGCTGTCGTGTAAGTCATAGGTTCTGGGGTAAGTCATCTCACTCTTGGGTATTGAGGGGCTGGCAGGTGTCATGTAGGGCGAGAGCGGCGACGCCAGATTCCGTCATCACGAGAACTACTGTCATAAAACTACTCGGCATAAAACTACGTCCATACAATTACGTGAGATAAAACTACTTGACTTCGAGAATTGACCTGCCGTAAGCTCCGGCCCAAGCATGCCAAAGTACCTAAGTATTGTGGCATGAATCGTCGCCTCCGCGAGGAAGTGCGGATGAGGGAGGCGGCGATGTTCTGGGGAGCTCTGGTGCTGGGGGCACTGGGGCCCGACAGCGCACCAGGCATCCGGGTGTGCTGCAAAGCAGGGATGTCACTGTAACCGATCAAGGACTGATCGATGAATCTCGCCCGTCTATTCTATTCTCGTGAAGCCATTCGACATTCTGCGCGGCGCCTTCGCGATCGCTGGACGCGGCGCCCCCTGCCTCGGATAAGCTCGTTCGCGTTGGAACCCCTGGAAAGTCGGGTCTTGTTGTCGGCCGCGCCGGTGCTGGCGAGCGCGGCAAGCGAGGTCGCCTACACAGAGAACCAGGCGCCGACCGCGATCAACCCGGTCATCACGGTGACCGATGCAGACAGCGAGACGTTGACGAGTGCGACGGTACAGGTGACGGCGGGGTATCAGAACGACCAGAACGGGCGTGACGTGCTGGCCTTTACTAACGTGTCGGAAACGACGATGGGTAACATTTCGGCGGTCTTCGATGCGGTGACGGGGACGTTAAGCCTATTCTCGGCAGGGAGCACGGCGACCGTGGCGCAGTGGCAGGCCGCGCTGCAGAGCGTGATGTACCAGAATAGGGGTGAGAATCCGAGCACCCTGCCCCGAACGGTGATCTACCAGGTCAACGACGATGGGACTGCGACCAGCCTGTCGAATCAACTGACGAGCATCGTGACAGTCACCGCAGTGAACGATGCGCCGGCGGCAACCCTCAGCGGGGGCCAGGTTGCGGTGGTGGGCAGCGAGATCCGGGTCAATACCGCCACTGCGGGGAGTCAGGAGAACCCGCAGATCACGGCGCTGGTGTCGGGCGGCTTCGTGGTGACGTGGAACGATCTTAGCCAGGGGGATGGCGGGGCGCCGGGAGACACGAGCGGCTACGCGATCAAGGCGCAGGTGTTCGACGCGGGCGGCGCGGCGGTGGGCAGCGAGATCCGGGTCAATACCGCCACCGCGAGCGATCAGCTCCTCCCGCAGATCACGGCGCTGGCGACGGGCGGCTTCGTGGTGACGTGGAACGATCTCAGCCAGGGGGATGGCGGGGCGCCGGGAGA
>FKKE01000091.1_pt1 | contig 17732 bp, 12 predicted proteins | sample 1106331 | NCBI WGS metagenome assembly FKKE01 (sample SAMEA3931202, study PRJEB13176) | freshwater metagenome | biome: Drinking water system; feature: drinking water; material: freshwater | place: China | collected 2013-02-06 | reverse complement strand
CCGATGTTGCGAAACATGGAGGCCGGATCGAAGACGCCGTGGGCGCGATTCTGTGTCTCGGCGGGAAGCTGGGAGCCCGTGTCTGTCGGCGTTGATGGCGAGACCCAGCGGGTCAGCATGGCGCGCAGGGACTCCATCTGAATCGGTTTGGCGAGGTAGTCGTCCATGCCGGAGGCGAGGCAGTGTTCCCGATCGCCTTGCATGGCGTTGGCGGTAACGGCGATGATGGGAATGTGGGGAGATGTCGTCATTGGTGACTCGTCATTCGTCAATCGGTCAGTGTTCTGCTCAGTTGATTGTCGCTGTTCACTTTCCCGAATCCGCCTGGTGGCTTCAAATCCGTCCATGACCGGCATCTGGCAATCCATCAAAAGCACGGCAAAGTCTTCGGTCTCCAAGGCCTTGAGCGCTTCTTGCCCATTCTCGGCGACGAAGGCCTGATATCCGAGCTTTTCAGTCATGCGGACGGCGAGCTTTTGATTGATCGGGTTGTCTTCAACGATCAGAATACGCTGTCTCGGCCGATGGTCGGCCAACGTATGTCTGGTCACGAGCTGCGGCGTGGCCGGTCCAAGGTGCTGAGGGTCAGGCGCAACCTCACACGCGATTCCTAAGACGGTGCGGAGGCAGTCGCGCAGTTGGTCGTGACGCACTGGCTTCGGCAGGTAGCCCATGGCCCCGGCCTGGCGGGCTTGCTCGGCGTGGCCGCGTTGGAGCAGTGAGGTCAGCACCACGATCCGCATATTCGCTCCGGCTGGGCCGCGACGAAACTCCCTGGCCAGTTGTAGCCCATCCTTGCCGGGCATGATGACGTCCAGAATCGCCAAGTCGTACGTGAGTCCGCGGGCAGTGGCCTCTGTGACCCGCTGCAAGGCCTCTGTCGCGTCTTGTGCCACGTCGTCGACCATCCCCCATCCGGTCACGAGATGGTGCAGGATCATGCGGTTGGATTCGTTGTCGTCCACGATCAGAATGCGGCGGCCTTCGAGGTCGCTCGAGGGAAGAATCGCACGAGGGGAACCGACCTGTTTGGCGAACCGGGCAGTGCACCAAAACGTGCTGCCATGGCCGGGTTGGCTCGTGACCCCGATGCGCCCCTCCATCAGTTCGATCAACTGTTTGGAGATCGAGAGCCCTAAGCCTGTGCCGCCGTATTTTCTGGTGGTTGAACTGTCCGCTTGCACGAAGGGCTGGAACAGTTTGGATGCCGCTTCCGGCGCGATGCCGATGCCGCTGTCGGTGACTTCGAAGCGAATGACCGCCTCCTCCTGCGTGTCTTGCTCCAGAAAGGCCTGTAGGGATACCTCGCCCTTCTCTGTGAACTTGAGCGCATTCCCGACCAAATTTGTCAGGACTTGCCGGAGTCGTCCGGGATCGCCCTGCAAGGCGGTCGGCACTGTGGCGTGGACGAGTCCGGTCAACTCGAGTCCCTTGGCTTCAGCCCGCTCCGCGAATTGGGCCAATACCTCTTCGACGGCTGTGCGGAGATTGAAGTCGATGTGTTCCAGCTCCAGCTTGCCGGCCTCAATCTTGCTGCACTCAAGCACGTCGTTGATTAGGAGCAGTAACGATTCGCCGCACTGCCGGATAGTCTCCGCATAGGATTGTTGTTCCGCTGACAGTGGGGTTTCCATCAGCAGACTAGTCATCCCGATGACGCCGTTCATCGGTGTGCGGAGTTCGTGACTCATTGTGGCCAGAAATGCTGCCTTGGCCCGGACCGACTCTTGCGCGGTCGTCAGCGCCTCGTCGAGCTGCTGATTGCTTTCTTGCAACTGAGCGGCGGTCCGACGGAGTTCGTGCTGGGCCTCATAGATCGTCGTGGTATCCAGTCCATATCCGCGCACGAGGCTGTGTGTCGTCACGGGGCAGAAGGTCCATGTGAAACTGGCTTCCGGTAACAAGACCTCTTGGCTGTGAATTGTGTGGCCGGACCGAAGGCATCCTGCGATCAGCTGCGGGAGGTCGTCCGGTAGGATACGTGGGATCCCATCGGGTCGGTACCCCAGTTTGGTCAGGCAGATTGTCATGGCCGGATTGGCGTAGAGCATCTGCCCATCATGATCCAATTCGATGATAGGGGAGGGGGTCTCCTCCGCGATGGCGGCCAGGCGGTCACGTTCTTCGCGAAGTTCTTCCTCTCGAGAAAGATCGCGGAAACTGATCAGCAGGCCACGCCCGTTGTCTTGATCCATGGCCTGGCATGTCCATTGGACAGGGAGAACGCCCGTCGTTCCGTGGCGGAGTCGGATCGTGATGTGAGGCATTGGTTCTCGTGATGTTGCCACGTGGTCCAAGTGCCGTACTACGTAGAAGGGATCAGATTGTGTCAGAGCGGACCAGATGGTGGGGAAGGATTGCCCAACCAGTGCAGATGGGGGGTGTTGGAGCAGGCGCGCGCCCTCTGCGTTGATGTTGCGAATCAAGTGACCGTCAGCCAACACCATCACCCCAAAGGGCAGTCCATCCAGGAGGCCAGTAGAAATCTGAGCCATATTCCGATCGATGGCTTGACCGGTCCTCCGCCGTCTTCGGGGAGTGCGAGCGGGCATTAGGCCGCCTCCGTGTGGGTATCATCGAGATACATGGCCACGTTGACCCGATCGTGGGCCGGGTCGAGCACCTGTGCGATAGAACGCGGCTCGCGAGCTTCCGGTTGCGCCGCCAGGTCGATGCAGGGGGGAGACGCGTACGATTCGCCGCGCGGACCTCCGATGATTTTGACGCGCGGTTTCAACCGGTGCTGAGGATTGACGGCGATCACGACGGCCTGCTCTCCGGTATTCAGGCGGACCAGGCTGCCCGTTGGATACACACCGATGCTCCGAATCACGGTTTCGACCAGCAATTTGTCGAATTGATTCTTTTCGCCGGCCAAGAACAGTCGGCGAACCGCGTCATGCGGCAGCATGGCCGGCCGGCCGCCGCGGCGGCTGATCATGCCGTCATACCAATCGACGATGCCGACAATCTTGGCGAGTTGGGAAATGGTGCCCTGGGTTCGCGCGGATGGATATCCGCTGCCGTCTCCGCGTTCATGATGTTCGGCGACGACTCTGCGCACGTCATCGTCGAGTCCCTCTAACTCCGCAAGCGTGGCGACGCCGAGCGCCGTGTGTTGGCGCAGCACGAGACGCTCTTGGTCGGTACACTCATCGCGTCTCCGCACGAGGTTGCGAGGAAGGTGCGCATATCCCACATCATGTAGGAGCGCGCCCAGTCCGAGTTGAGCTTGGCCCGCCTCATCGAGGCCGCTTTCGACGGCGACGATCAGCGACAAGATGCAGGTGTCGAGTGAATGCGCCGCCAGCGTGCTATCGAAGCGCTTGAGTTTCTGAAAGGCGACCTGCGCCATCAACGCGGTGCGATCGTTGACGATCTGTGTCAGCACCCCGGACACGACCGCTTTTGCCGCAGCGGGGGAAGGGGGAAGATTGTTCTCCAGGTCGGCAAAAATCCGCTCCATCGTCTCTTGCGCCTCGGCATAGAGCGTGTCCGCCGGTTCGGTCTGAGACCGAACCGGCTGGTCTAGCGTCTCGACCGCGTGCTGGCACGGGGGACTCTCGGGTGCGGCTGACCGGTCGCTGTTGACCGCAGCCTCGACATCCTTTCCTTTGTTCACGTCGATGGTGACGGTCTGGATACCACAGTCGATCATCTTCTGGATGGTCGGACGGTCTTTGATCAGTCGTGTATGGGAGAGAAACGGAGTCCGATACCAGGGGACATCAACCCCGACGATGAACATGCCGGGAATCAAATGATCGATCGATATCTGTTTGAGCCGGGTGGGTGGTGCCATTCGTTGAATGCTTTCTGCCGAATTGACGCTCTGGCAAGACAAAATGAGCCAAAGGGGGTTATGTGTTCTATCGGTCAATGTGATTGAAACTTAACCAATTGGGCTGGTTGCGACCAGGCCTGAGACCCAGGCGGGGCGTTTCTGCGAGGGGCCGTCTGCTCAAGAATTGACGGGCATTCTCCGACACTACCCCTTAGGAGACTGATATGTCCCGAATCGGATCTCCATGGGGGGCAGAACAGCAACAGGGGACACCCACACGTCTCTCTTGATAAGGAGCCAGTATGAACGAACTCATTGCATCGACCCCTCCAGCGGCGTCTTTCTTGACGGTCGGTTTGCCGCTGAAGATTTCACTCGTGGTCGATGGGCAGAAGGCCATGTACGGCAGTACCTTGCTGGGTTGGAAAGAGCATGCGTGGTTGGTGTGCGAATGGCCATTACAACTGGGGCACGCGTCGAATCTTTCGGCCGGGACTCCCTGTACGATCAGCTATCTCCATGATGGAAAGCTGGTCGGCTACAGGACGACGGTTCGGGATGTGATTGCCTCGCCGGTGCCGCTCCTCTTCATTGCGTTTCCCCAGACGGTCGAAGAGATGCATCTGCGCAAACATGCGCGCGTGGTCTCAAGCGAACCGGCTTTGTTGACAAGAGTGGATCCAATGCACACGCAGGTGTCTGTGTTCTCCCCGTCGGATTACGTCGGCGGGTTGGTGAAGGATGTCAGTCTCGGTGGATGCCGTATTGCCCTGACAAAAACGCCGCCTTGGATCAAGCCCGGGGTGTCCCTTCGCCTTGAATTTGAACTGCCGGGCTTGGGGCATGTGACCAACCTGACGGGAATGGTGAAGAACTCAGAGAGCCAGAACGACGCCGATATCATCGGCATCGAATTCCAGTTCGACGGATTGGAATTTATCGAATACCGAGGCTGGGGCGGCTCGGTGAGAAATGCGATCGAACAGTGGACGACCCAAAAGTCAGACGGATTTTCTCCCCTCTGATGTGAATTCTGCCACGCTCCTTTCTCTTGGATTATTCTTCCTCGCCCAGCCGGCAAAATCTGCCGCATGATTCGGTTACACCGCCCTGATATGAGCATCTACGCAGAAAAACTCAGTGCCTTCAGTGGCACGTAGTTTGAACCTGCTCATCGGAGAGGAGGGCGGTCACGATGAAAGCCGTCATTCTAGCAGGCGGATTAGGGTCACGACTCAGCGAAGAAACGGTGGGGCGTCCCAAGCCAATGGTCGAGATTGGAGGAAAACCGATTATTTGGCACATCATGAAAATCTATTCCGCGCATGGAATCAACGACTTCGTCATCTGCCTCGGGTACAAGGGCACGATGATCAAGGACTATTTTGTCAACTATTCCATGTACCGATCGGATGTCACGGTCGATATCGCGCACAACAAAGTCGAGGTCCATCAGAATCATGCCGAGCCGTGGCGCGTGACGTTGGTGGATACCGGGGAGCACACGCTAACCGGTGGACGCCTCAAGCGCGTGAGGGAATATGTCAGAAAGGAAGAGGCCTTCTGCTGTACCTACGGGGATGGAGTTGCGGATCTCGATGTGGTTGCCGAAATCGCCTTTCACCGCACCCATGGAAAACTCGCGACTGTCTGCGCCGCCGTGCCGCCGGGCCGGTATGGGGCGCTCATCTTAGATAAGAGGCAGGTGACGGGATTCAAAGAGAAACCGCCTGGCGACGGAGGATTTATCAACGGGGGCTTCTTCGTACTGTCTCCCAAGGTCATCGACTTGATCGATGGCGACGGAACACCATGGGAGGGGGCACCGTTGGACCGGCTTGCGACCATGGGTGAACTGATGGCGTTCGAACATCGTGGGTTTTGGCGTCCAATGGATACCATTCGAGACAAAACCCAATTGGAAGAATTGTGGCAGTCGGGCTCCGCACCGTGGAAGGTGTGGTAATGGCCATGAAGGAGTCGTTCTGGTCCGGCAAACGGGTGTTGCTGACCGGACACACAGGATTCAAAGGAAGCTGGTTGTCGTTGTGGTTATCCCATCTCGGTGCATGCCTCACGGGCGTAGCCTTGCCGCCGGCGACAGAGCCAAGCCTCTATCGGCTTGCTCACATTGACAAGATGCTCGATAGCTACTCCTGCGACATTCGAACTGAGAAGGTGTTGGTGCCGATTGTCCGCACCGCCCTTCCAGAAATTGTGTTTCATCTTGCTGCGCAACCTCTCGTGCGCGCAAGTTACCGCGCACCGAGTGACACATTGGCAACCAATGTGATGGGCACCACACATCTGCTCGAAGCGTTGCGCGGGATTGAAAGCGTGCGGGTGATCGTCGTCGTGACCACGGACAAGGTTTATAAATCCGTCGGTACGTCTGTCGCCTATGGCGAACATGACCCACTCGGTGGTTCCGATCCCTATAGCGCCAGCAAAGCGGCCTGCGAGATTGTGACCGAGTGTTACCGCACCTCATTTTTTGAGCCCCACGGAGTCGCTGTAGCGACGGCCAGGGCAGGGAACGTTATTGGGGGTGGAGACTGGTCGAGTGATCGACTGGTACCGGACGCAATTCGGGCGTGGAGTTCAGGAAAGCCTCTATTTGTGCGCCGTCCTAACGCAGTCAGGCCCTGGCAGCATGTGCTTGAGCCATTAGGCGGATATCTGCGTCTTGCTGAAAAACTGTGGGAAAACCCGGACCTTGCCAGTGCGTATAACTTTGGTCCGCCTGCCCATGAGGCGAGCACAGTCCGTGAGGTGGTCGAACTGGCCCGAGCGTCGTATGGACAGGGAGATGTCGTCTATGGGGCTGGCAATGAAGGACCGCATGAGGAGGATTCGATCCGGCTCGAAGTCGAGAAGGTACGCCGAGTACTTGGGGTGGCTCCTCGGTGGTCGCTTGCGACGGCAGTCGAACGGACCATGCGATGGTACAAGGGATATGCCAATGCTGAAGACGCCCGCGAGCTCTGCGAAGCCGATATGGCGATCACATCTCCGGTGAGACTGTGAGCCGGTTCGACATTATGAACACACCGCTGTCCGGCCTCACGGTCATTGGTCGCAGATCGATCGACGACAGTCGTGGATCGTTCTGCCGATTGTTCTGCTCCGAGGAACTGGCTGCGGCCGGGTGGGTGCGGCCTATTGCCCAAATCAACCATTCTCGTACCGCTCGCTGTGGAACCATTCGAGGGTTGCATTTTCAACACCCTCCGCACGGAGAAATGAAGTTGGTGTCCTGTGTCAGAGGGATAGTGTGGGATGTAGCCGTCGACATCAGAGCCAGTTCACCGACGTTTCTCCAGTGGCATGCCGAGCTCCTTTCTGCCGAGAACGGCCGGGCCATGCTTATTCCGGAGGGGTTTGCGCATGGATTTCAGACCATGACTGACCAGGTCGAGTTGATCTATTGCCATTCTGCCCCCTACGTGCCGCATGTCGAAGCGGGGTTGTGGCCGTTTGACTCGATGCTCTCGGTGTCGTGGCCGCTAGCGGCGACGGAGATGTCTGATCGAGACGCACATTTCCAGAAACTCAGCCGGGAGTTTCAAGGAGTCCTCTTGTGAAATGCCGACATTGCGGCACTGAACTGCATCTGCAGTTTCTCGATCTTGGGAGTGCGCCACCTGCAAATGCCTACCGTGAGGTGGAGCAATTACGGGCACCTGAAGTCTGGTTTCCTCTGAGGCTAGTCGTATGTGAGGAGTGTTGGCTTGTGCAGACTGAGGACTATATCGGTCGTGAGGATCTGTTTTCAGACGAGTATGCCTATTTCAGTTCGTATTCGACTTCGTGGCTCCAACACGCCCGGGCCTTCGTCGATGCCATGGTTGCCCGGTTTGGTCTTGGACCCACATCCTGTGTGGCGGAAGTCGCAGCGAACGATGGGTATCTCTTGCAATATGTGCGGCATGCCAGGATTCCCTGCTACGGGATTGAGCCGACTGCAAGTACGGCTCGTGCGGCCCGTCTGAAGGGGCTCGATATAGTTGAGGAGTTCTTTGGTCAGGCGTTGGCGCATACACTGGCTTCTGCAAATCGATCCGCAGATCTCATTGTCGCGAATAATGTTCTCGCCCATGTCCCTGACATCAACGACTTTATCGCGGGCTTTTCAAGGCTCTTGAAGCCTTCAGGCGTCGCGACCTTTGAATTTCCGAGTCTGCTGAACATGGCGCGGTTCAACCAATTCGATATCGCATATCACGAGCATTTCTCCTATCTGTCGCTGACGACCGTGGAGCGCATGCTTGCCCGCCATGGACTGCACGTATTCGATGTAGAGGATATACCGACTCAGGGCGGGAGCTTGCGCGTCTATGCGCAACGGGGCGACACCGGACAAGCTCAACGGGAATCGCGGGTGGAGGCAGTATTGCGGCGCGAAGCCGAGGCCGGCATGTTCAGCCAAGACTTTTACGCCGTGTTTCAGGCAAAGGCGGAGCGAGTGAAGGATGAGCTCCTGGCTTTTCTGCTGAAGGCAAAGCGCGGTCGTAAGAGTGTCGCCGCCTATGGCGCAGCGGCCAAAGGCAACACGCTCCTGAACTTCGCCGGAGTACGGCAGGACCTGGTGTCCTATGTGGCGGACAAGAATCCAGCCAAGCAGGGCCGTGTGCTTCCCGGCAGCCGAATACCCGTTGTGCCGGTTGCTGAGCTACAGGCGCAGCCTCCAGATTATCTACTGATACTTCCGTGGAACATCGCTGACGAAATCAAGCAACAGAATACGGGTTTAGCGGCCACGGGTACACGCTTTGTAACGGCCATACCGCACTTGGAGATCACATGAGCGGGAAGGTTCTGGTGACCGGAGCGACGGGCTTTGTGGGACGGCAAGTCCTGCGCGCCTTAGCAAGTCGGGGAGTGTCGACACGGGTCGTTATTCGTGATGGCACCCATGCGAGGCTGGAGGCCATCCAGGGGATGGAGAGGGTTGTGACAACTCAAGATCTCTTTGCCGAGGATCGTCAGTGGTGGGCCGAGGTGTGTGACGGGATCGACATCATTATCCATACGGCTTGGTATGCGGAACCTGGGAACTATCGCCACTCGCCTAAGAACATGGACTGTTTGCTGGGTACGCTGCAAATGGGACGGGGTGCCGTCATGGCCGGTGTGCGACGGGTGGTCGGGTTGGGCACCTGCCTGGAGTATGACACGCGGGAGGGGATGTTAACCGTGGAATCCCCGCTGCGTCCGCGGACTCCCTATGCAGGGGCCAAAGCGGCGGCCTATACGGCACTTGCGAACTGGTTGCCAATGCAAGGGACGGAATTTGCGTGGTGTCGAATTTTCTATTTGTACGGCGAAGGAGAGGATGGAAGACGTCTGGTTCCCTATCTGCATGCGAAGTTGGCAGCTGGAGAACCTGCAGAGCTGACGAGTGGCATTCAGATTCGTGACTTTTTAGATGTTCGGGAGGCAGGGGACATGATCGCGAGCATCGCCCTCGGAACGCAGCAGGGGGCCATCAATATCTGTTCAGGAGTCCCGGTCACCGTGCGGCAATTGGCCTGGCGTATAGCGGATGAATGGGGACGTCGGGATCTGCTGCGGTTCAACGTGCGCCTCGACCATGCGTCAGACCCACCCTGTGTGGTCGGCGTCAAGTAGTCGAAGGGCGCGTGGCAGATTGAAATGCTCGCTTGTGAGCGGGGCGGAGGAGGGCGGAGGTACATGAATATGGCAGGACCGAGTACCCTGGAATTTCAACGTGAGGTTGCGGATCGTATTGCGGCACAACCTCAGATCAAGGCATTGGGCGATTCCGCTGCCGCGTTCATGCTTGCCTCCACGCGTCCGAAATATTCGTACAATTTCTCCTGGCTGGGCCGTCCGATCATCCAGTACCCGCAAGACATCGTCGCTATGCAGGAAGTGATTTGGGCATCTCGGCCTGATCTGATTGTGGAGACGGGCATCGCGCACGGCGGGTCGCTGATTTTGTACGCGTCGATGCTGGCCTTGTTGGACCTGTGTGAGGTGAAACCACCGCAGGCAGAGCCAGTTGGGAATCGGCCAGGGCGTCAGGTGCTCGGCGTAGACATTGACATTCGCCCACACAATCGCGCGGCGATCGAGTCGCATCCCCTCGCATCCTATATCCGTATGATTGAAGGCTCGAGTATTGCACCGAATGTGGTGGAAGAGGTGTGGCAGAGGGCGAGCGGATATCGGCGGATCATGGTCTGCCTCGATTCCAACCATACCCACAAGCACGTGTTGTCGGAGTTGGAGGCCTATGCCCCCTTGGTCGGAGGCGGTGGGTATTGTGTGGTCTTCGATACGATCGTGGAAGACCTTCCGGCGGAGATGTTCACGGACCGCCCCTGGGGGCCTGGAAATAGTCCCAAGACGGCGGTGCATGAGTATCTGAAACGTCATCCAGAATGGCAAATCGATGGGCAGATTCAAGACAAGCTGCTCATCACCGTTTCGCCGGACGGGTATTTGAAACGGGCCTAGATACAGGGAGCACACCCATGACGCGATTCATCATTCTGATCCCCACTCTCAATGGTGCGGCAACACTGGGTAGTACTCTGGCCACCTGTTACGCGCAAGACTACAAGGATGTCCGGATCATCGTGAGCGACAATTGGAGCGAGGATGCGACGGCTGAAATCGTGCAGAGTTGGAAGGATCGAGATGGGCGTATCGAATATCTGCGTCCGCCCAAGCGGTTGAGTATGTCCTCTCATTGGGAGTGGGCCATCCGAACGCTGATGGACGACGATGCCTATCTCATTGTGCTGGGGTGCGACGATGCCATCATGCCGGGTGCTTTGCGATATGCAAGTGAGCTCTTGAGCATTCTTCCTGAGGCGCAATGCCTGGCTTGGCACACCAATTACTATCACTATCCGGATTTGTCTGACCCCTCGATGGCTGGGCGCATGATGCTCCACCTCGGTCGGAGTATTGAAGTGCGAGAGACACGGACCTGGCTTCAGCGCACCGCAATGGGGAACGTCCATTACACAGCGTTGCCGAACGTGTATCACGGACTGACCCAGATGGCCTGCTTACGGACCTTGGCACAAGACTCTGCGCAAATGATTCGATCATTGACTCCGGATATGTATCTTTCGCTGGCCTTGTGCTGCACTCTGGAGAAATACGTATTCCTGAACGAGCCCCTGTCCCTTAATGTAATCTCCAAGGCAAGCAACGGGTTCTCTCAATCCAATCCGCTGTCAGACCGTACCATCAAAACCCAGTTCATGAAGGACAACGATCGATCCTTTCATCGTGACCTTCCTTTGAGCGAGGACATCTTCATGTTGCATGCTGAGTGTCTGTTGCATGTGCGGGATGCCGGCCTGCTTCCCAAAGACGTGTCGATCGAGCTGAGGAATATCCTTGGGCAATCCGCCATTCATACCTATACGTGCTATGCCGGAACGCCGCTGTTTGAGGAGCGTCAAGCCCAGTTGGAGGCGATCGCCGAGAAGTATTTCCTGCGTTCGTTCATCAAGGACGTTAGTGTCGCCATCACACAAGACAATCAGGCGAAGCTGTCCTCGCTGGTCGACAGAAGTTGGTACAGTCCAGCATTTGACTATGTCGCCAAACTCGATCCCGCACTCGTGACAAATGCCCACGCTGCCGCTGTGTTTGCAGGAGAGCTCGTACGCTCCGATGAGAGGGTGCGTTGGCAATGTCTCAATTCTATTGGTGGGTTGCTCACGCAGTCCGTTGACCATCAAGGTCACATGCCGGCGGAAGTTGTGCTGAGGTCATATCAGCACCTAGTCAAAAACACAGTCGGTGAGCTGTGGATCAATCCTGCATTTCTTCGGTGCTATGTCGCGAACGTGAAAAGTCGGCCGCCAGCGTTTGATAGCAGCCTGTATTTGAAGACGTTGACAGACCGTGAGTTGAAAGTGCCTGTGGTGGCGACGCAGGCGGTCCACGACAAGGGAGCGACGGCGGCTATGCCGATTGTAGCAACCACGCTAGACGGCCAGTCGCACGAACTTCCGGCTGGCCAGATTCAAGTGCCGGTACAGACCTATAAAACCGGGAGGGATGTACCGTTTGAGGGAGTGCGTACACCCGGGCCCTCCCATTCGGAAGGGCGGTCTCAGACCGTGTCGACTGAAGTCCGACGATTGTCGCTGTTTCTCACAGACGCGAATTGCGGAGACCCTCGATTCGTGATTCCCTATCGGGCCGGACGATATCGGTATGGCTGGCAGGGAACGTTTGTCTCCCCTTACTCAACATCCGTGCAAGGTGGGTCTGGATGTGTATGGGTTGTGCAGCGATGGCCCTGGATTCTCCCGGAGATGCTTGAGCGTGCTAAAGCAGCGGGTACGCGCATCATCCATGATCTGGACGATCTGCTCTGGAATATTCCGGACGATAATCCCAATAAAGTGTTCTTTAGTGATTCCAAAATCAACATGCTGCTCACGCTGCTCACACGCGCAGATTGTGCCACGGTATCGACCGACGTCTTGGCTGAGGAACTAGCATGCAAGGGGATTCCGGCCCGTGTTCTGCCGAACTGTCTAGCTCCCGAACAATGGGCGCACTTGCGTCCGACGCGGCGTGTTGGCAAGCGTCCTCGAATTGGGTGGGCAGGACAGCGGACGGTGCACGCGGCGGATTTGGAACTGCTCCGCGAAGTTATGGCCACATTAGCCCACGAGGTCGAGTGGGTGTTCTTAGGTGACACTCCACCATTTGCGCAAACGATGGGAGTGCATGTCGAAAATCATCCGATGGTGCCGATTCGGGACTATCCCAGCCAATTGGCTGCATTGAATTTGGATCTTGCGTTGGCTCCATTGGCGATGAACCGATTCAATGAAGCGAAGAGCGATATCCGCCTGCTGCACTATGGGGCGCTAGGATATCCAGTGGTGGCGACCGATATCGTTCCTCATCGACAGGCCCCGGTCAAATTGGTGCCGAACGTAGCAGCCGCGTGGGTTGAGGCGATCCGTGAACGGGTCTTTGACCTCGATGCCGCAGCCCGAGAAGGAGAGCGACTGCGTGAGTGGGTATTTGCGACTCGGTCAATTGATGTGTGGGTCCCCAAATACGCGGCAGCGTGGTTTGGGCGAGACGGTGATGACAAGGAGACGGTTGTGGAGGTGGACCGTCACGTGGCGGTGTCACAGGTGCCGACGTTCCTGTGCTCGATCATTATGCCGGTTCACAACAACGTGGAATTGACCAGGCAATCCCTGACGGCTCTCGCGAAGGTCACAGACGGTTGTGAATATGAGGTGATCGTTGTCGATAATCACTCAACGGACGGGACTCAAGAGTTCTTGTCTTCCTTGGGCGGTGATGTCCAAATCATTCGCAATGCAGAGAACCGCGGCTTTTCCAAGGCTTGCAATCAAGGTGCAAAGGCTGCGCGAGGGCGTTATCTCGTGTTTCTGAATAATGACACAATTCCACAAACGGGCTGGTTAGAGCCCTTGGTGCGAGAGGTGGAGCAAGACCGTGATGTCGCCGTGGTCGGCAGCAAACTTCTGTATGGCGATGGGACCATCCAACATGCAGGGGTGGTGTTTTCTCGAACTGGGGGAATCCCCTATCACTTATACCGGCGTCTGCCAGGCGACGCGTCGGCTGTCAATCGGCGGTGTGAATTTCAGTGTGTCACAGCACAGCTGCCTGCATGTTGGTTCGTCGTGAATCCTTCGAGAAAGTTGGAGGATTCGACGAAGCCTACCGCAATGGTTTTGAGGACGTGGATATGTGCCTCAAGATTCGAGAACAGGGGCAGCGCATCGTTTATCAACCGAGGAGTGTCGTGATCCACCTTGAGGAGCAAACGCCTGGAAGGAAAGCACATGACGCAGAGAATATGCGCCTGTTTGTGAGCCGATGGGGGAAGAACTGGTGGCTAGCCGACGAAGATCTGCACTACCACGCCGATGGGTACAAGCTGGTGGGCAGCGAGGGCACCGGCGAGTCTGTGGGCAAGGTGCAGTTGATCGAGGGTATCAGGGACCGCGCAGCATGGTCGCATGTGGCTGCCACGCAAGCGGCAGTACAGAAGAATGACTGGACCGGCGTCAAGCGGGAGTTGGGCCTGGTCCAGGATTGGCCAAGCGATCCCTCTGTGCTGGGATGGGCGGCTATGGTGTGCGAAAAACTTGATGAGCCAGCTCTCCGACATACCTTTCTCACCCGTTATCTGGAGTTGAACGATTCTCCAACTGTGCGTCTGTCACTGGTGCGTTCGTTGCTGGCACATAAGAGTCTTGCGGCAGCGGAGCAGCAGTTGAACACCTTGCTCGCCAGGTCTCCCGACGATCCCGATGGGTTGTTGCTACGAGGCCTGCTCTGCATGCAGCGAGAACAATACCGTGAGGCTGAAACTGCATTCTCGACGGCCATACGGCAAGGGGCGGATCGCAAGAAATGCCTGATGGGGATGGGCATGGCCTCGCTAGGGCGCGCCTATGCGCAGGGTGCCTGGGAGCGATTTCTCGACGTGCTTAGTGATAACCCCGATGATGCGGAGGCGATTCATTGGCTCCTTCGGGCCGGAACGGCCCAAAACCGCTGGGATGACTTGACTCGGCATCTGCGTGAGTTTCTGTTGCGGAATCCTCGCGACTTGGCAGTTCGGCTCGCGCTTGCCGGTGTGCTGCTCCGTGCGGATCAGATCGAGGCGGCCAGGCAGGAGCACGACATGCTGCGAGCAGCCGCACCGACCTATGACGGGCTGGCGGCGCTCGAAGAGGCGATTGTCAGAAAAGAAGCGGTGCTCGCCATGGCTGGCTCGTCGGTTGTGGATGGTGAAGAGAGCACACAGTTCACCGCCCAGCATGAATCCACCTGATGATGGCTGACGAATGACGAGGAACAGTTTCAAGAGGCGGGCGCTCATCGTGCAGCTAGCTCGGTTGGGCGATCTGCTCCAAACCGTACCAGCGATCACTGCGCTTACTGCGGCCGATCCGACGTTGGTGCTGGATCTTCTGTGTCCCGCGCCACTTGCGCCGATCGGTCGAATGCTTCCAGGGGTGGTCGATGTCGTGGAGTGGGACGGTTTGGCGTGGAGTCACTGCGCCGAGGCGACTGGCTCAGGGCTGCAATTGACGCATCTACACGATGCGGAGCACCGTCTCAACATGCTCGCGCCACGACGATACGACTGCGCCTATGTGCTGAATCAGCACCCACGCGCACTACTGGCCGGAGCACTGCTTGCGCGTGAAACGATTGGTCCGCGGTGCGAGGGACCACTCGGCGAGCAGTTGACACCGTGGGCAGCCTATATCAGGGAGGTGGCGATCACGGGCAGAGGGCGACAGGTGCACCTGGCCGATGCGTTTTGCGGCCTCTGCAGGGTGCAACCATCCGGGCGGCTGGCGGTTCTCTGTCGATCGGCGTGTGTGCTGCCGGGCGACTTGGATGAGATCGGCCGGTCCGAAGGACGGTGGGTCGGGTTGATCATCGGAGCGGGGGACGTGGAACGCATGGTCCCGCTGGATGTGTGGAAGCAATGGATCGTGCGATTCCTCGATCATGATCCGCGCGGACGCGTGGTTCTGATCGGTCAGGAGCGAGAACGGGGATGCCAGCTCCTCGATTTGCTCCCGCAGGTGGTGCGTGGGCGTCTCTGGGACGCCACCGGGCGGACCTCGCTGATTGAATTGGCCGAACTCATGGTCCGTTGCCATCGGGTGATTGGTTCGGATACAGGCCCACTCCATCTCGCGGCGGCACTGGGAGTTCCAGTGATCGGGATGTATTTTGCACGGGCCCGCGTGCATCAGACGGGGCCGTACGGATCGGGGCACCTGATTTGGCAAGCTGCGGAAACGGGAGGGACCATGCCGATGGGCGGTGGGTCTCTCCGGCCTATGCGGTGGCCGATCGAAGAAACCGTTACGGCGTTGGTCGAGGGACGCATCGGCATCAGCGAGGAATGGACGGTGTGGGACAGTCATTGTGATCGCTGGGGTGCCTACTATAGCGAGTCGAGCCACGGTTCCCTTCCACCCTACGAGCGGGAAGCGCTTTGGCGCACCATGTGTCCTGTCGTCCGATGAGGAGAGCGGCGTGACCTATTTGAGAGAAAATCTTGAGGGCTTACGGCAGACGGCCCCCGCATTGGTGGAGGCAGTCGTGTCGTCTGGAGGGAACAGATTGTCGATGAGCTCGTCCCGCGAGGGGAGTGTCACGGCGAGGTGTGACGGCCAATGGGTGCACAGCGCCTACGACCCTCGCAAAGAGGCTCGGGCATGGGCAGAGGCGCAACGGTGTGAATGGAAAACCGGGGAGTTGGGTGTCGTGCTGGGGGTCGGATTGCTGTACCACGTCGAAGCGTTGGCCGCCATCACACCGTCCGAGAGTCGGCTGGCCGTCGTGGTTCCTGACGCGTCGGTTCTGAAGGACGCAGCCTCCGCGCGCCTGATGGGACCGTGGCTCACTGACGTGGAATGGCTCTGGGGTTCGGCGCATTCAATAGCGGAACAGCTGGCCGCGCAGGCGGCTCCACTTCGTGTGCTGACCTATGCCCCGGCTGCCCGTCTGCATGCGGACTTCCATCAGCAGCTGGAAGGCGCATTACGCCGAGCGGTGGCTGAACGGCAAAGTGGGCGGTTGCATGTTGCGGTGGTCGGCCCAATTTACGGTGGGTCACTGCCCATCGCGCGGTATGCGGTGACGGCGCTGGAAGCCTTAGGCCATCGTGTCAGTTGGATCGACCATAGTACCCATCGGTCCAGTTATGATGCGTTGGGGACATATCGTGAGGCCCGGCATCGCCAGATGATGCAGGGGCGACTTGCGGAAATCCTCAGTCTGGGCACGGTCACCCATCTTGCAGAAGATCCGCCGGACCTGGTCTTGGCTATTGCGCAGGCGCCTCTGACGTTGGCCGTCCTTGAACATTTGCGCAAAAAGAAATTTCTCACGGCTATGTGGTTCGTGGAGAACTACCGGCACCTGACCTACTGGCAGCAACTGGCCGCCGGATACGACCATTGGTTTGTGATCCAGCAAGGAGAGTGCCGTGAAGCCTTCACGCGAGCAGGCGCACGTGCAGTCACCTATTTACCCATGGCCGCCGATCCCACGGTGCACCGGCCTTGTGTGCTGACCGATGCCGAGCAGGCTGAGTACGGCGCCGATGTCTCGTTTGTTGGCGCAGGGTATCCCAACCGGCGCGCGCTGTTGCCGCGCTGGCTGTCGAGCGAGTGGACGTTCAAGCTCTGGGGGAACGAGTGGGAAGGGGCAGCCGCTCTCTTGCCGGTGCTGCAGCGTGGTGGGGCTCGTATCGACACCGAGGCCTGCACGAAAGTGTTCAACGCGAGCACGATCAACCTGAATCTGCATTCGTGCGGAGGAGATCGATTGGATCCAGACGCTGACTTTGTGAATCCCCGCACGTTCGAGTTAGCTGCCTGTGGGGCGTTTCAATTGAGCGACGAGCGATCATTGTTTCCAGATCTGTTTACAGGTGAAGAGGTGGTCCGGTTTCGGTCCGTGGAGGATGTGCCTGCGTTGATCCGCACATGGCTCAACGATCCAAACCGCAGACAGGCCGTTGGGGACGCGGCGCGGCGGCGTGTCCTGCGTGACCATACCTATGAACATCGGATGAAAGAACTGTTGGCGTCCATCGGTGTGGGGCAACCGGACCGCATCGGGGCACTCCTGCGTGGCGACCGAGACGCCGGCGCCTTGGCGGCCCGCGCCGCTTCCGTACCGGAATTATCCACGCTATTACGGCAGTTTCCGCCGGGGCAGCGGGTCGAGTTGAAAGACGTGGCGGACAGTATCCGCGCAATCGGGACTGGACGGGAGTTGAGACGGGAAGAACTGCTCGTGCTGTTACTTGACAGCTATCGGGTGGAGACGAGAGATCTTGTATAAAGAAATTGTGAATGATGAGTTGAAAATGGTGAGTTTGAACTCTCAATTCATCGTTCTCAACTCTGCACTTGCA
>FKKE01001385.1_pt1 | contig 17741 bp, 17 predicted proteins | sample 1106331 | NCBI WGS metagenome assembly FKKE01 (sample SAMEA3931202, study PRJEB13176) | freshwater metagenome | biome: Drinking water system; feature: drinking water; material: freshwater | place: China | collected 2013-02-06 | reverse complement strand
TGCTGACGCTGCGGGCCAAGGCGGCCATCGAGACGGACGAGCGCACGGATCGCGACCGGATCATCGTCACGGAGATCCCCTATCAGGTCAACAAAGCCAGCCTCATCGAGAAGATCGCCGAGCTGGTGCAGGAGCGAAAGATCGAGGGCATTTCGGATATCCGCGACGAATCCGACCGGGACGGCGTCCGCATCGTCATCGAGATCAAGCGAGGCGACATCCCGCTCGTCGTGCTGAACAACCTCTACAAGCACACCCAGTTGCAGACCACCTTCGGGGTCATCATGCTGGCGCTGGTCCACAACCGGCCCGAGGTCTTGAACCTCAAGCAAATCCTGGAAGCCTTCGTCGAGCACCGCCGCGAAGTCGTCGTCCGGCGCACGGCCTTCGAGCTGCGCAAGGCCGAAGAGCGGGCCCACATCCTGGAAGGCCTCAAGATCGCGCTCGACAACCTGGACGCGGTCATCGCCTTGATCCGCCGCTCGCCTTCGCCGGACGAGGCGCGGGCCGGCTTGATGCAGCAGTTCCGTCTCAGCGAACTGCAGGCCAACGCGATCCTCGAGATGCGGCTGCAGCGGTTGACACAGTTGGAGCGGAACAAGCTCATTGAGGAGTACACGGAGACCCTGAAGCGCATCGAGTATCTGAAGTCAGTCCTGGGCAGCGAGGCGCTCGTCCGCAAGATCATCAAGGACGAGCTGACGGACGTGCGCGAAACGTACAAGGACGAGCGCCGCACCCAGATCGTCAAGGAGGAAGCGGAGCTCTCCGTCGAGGATCTGATCGCCGAGGAAGAGGTCGTGGTCACGATCTCCCACGCCGGCTACATCAAGCGGAATCCCGTCTCGCTCTATCGGGCGCAGCGGCGCGGCGGCAAGGGCAAGATCGCGATGGGCGTGCGCGAGGAAGACTTTGTCGAGACCCTGTTTACGGCCTCCACGCACGATACCCTGCTCTTCTTCAGTGATGCCGGAAAGGTCTACTGGCTCAAGGTGCACGAAATTCCCGAGGCGGGCCGCGCGGCCAAGGGCAAGGCCCTGGTGAATCTCCTTGCCCTCGGCGGCCACGAGAAGATCACGGCCACGCTGCCGGTGAAAGAATATCGGGAAGACCGCTTCGTGGTGATGGCGACGAAGCAAGGCATCATCAAGAAAACGGAACTCTCCGCCTACAGCAATCCGAGGCAGGGCGGCATCATCGCCCTCTCCTTGGACAGCGGCGACAAGTTGATCGGCGTGCAGCTCACCGACGGCCAGCGCGAGATTCTGCTCGGCACCAAGCAGGGCATCGTCATTCGGTTCAAGGAAGAGGAAGTCCGGCCGATGGGCCGCACGGCCCACGGGGTCCGCGGCATCACCTTGGAAGAGCGCAACGAAGTCATCGGGATGGAGACCATCACGCCTGATTCCACCACCTCGATTCTCACCATCACCGAGGGCGGCTACGGCAAGCGGACGCCGGTCAGCGAATACCGCATTCAGGGCCGCGCGGGGAAGGGCATCATCAGCGTAAAGACCACCGAGAAGAACGGCCTGGCCGTCGGCTTCCTCCAAGTCAAAGACGATGCGGAAGTGATGCTGATGGCGGCCAAGGGCAAGGTGCTGCGCTGCCGCGTGAGCGACATGCGCGAAATCGGGCGCAACACGCAGGGTGTGCGGGTGCTGGAGCTCGACGAGCCGGATGATCGCGTGGTGGCCGTCGCGCGGATCGCCGAAAGCAGCGAGCGGGATGAGGCGGCCGCCGGCGGCGGTGACGAGGAAGGGAAGGGCTGACGGAGCCTTCCGCGAGCGGCAAGCGCCTCCTCGTGCGTGATCCTGACCTCCCTTCTTCAAGGACAATTCTCAGCGCTGAGTGCCGAGGGCTGTGAGCCCGTTGCGGGGCCGAGCCCCCTCCACTGTCGGATATGTTTCCAACGACGGATAGACCGAAGAAGCAACCGCTCGACATCGTCGTGCGGCTCGCCCTGGGTGTCTTCGTGGGCGCCTTTGCCCTGATCTGGGGCGGCATGTATCTGACGCGGCCGGACCGGTCGATTCCGCCGTTCAGCATTGGGTCGCAGGCCGGTGAAGTGGTCGCGGCCCACGTCCCGCCCTGGACCACCGAGCAACAGATCGAGACGCTACTCAATCGGTTCAGAAGAGTGGGTCACCAGACCCATGACTTTGCCACGATGAAGATCCAGCCGACCACGCCGGAAGACAAGGCCGGTCGGTACCGGCGGATGACGGTCTACCTGTTCACCAGCGACGGCTGGACGGAGCCCGAGATGCTGAACAAGTTCTTGGCTGGCGATCCGGAGGTTCGCGCGAACTTCGCGAAGGCGGTGCGGGGCTACTATCGGCTGGACGATCAGGAGGAAGAAGGCCGGCTGGGCCCCATGCCGGGATCGGGCGCGGAGACGCCCCCCATGCGCCTGCTCTTCAAGGGACGCGTGACCGATCCCCTGCCGACGGACGCGGAGGGAGAGCCAGGGCTGTCGCTATCACCGCTGTGAGGCGGGCTCGCAGTTCGGGGTCGACAATCGCGCCGGTGTGGGCTTCGGCGTCGGCCAACTGTTCTGCGCTCGGCCGGGCCGCCGGGGCGTGGAGCTGAGTCGTCTGTTCCGCCTCGTTCCCCCGAGGCGGAATCACCCCGACCCGAAACACCAGGTCCTCTACCAGGCCAGGCTCCGTGGCGCGGGCGATCTTGTCCAGCAGCTCGCGCTTCAAAAACGTGAGTTGCTGCGACCACACCGAGTTCTCCACCAACACCGTCAGCTTCTTGAAGCGGATACGTTCCGGATAGGTGTGGGCGGCGATGAGGTCGCCCAAGATCGAGGGCCAGCGCTGCTGGAGCCGCAGTTCCCAGAGTTTGCCCTGGAGGCCCAGTCGCGGCGCGACTCGGTCGAGGATGTCGGCCAAGGAGTCGAAGGAGCGCGTGGCGGGCATGGGCGGATCATAGCGGAGGCGGTGTCGCCGGTAAAGGGCTGGTGAGGATGGAGCAGGGAAGCAACCAGTTTGTCCATCTGTGACGTGGCGATCCGGCGAAGGGCGGACTCTCAGGGCGTGTCATGATGCGTTGGTGTTGGGAGGCTGCTCCTGGAGATGATGTTGCCCACCGCGACTGTAAGGCGACGCCGGAGCGTCATGCCGTCGCGGTGGTTCTGCCCGTCCCCTGCGCGCGCCTCGTTCTCGCCATGCCAGCACCCTGCCGAGTCCGCCCCTCCAGCCAGGACCGATGATGCGCTGTTCGGCGCACGCATCGCTTGTATTCAAGCTCGTGGATGCCGGTGGCTCAGCGCACATCCGTGCCGCCCGCCCGCTGTGCCGTCCAATAGCTGTCGTCGTGAGCTGATGCTATAGTGGCCGCCATGGCTGGGAAAGAGAAGGACAAGGAGTCAGGCGAAAAGGTCATCGCGACGAACCGCAAGGCCTTTCACGACTACGAGATCACGGACAAGTTCGAGACGGGGATCGTCTTGAAAGGGACGGAGGTGAAGTCCCTGCGCGACGGCCGCGTCAACTTGAAGGACAGCTATGCCGCCGTCGATGCCAGGGGCGAGCTCATTCTGCACAACTGCCACATCAGCCCCTACAGCCACGGCAACATCATGAACCACGACCCGATCAGGGTGCGCAAGTTGCTGCTCCACAAGAAAGAGATCCATAAGTTGCTCGGCAAAACGCAACAGAAGGGGCTCACGGTGGTCCCCCTCCGCATCTATTTCTCTGAACGTGGCAAGGCCAAGGTCGAGCTCGGACTCGCCAAGGGCAAGAAGTTGCACGACCGACGGGACACGATCAAGGCCCGCGAGGCGGGCCGCGAGGTCGAACGGGCGATCAAAGAGCGGAAGTGAGAGCGTGGTTCTGTCTACGAAACCTGATGCATCATGGTCAGCACAAGGTGCGCTGGCAGTTGGTCACCACCAGATTGGTCGCCTTCTCGCCCGGTTCAAGCTCGAGCGTCAGCCAGGCGATCCCCGTTGACGGATCGTCCTGGTGCCCACCCTTACCCCCTTCGATGACGCTCACGATGTAGTACCGTCCGGCGGGAATTTTCGTAAACCAGAAATGCCCAGTAGGATTGGCCCTCGTCGTACGGAGATAGGGAAGCAACCGCCTCTCCATCAACAGCTGACCCAGTGCGTCTTGAGAACAGTCCGAGGCTGGGCGGGAAGATGCGGTGCTGTCAACAGGCGCCGGCTCGCTGATTGCCGCACAAGATGAAGCCCGCACGTTGTGGTCGAACCAGTATCGTGTATAGGGTGTCATGGGGATCAGATGCACCGGCACGCCGGCCTGCGTAACGGCTTTTCCCGATGAAGCGGCGAGGAAGACCAGTCCCGTCAGAGTGCCAGGGCCTTTGGCTTTGTATGTGAGCAGTTCCTTCTCATTGAAGGCTGGCGGGCTGGGTGTCCCCGTCTCGGCGGTCCATCCGAGCGGAGACCACAGGCTGTGAATGGCAAGACAAAGCGCGAATCCGTGGAGAAATCGGTGCCGCCACGTCGCGATCATGGGGTCGGCAGCGGCTCGTTCGGTTCGGGTGATGGAGCAGTCGCCTTATGTTTGAGCGCGCGGCCCTTGTCCGGCGTCGGATCCGTGACGAGGCCGTAGACCTCACGGCCTTCGTGCCCCTCAGGAAGATATTCGGTAATAGGCATCCCGTCCTCGCGCACGAAGAGCAGACAGTGGCAGTATTTGTAGATCTGCATCTCGTCGCAGGCGCAAATCCATCGTCGTAGTTTGACCTCGGCCTGTTTATCTTTATAGAAATTGCAGGGACAGAGCGGTTTGCCGAGTTCATCTACATGCATCGCCAGGCCTTTGACGACGGCGTCGGTCACGGCCGCGTTGGGATGCATGGCTGTACCGCTCTTCTCGGCAAACCCCTTTACGAACTTCACGATCTTGTCGAGACTCTCCTGCGTCGGTTCAGCCACGGCTCTGCTCCTCTCGTCGGGACAGAAATTGACGCGAGGGGCTAGTTTACAAGGAGAATTCGCTCCTTTACAATCCGCCTCTTCAATCCATGCCGGCGGTCACCATGGGGGAGTCTTCGACACAAGCGCGATTGAGGGAACGGCTGGCCGGCGAGCTGGGATCGGCCGTTTCTGAGGCACTCGCCGTTCGATTGGCCGAGTCCAGGGACCGGTCCGATACGGTTACGGCAGTACTCACCCTTCTCGACGAATTGGAAGAAGTGTCAGCGAAGGCGGCTCGCGCGGCTATCGAAGCACTTCCCGAGTTGGATCGACGCGCCGGATTCACCCATCTCATTTCGTGGTTCGACCTGGGCATTGTGCTGGCCGAGTCCTCCGGCGCCACGGCGCTCAAGTACTTCAAGGATAGCCCCCTGATTCTCGGCCTGATCGAGCAGCCCAATGCAAGAACAGCAGTTCTCGCGATGGGGTTGGAACTGGCTGATCAGGATGCCAACGTCGCATTGGAATATCTCCGGGCCGCGCCGAACCTGTTGTCCGTCGTCCCGCCCGATGACCTACGGCCGTGGCTTGAGATCGGCCTCGAGCTGGTGGCGGCCGATGTGGTGGTGGGGCTCGAATATATTCGCCAGATGCGCCACGTGGCGTCCGTGCTGCCGGTCAACGAGGCGCGGACCTGGCTGTCCTTCGCCACCACATTGGTGATTCCGAATACGTTGGGCAAGCCGGACTACATGGCCGCGATGGAATTCATGCGGACCAGTCCGGCCATTTTGGGCGAGATTGATCAGGCGGCCGCTCGTGCAAAGACGCTATCAGTGGGAACGCGGTTAGCCGAGCAGTCGCCGGAAGCGGGGATCGCGTGGCTGGCGGAGTCGCCTCGCCTCCTGAAGTCGCTCCCCTCGCAGGAATGGCAGCTCAAAGTTCTGCAATACGGTGCCCTACTGGCGGAAAAAGATTCGGTCGCGGCCGTGAGTTACCTTCGACGCTGTCCCGAAATCGTCGGATTGATCGGCGACGGGCCTCACACCGGATCGCGGTTCGAAACGTGGTTCAAGGCCGGTATGGACATACTGGCCTACAGTCCTGAGGGGGCGCGGGCCTACTTCGCGGTGGCATCGCAGAAAGCGCTCGCGTCGGTCGAGCAAGCGCTGAGCGGCGTGCCGCTTCGACAGGTGGCGCGTCAGATCAAGCTCTTTGTCCAGGGTCTCTGTGGAAATGACGTCTCCATTACCGCACTGCCGGATTCCTTGGCGGCCGTGATGCCGTGCGCGACCGTCAGTCCTGATGGACGGACGATAGGGTTGCCAGCCGTGCTGCGGCGGTATCCTACGGCGGCGGAAAATGAGCGATTATATCTGGTCATGGCCGCGCATGAAGCAGGCCATATAGAGTTCGGAACCTATCGGCTCCGGTTGGAGTCCCTTGCCGACGTGATTGAATCGGTGCAGCGGCGCTATGGTCGTTCTCAAGACGTGATGCCGGACTCGCTGGCGGCGCTGTTCCAGCTCTATCCCCACCCACTCCTCGTCCGTGATCTCTGGACGGTCCTGGAAGATGCGCGCATCGAATTCCTGCTCCAGGCGGAGTATCCGGGCCTGCGGCGAGAATTAGCACAGCTGGCTACCGATTCTATCACCCCGCGTGATCCTGCTCATGGATTGACGGTCAAGGAATTGCTCGTCGATTGTCTCTTGCGGCTCTCGACGGGCGAGTCAGCGGACTCCGCGGTTCCCCATGCCGTCACAGAAGAAGTTTCCGTCCTGTGGGCCATGTGTCAGCCCCTGTTCCACACCGCGACGACGGTGGAACAGGCCGTCCGGCTGACCCATGATCTTTACGTCACGATGGAAGAGCTATTGGTACCTCGCGGCGACATGATCAGGGCGGACCGAACGGAGGTTAAGCCGGCAGAGCCTGGATCCGAGCAATCCGCGTGGGAAGCCATGAGCGATATGTACAGGCCGGTGACCAATTGGGAGTACCGCGGTGCGATGAATCCGGAGTTCATCACGACCCAGCAGGGGCCGGCCGAGCAAGCCGAAAGGCAGGCGACAGAAGGAAACCAGATAGCCGGCGAAAGTACCAGCCGAGGGGGACACAAACCCGCAGACGGGGGTGGTCTCGTTGGGGGACGATCGCTGCCCTCCGTAGTCGAAGAGTTGCTTGCGATAGAGGTCGAACCACCATCGATGCCGGAATCGATGGTCCATGATGAACGGACCGTCCGTTATCCCGAGTGGGATCATTCGATTCAGGACTACAGGCTGAATTGGTGCCAGGTAATTGAGCGGCCGGCGGAGACGGGGTCCGACGACTGCGTCGGCGAAACCCTGGCGGCGCATCGAAGCGCACTGCGATCGCTTCGAAGGTTCTTCGAAGGCCTGCGTCCTCCGGCATTTCGCCGTGTGGCGGGACAAGCAGACGGAGAAGAACTGGATATCGATGCCGTGGTGCAGCGCGCGGCGGAATGCCGGGCTGGTCTGGAGGGGAGCGAGCGCTTGTACATCCGGCGGGAAAAGCGTGAGCGCGATGTGGCCGTGGCGTTTCTCGTCGACGTCAGCGGCTCGACGAGTCGGCAGCTTGAGAGTGGGCGCCGGGTGATCGATGTGGAAAAAGCCAGTTTAGTCCTGCTCTGTGAAGCGCTGGAGGCAGTCGGCGATCAATATGGGCTGTTTGCGTATTCAGGGCAAGGGCGCGGGTCCGTCGATTTTCTCACGATCAAGGATTTCGATGACCGGTTGGGAGCCGCTACGGCTCACCGGCTGGACGGGCTGGTTCCCCGGCGGCAGAATCGGGATGGAGCGGCGATTCGCCACGCCTCCGCCAAACTCATGGCGCGAGAGGCCAAGACCCGTATTCTGATCCTTCTCAGCGACGGCCGGCCGCTGGACGACGAGTATAAGGACGAGTATGCCTTGGAGGACACCAGGAAAGCGCTGCGGGAGGCGAGACACCATCATATCGATCCGTTTTGTGTGACCATCGATCGGGAGGCGGATGCCTATCTGCGCCGTATGTACGGGGATGTCCAGTTCGCAGTCATTGATCGCACGGAATCTTTGCCGGCGAAGTTGCCGACCATCTATCACCGGTTGACGGCGTAACGTACGTGATCCCTGAAAGATGAAAAGCGAGAGGGTGTGAGATTGATGGCGGAGGTTTCAGGAAGACCGACGGTCCCTCCGTGGCTCTATAAGCTGTTTACAGGCCACCAGTACCCCTATGTCCGCCGACTGGCGAAGTTTGCCCAGCCGGTAAAACCGGGCGAGGATCGCCCGGAGCCCACCAAGGACATGATCGAAGCCAAGTTTTGGGAGGTGTATCCTCGGTGCCGCGCCAAAGTGCTGCAAGAAGTCAAGGAAGGCATGATCGTGGTGTTTCACGATCTGGGCGAGTATCCGGCCGGCGGTTACCAGGATCTGGTCGATAATCCTGAAGACTTCCTGGCGAAAACCTACGGCAAAAAGAAAATCAAGGTGAATTTCTACGATGACGAGAATTTCGTCTGCACGATCAATTTCAAAGTGGCAGGCTGGACGGAACATGAACATGGAGGTTGAGGTTTAGGCTAAGGTCAAGACAGGACGATTCTTCCTCAACCTTGACCTCAGCCTTAACCTTCCTGTGGGAGGAACGGATAATGAAGCGTCCAAAGATCACCGTGGTGGGGGCAGGCAATGTCGGAGGCTCGACGGCACAGCGCTTGGCCGAGAAAGACGCCTACGACGTTGTCTTGGTCGATATCGCAGAGGGTGTGCCGCAAGGCAAGGCCCTCGATATTTCACAAGCCGGGCCGGTGTGTGGGTACAGTACCCGCGTGATCGGCACCAACGGGTATGTCGAGACCGCCGGCTCGTCGGTCGCCGTCATCACGTCCGGCATTCCGCGCAAGCCTGGCATGAGTCGCGACGAGTTACTGGCCACCAATGCCAAGATCGTCAAGTCCGTCGTCTCCGAATTAGTCTCCCGCTCGCCGGACATCATCTTGATTCTGGTAACGAACCCTCTGGACGCCATGGTCCATGTGGCGCGCCGTGTCAGTGGCCTGCCCAAGTCCCGGGTTATCGGCATGGGGGGGATACTGGATTCCGCCAGGATGCGTTCGTTCATCGCGGCCGAATTAAACGTGCCGGGGCCTGATGTGGAGGCCATGGTGCTGGGCGGGCATGGCGACACCATGGTGCCGCTTCCGCGCTACACGACGGTCAAAGGTAAGCCGATCTCATCCCTGATGTCGAAAGACAAGCTGGACGCGATTATCAAGCGGACGCGCGACGGCGGGGCCGAGATCGTCGGTCTACTGAAAACCGGCAGCGCCTTTTATGCCCCGTCGGCCTCGGCGGTGGATATGGTCGAAGCGATTCACAAAGATCAAAAGCGAGTGCTGCCCTGCTCGGTACTTTGTGAGGGCGAGTACGGATTGAAAGACGTCATCGTTGGCGTCCCGGTGAGGATCGGACGGGGCGGCATGGAACAGGTCGTGGAGTACGAGCTGACGGCGGAGGAACGGGCAGCGCTGGAGGCGTCGGCCAACGCCGTACGGGAACTCTGCGCCGCGGTCGATCGGCTCATGGCATGAAGGGTGATCCGCCGCCATTTATTGAACGGGTCGGTCGCGATGCGGGGCCGTGTCCTACGCATGCTTGACAAGCGAGCCGACGCTCACGTACACAAGTTGGCTCACTGGTGTACTGAACAGGAGGCCGTATGAAATTTCTCGAAGATCCGATGCAGACGATGGGGGTTGGATTTGGCCTCACCGTCGTGTTGATTATGGTGTATATGGGACTCACGGGCATTGGCGCGGGTGAGGCCGACTGGGGTCAGGTGATCCTTCGCTGGGTGCACTTCCTGGCCGGCATCACGTGGATCGGGCTCTTGTATTTCTTCAACCTGATCAATGCCGCCTTCTTGAAAAGCCTGGATGGGCCGACCAAGAACATCGTGATTCCGAAACTCATGCCTGCTGCGCTCAATTGGTTCCGGCATGGGGCGACCGTGACCGTGCTGGCAGGCGTGCTATTGTATGGTCACATGTATCACAAGGGGGGCACGGGCGCCGTGGCTTTGGCCATCGGTGGGTTGCTCGGCATCATCATGATGGGCAATGTCCATGGGATCATCTGGCCGAACCAGAAGAAGATCATCGCTGCCGTCACGGCTGCTGCCCAGGGGACTCCGGCACCCCCCGAGATGGCCCAATGGGGACGGACAGCCTTGCTCGCCTCGCGTGTGAATTTCATGCTCTCGATTCCCATGTTGTTCTTCATGGGAGCCGGCAGCCATTTCCGCTAAAGTTCCAGGGTTCGCCGGTGGGATGGTCCCACCGGCGGAAGTCTTTTCCGTCGCCTTTGACCGTTTGGTCTCCCCCCTCTACCTATTACCACTAGGTCCCTAGCCCTAACTGCTTGAGATTCAGGCCCATTCCCGTGAAGTTGCCTTGACGGAGAGAGAGACAGAGCCGTATAGTACGATCTTCCCATTTGTGAGTATTCACGCGAGACGGACTATGCCGACTGTTGCCGAACCACGACTGGTCCAGCACCTTGACGGTGCCCCTTGGGAAATCGACAGCTACCTCAAGGTTGGAGGGTATGAAGCGTGGAAACGGTGTGTCACGGAGTGGAAGGCAACCCAGGTCGTTGATGAATTGAAGAAATCAGGGCTTCGAGGACGAGGCGGCGCAGGATTCCCGACTGGGATCAAATGGGACAAGGTGCTCAACCACCGGGTGCCAGAACGTTATTTCGTCTGCAATGCTGGGGAGCACGAACCGGGGACGTTTAAAGATCGGCATTTGCTGAAGACTTTGCCGCATCAATTGATCGAAGGCTGCCTGATTGCTTCCCATACGGTACAAGCCAAGGCTTCGTTCATCTACGTCAACCATGAGTATCATGAAGAGCGGGAGAATCTGAAGAAAGCGATTGCGCAGGCACGGGAGCGAGGGTTGCTCGGGAAAAACGTGCTGGGCAGCGGGTTCGATATCGAGTTACAAGTTTTCGAAGGCCACGGCAGCTACGTGGCCGGTGAAGAAACCGCCATGCTGGAGTCGATGCAAGGCCGGCCGGCCATGCCGAGGCAGAAACCGCCGTTTTATCCGACGGATTTCGGTCTCTATGGCAAGCCGACATTGGTGAACAATGTCGAAACACTGTGCAATATTCCACGCATCCTTCACAAGGGGGCTGCCTGGTTTACGCAAACGGGAACGGAAAAGTGTCCCGGCACGATGATGTTTTCGTTGAGCGGGGCGGTCAACCGGCCCGGGGTCTATGAAATGCCCATGGGCGTAACGATTCGGAATTTGATCGAGCAATGCGGGGGTGGAGTGCCGGGAGGCCGGAAGATCAAAGCGGTGTTCCCCGGCGGTCCTGCCTTTTCGATGGTGACGGCCGATCAACTCGATCTGCCGATGGACTTTGATTCATTGAAGAAGGCCGGCACAGGGTTAGGATCGGCCGGCGTCATCGTCGTGGACGATGCCACCTGCATGGTGGCGAAGACGTTGCACTTCTCGAATTTTTTCAAGAATGAAAGTTGCGGCCAATGTCCTCCCTGTCGGATGGGTACGATCAATTTGGCGGCGCTGATGACCAAGATTGAAGAAGGCCAGGGAACGCAAAAAGATCTCGACAGCCTGCTCCAACTCTGTGGATTCGTCAAAGGCACAGGCTACTGCACCCTGGTCACGGGCGCGTCGGTCTTGGTGCAGAGTAGTCTGAAGCTGTTCCGCCACGAGTATGAGGACCATATTCGCTTGCAGCGCTGTCCCCATACCTCTATGCCGGCCGGTGCAGGAGTCCAGTGTTAAGGAGTGGACGATGCCGCGGGTGACCTTTCTGCATTACGGTGAAACGAGTGGAGATGTGGATCTGAACATGTCGCTGCTGGAGGCGGCCAAGGCGCTTGGGCTTCCCCTGAATCACGACTGTGGGGGCAATGCTTCCTGCACCACCTGCCGAGTTGAAGTCCAGGCTGGCCTGGACCAACTCTCGGAAATTGACTTTGACGAGCAAGATCTCCTCGATCGGGAAGCCTTGAGTGAATCCAGGCATCGATTAGCCTGTCAGGCACGCGTGCTCGGGGATGTCGTCGTGCGAGTACCGGGGAGCAAATGGGAGACTCCGAGGCGGGAAACGGCAGAAACACAGGGAGTTGATATTCGTTAGAGAGGTGTTACACTAAGCTACTCCAGAACGTGGGTTGCGGATCTGGAAACATAGGAGGACAACAATGGTTACGATTACAGCGGTGGCAGAACAGAAAATCAAGGAGCTGATGGCGGAAGAACAGGATGTGGTCGGATTACGGGTGTATGTCCGAGGTGGGGGCTGCCATGGGTATCAGTACGGCATGGCGTTCGAGTCGAAAATGGCCGAGGATGATACGGTCATCGAATTCGGCAACGTCAAGGTCATCATGGATTCTCAGAGCGCCCCGTTGCTACAAGGCGCGGAAGTCGACTACGTGGATAGCGTGCAGGGATCGGGGTTCTCCATCAAGAATCCCCAAGCCAAAACGACCTGCGGTTGCGGGAGTTCCTTCAGCTCCTAACTAGCGCCCAGAGGGCACGAATCACGAAGCCAGGGTTGCTCGATGAAGGAGTGACCCTGGCTTTCGTCATTTCAGACCCAGGGGAGTTCCATGTCCCACGTGACTGCGACCAGGCGCTACCGATTTTGCGCTGCCCATCGGCTTCACACCGACCATCTCACGCCAGAGGCGAACCAGACGGTCTTCGGGAAATGTAACAATGCGAACGGTCACGGCCACAACTATGTGGTGCTGGTCACGGTCAAGACCGGCGACGGGCTCGATCTGGAACGTCTTGATCGTGTTGTGAATGAAACCGTCGTTCGGCGGTTTGACCATCATGATCTGAATGGAGATCCTGAGTTTGCCGGGTGCACGACTACCGGGGAAAATCTCGTGAAACTGATCTGGGAGTTACTAGAGCCGAAGCTGCCGAAGGCACGGCTTGCCAAGGTCGGTGTCATCGAGACGCGGGACAATTACTTCGAATATGCGGGCTCGGCGCAGCCGGCAGGAGGATCACGTGGCTAAGCAGGGGACACCGGAACGACGGGGACCGATCGAAGACATCGGCGGGAGTGGGCAGCCGGCGGACGTGCAGGCGCTGCAAGCACTCGTCACGCAGATGCTGCTGGCCCTCGGTGAAAAACCGAGCCGAAACGGGTTACTCAAGACGCCTGAACGGGTCGCCAAAGCGCTCGCCTTCATGACCCAGGGCTATCAGCGCAACATCGACCATCTCCTGAACGGGGCGCTGTTTCCAATCGAGTACGACGAGATGGTCATTGTGAAGGACATCGATTTCTTCAGCATGTGCGAACACCATCTGCTGCCGTTCTTCGGCAAGGTGCACGTCGGCTACCTGCCCAACAAGAAGGTCGTAGGCTTGAGCAAGATTCCGCGCATTGTCGATACCTTTGCCAGGCGACTACAAGTCCAAGAGAGGTTGACGGTCCAAATTGCCGAAACCCTGAGCCAGAAGTTGAACGCGAACGGCGTCGGCGTGGTCGTCGAAGCGCGGCATCTCTGCATGATGATGCGCGGTGTGGAGAAGCAGAACACCGTGGCCGTCACCAGCTCGATGCTGGGGGCATTTCGGAGTCAGTTGCAAACCCGCCAGGAATTTTTGAAGCTGATTCGCCAAGGCAGCGTCGGCGATTCAGACTGAACGTCTTACGGGTGCCCCCTCGGTCATTCATTTTTCTGCCACGTTCGAAACAGAAGACCTTGCGATCTAGGTATATGTGTCCGGTTGTTGTTCAAGATTGGAGAGATGGGCGGATGCTGGAATAACGGACATGCAAGTCACTACGCATGCCTGGCCCCATTTGCTCCTATTGATCACATGGCAGCACAGGAGCCAACCTTGATGGCGTTCTGGTACGATGACCGGGAGAAGGTCAACTCTCGCAGCCAGACAGGAGGATTGCAACGACAGACAGGACGAGCACGATTAGATTCTGCATCTGACATCTCCTTTCGGTAACGTGTCTCTTCGGGGGAATCCCCACCTGGCACCTTGATCTCAAGTCAATGAAGGGCGCCTTCCTCCTGACAAGGCCTGGTCACAGTCACTACACCCTCAATGGCATATACGCGCACACCGCGAGGCCTCCCCTACGGGGTAGATCTGCATGCCGAACTGGGATACTTGCCAAGCCTTCGCGCGAGCCAGCCATATAATGTATCAGGCAACAACACCGCGATCAGTAAGGCGAGGAAGACCGTTGAGTTTCCCCAATATGCGAGGAAGAGCAGTATCGGCGTGCTCAGGATCCGAAATGCGCTGAGGAGATTCGGCAGCGTCATGTTCATTCCGGTCATGCTGGATATTCCATCGGACTGCCTCGCTATGTTTTAGTGGGCCAACATGAGTGATGGATCTGCGAAGTTCTGCCCGTGTTAATCCACCAATATTTTCTCGGTGCAGTGTACATGGGTTGTCACACGCGATCTGCGGAAGCGACGCAGAGCCCTCCGCTGCCGATGAACGGCCCTTCAATGAAGACATAGACGGAAATCTGGGCGAATCCTGACAGGCTCTTGCGCAACGTCCAGTTGAAATCCTCACGATAGCGAGCCCCTATCGGTCCATCGACGAAAAAGCCTCGAATAATATGGGGACCAGGGCCGATCATCGACGCAGTAAATGAGTCTGGATCGCCTTCATCCACTGTAATGGTGGTTGGGCCCGTGACCGTCAATGTTGAATTAAAATTGCCGCTCTCCCGTGGCATGCAGGCCCACTCCACATGGTAGGTGCCAACCCAGTCGTTGATTGTCCCGCTGCTGCCACAGGGTACGTCGACAGTCGAATCGGGTAGTCCAGTCGTCAGTCCTGCCGAGTCTGTAAATGCCCTGTTATTCACCCCGACACTTGAGCTGTTCGATGAGAAGTTCCAAGTCGATTTCAGCGTGCCGGACGCACCGGTGACTTCTATTTGCACCGGACCGTTCAGGCTATGCCCGCAGGCGTTGGACACAGCACCAGCGGCACCAGTTGCCGTCTTGATCACCAGTGGCATCGCGGCTGGAATCGTTATGGTAGTGGTGGTGCCGGTAAGGGGATTGGTGGTGAACGTACCAGATCCTGAGATCTGCCGTTCGGCAGAGGTGATCGAGAAGTTGATGTCGGCGTGATAGACATGGCCAACTAGGGGGATAGTGATATCGACTGTCACCTGTCCTGTTGCGCCAGACCAGGTTGCAATTGGATCTCCGGCAAACGTCACCTTTCCATTGACTGTCGCTTCGTTGAAGCCGTCGCCGTTGCCGTCGTAGGGGCCTGTAAACGTGAATGAATGAGGCGGCGCGCCTGGGCTGTTGTCAGGTGTCATCGTGACCCCTTGCGCCAAGGGCGTACCAGGATTGAAGATGCCGATCAGGATTCCCTCAAATCTGGACACTTGAGGTGTGAACTTTTCCATATCGGATTTGAGCGTCTTATCCATGGCGGTTGCGGCCGCCGGGATCGGAGTGGTGGACGTCGGAGCAGAGTTTTGCTGGTCCGATCCTTTGCATCCCAGAAACAGCGACAGAATAGAGGCGAGCACGATCAAGGAACGCATGAATACACTCCTTTCGTTGTCGAACGGTAGGCGAAAGGAAGTTCAATGGTCGGGCTAGGCTGCGCCTACGATTCATGATAAAACTATTCCCCATTCGTAGGGGGTTAGGGAGAGCAGTCTATGATTGCCTGTGGAGATTATGAAACGGGGTGGTCAGGTCTGTTTTCCCTTGCTGAGTTCTAAGGCAAAGGCCGCGACGATGCGGTTGAACGTATCCGGCTGTTCCAGGTTCGCGAGATGCGCGGCGCCTGGAATGATGGACAGGCGGGCACCGGGAATTCGATCAGCCATGAGCTTGGCGTCGGACGGCGGGGTGGCCTGGTCCAATTCGCCGACGATGATGTGGGTGGGACATGCGATCTCGTTCAAAAACGGAATCGAATCAGCCCGTTCGGCCATCGCCATCAAGTCTCCGGAGATCCCGCTGATCTGATTGCCCTCAATCATGGTGCGAACCGTTCGGACCAACTCTGGATTCGAGCTGATCGATGCCGGACTCAACAGTTTCGGGATCATGAGGTCGGCGATCGCGGCGGGTCCTTGCCGGTAAGCCACTTGCGCCATTTGGAAACGGCCGTCCCTCCCTTCCGCAGTATCAGCCTGCGCCCTCGTGTCGGCCAGGACTAATCCCTTCACGCGGTCGGGAAACTTGCGATAGAACGCGAAGAGAATATACCCGCCCATCGAAAGCCCGACGAGCACTGCCTGTCTGATCGATAGGTGATCCATCAACGCCCGCACATCGTCTGCGGCTTGATCGAGTGTATAGCGCCAGAGCGGGGCGTCAGACTCTCCATGGCCCCGGAGGTCGACGGTGATAACTCGAAACTGCGACGAGAGAGCCTGTTCCTGAGCGCTCCACATGGTGCGGTTCAACGGAAAAGCGTGCAAGAAGACAATCGGAAGGCCGCTGCCTGTGTCACTATAGGCCAATGCGATGCCGTTGATTATGGCTTGCACCGTTCTCTCCCTCTCCCGCATTACTCATCACTCTTCTGCTGCAATCGCCGATCCGCTGTTGCGACAAGCCTGCGGCCGGCGGGCTCGCCCCTCAAACCTTCGACGTACTGCACAAGTACGCCTTAGGCCTTCAGGGCTCCGCGCGCCGGTCTCACCACGCGGTTTGGCGATTTCGCCACGAACAGTTATGAATAATGCGGGCTGCGCCGGCGTTGTTCGTAGCACCGGCGATTGTTCCGGTCAAGGCGCTGTTTGCGATCATGCGAATCGGCGTATACAATCCGCTCATTGCTAGGAACTACGTATGCCAACCCCGCGCGATCCACGTCCGGATTTGTTTACCGCTCCCCAGATAGGGAAGAAGGCCAATGCCCCGCTGGCGGAGCGGATGCGCCCGAAGGAGTTTGCTGACTTTGTCGGGCAGGACGAGATCGTTGGATCGGATCGGCCTCTGCGTAAGGCCATCGAGTCGGATCGTCTTTCCTCCGTGGTGTTTTGGGGTCCGCCTGGTTCTGGCAAGACCACGCTCGCACATCTAATCGCCCGGCACACGAAAGCCCACTTCGTGGCGTTTTCGGCAGTGACCGGGGGCATTCCAGAATTGCGTGAGATCATCAAGGCGGCAGAGCACCGGCTTGCCTTACAACAACAAAAGACCGTCCTCTTCGTTGACGAGATCCATCGGTTTAACAAAGCCCAGCAGGACGCCTTTCTCCCCCATGTTGAACGGGGGACCGTCATTCTGGTGGGGGCCACCACGGAGAATCCCTCCTTCGAAGTCATCAGTCCGCTTCTCTCCCGTTCCCTGGTCGTCGTGCTCCAACCGCTTTCGGACCAGGCCCTGGGGCAGGTTCTCGACCGAGCACTCATGGACACCGAGCGGGGTCTGAGAACATGGAACGTCCGGTTCACGCAGGAGGCCAGGCAACGCCTGATTGCCTTCGGGAATGGCGACGCACGGGCGCTGCTCACCACCTTGGAATACGTGGTGACACAGATGCCGGTAGGGCCAGACGGCGCCAGACTCATCGATAGATCTGCTTTGGAAGCGGCCTTGGGCAGGAAGGCGCTCCGATATGACAAGTCTGGCGAAGAGCATTACAACGTCATCTCCGCCTTCATTAAAAGCCTACGTGATTCAGATCCGGACGGGGCGCTCTACTGGCTGGCCCGCATGCTGGAGTCTGGGGAGGACCCGCGCTTCATCGCCCGCCGCATCGTCATCCTGGCGTCGGAAGACATCGGCAACGCCGACC
>FKKE01004091.1_pt1 | contig 17770 bp, 24 predicted proteins | sample 1106331 | NCBI WGS metagenome assembly FKKE01 (sample SAMEA3931202, study PRJEB13176) | freshwater metagenome | biome: Drinking water system; feature: drinking water; material: freshwater | place: China | collected 2013-02-06 | reverse complement strand
TCGGCACATACCGTTGCCCTTTCACGAGATGGGGCCCACCCCGGGGAGGGGGAACCCCCCTCGCTCATCCGCGCCACGAAAAATGGGTCCCATCTCCAGAAGGAGGACCCAGGCGCGGGCGCGCCAGGCAGCAAGAGCCTGACCTGATTGGATTTATGCCGTGGCTTCGCCCCAGATGGTCAGGGGAGGGGGAATCGAACCCGCCGTCTCCGGCTTCACAGGCCAGTGTGCTACCAAACTGCACCATCCCCTGACCTTGCTGTCCGCCCAACGCTCTTTGGCCGCCGTGGGTAGGGCAATGGGAGTCACGCTGCCCAGGCTGAGCCGTATAGCATGTACAGGCATTCACGAGGCATCACCTCCTTTCGGGGGGAGCAAAGCTCCCCGCCCGCTCGTCCGCGCAAAGCGCGGCCTCGCGGTTCATTGTGCTCCGCGCCCAGCGACCTGAACCAGCAGCTCACGCGCCGCAGGGTCCCAAGCATCTGCGACCGCGAGGTGGAACCACTTCGGATCGGTCTGGACCCGCCTCTCCGCATATTTCCGCTTCGACCGGTGCCATTCCCGCTTGCATTCCAGGCAGACGCGGACCCCATTCCTCCGACTGCTCGTATTCTCCTTCGTCCGCAAGTGCCCATTGATGCAGCGGGTCTTAAACGGCTGCACCCGGTCCTTCTTCGGCTGCGACTGACGCCTCCGGGCGTTCAAGGCCCACCGCGCCTGCTTGATGCAGATCCGGCACTCCCGGGCTACGCGCCCCTCCTTCATCCTAACCCGTGTGTTCTCCTCAGTCCACTCGTGCCCGCGTGAGCAATGAGTCCGCTGCTTCCTCACAGGTGTCTCTCTCGATCGAACCAGTCGTCGTCATCAGGAAAGAGGCCGGTGATGGTATACACGCGCTCCCCCGATTCAGTCTCTGCCCCCCAAATCTGATGGGAAGGAAAGTGATCGCTGTGGTACCAGTAGGATACATTGGGCACTCGGCGCAGAACGCAGGCTTTGGCCTTCTCCAGAGAGGAATGCAGACACAAGTAGGTGCTGCTTGGGAACGCAGTCTGCACGATGAAGAATCTGGCCTCAGTTCGTTCCGTCTGAGCGCCCAATGTAGCCGCAATCCCACCTAATAGCAAATCTCGTCTATCTATCACGCCGCCCCCCTCACACACGTCCCAGGCCCCGCCCCCCACGGATCGCTCCGCGAATAAGTCCACCGCTGCCCGCAGTCGAAGCAAAACGCCTGGACCTCATCGGTCGAGTAGTTCTCGAACTTCGAGACATTCCGGTGCGGCCAGTGCGGCCCCTGCCGCTGATCGGTCCGATCTGAAGTGATCCCGCCGAAGCCGCCAGCGCCACCATAGCGTTCAACCACCTGTGACCTCCAACTTCACCCTCCGGTGCAGCCGATCGCCCAGCCGGGCATAAGCGCGGAAGCGCACATTCCAGTCCCGCTTCCCCGGCCAAATCGCGGCGATGATCTCAATCGCCCCCTCCTCCATCTCCTCGAAGTCACAGAGGGGAGCGCCCTTGGAGAGGGTCGGGACCTCACAGGGGTGGGAATGGAACTCCCCCACCATCTGGTCCCCCCAGAAGTCCTCGGCCAGCTTGCTCGAGCCGAGCGCAGTGACCGATGCGCGCTTCCGCTTCGCCACCTGATAAGGGACCGCCAAGTCCACCTCCCACTGGTCCGGAGCCACGTAATGGCCGACCAGGCCTCCAATGCACTCGTGCGGGTAGGTCTCGATCGCCGCGAATCGGATGGCCCGAAGCGCCAAGGGGGCGATTTGGATCCTCACCGGCCGAGCCTACCACAATCAGCCTGATCCGGCAAGCGAAAATTAGTGCTTGACTTTCGTCTTTTGATCGGCTATAATGCCCTTGGTTGTGCGCCAAATGCTTGGAAATCCTCGCGAAATACCCCAAGAAGGAAACCAAGCCAAAACCCCCGCGGTGGTCCAAATCTTGTCCCGACTGCGGCGGCCCCATGTATAGAGGCCGCTGCTTGGCAAAGGAACGCCTCCACTGCTGAGCCCCACTGATCAGGTGATCTTTGACGAGCTGGCTCGTCAATTGGCCTCCGGCCACTCACCTGAGCAAGCGGCCCGGGATATGGACCTCCCGGTCCAGTTCGTCGAGTCCCTCCTGGCTCGGGCCGACTTTCACGGATTCTTCGAATCCACCCGGCCGGAGGCATTTCAGGACTGGCAGACGGTTAGATCCTCCGAAGAGGCCGACCAGGAGGTCAAGACCCTCGCGCGGATGAACGCGAAGCGCAACTACCAGGCGCTCCAGGAGATCGCGGACGGGGACGAGCTGAAGCCGGGCGAGCGCGCCACCATCCTGATCAACCTCCTGAAGATGAGCGGCACGATCAGCGACGAGGCCAAGGTGGAGATGGTCAAGATCTCGCCCACGCACCTAGCGGCGCTCCGCGCGGCCGCGGCGGAGACCTCGCAGAATTGATCCTCCCGCCCGAGGTAGAGACCCTCAAGGAAATGCGGGAGCGCTGCAAGCGCTACCCCGGCGGCCTCTTTTACTTCGTCAAGGGCGTCCTCAATCAGAACAAGCTGAAGGAGCACCTCCACCTCCCCTTCTGCAACGCGCTCCAGCTCCACGATTGGAACGGCGGCCCTAGGTACAGCTCGCGCAAGGTGATGTGGCTCCCGCGGGAGCACTTCAAGTCCACCTGCGCCTCCAAGGGCCTGCCCCTGTGGCTCCTCGCCTGCGTGGATCGCAACATGACCATCGCGCTCGTGAGCGCGAACCAGATCCAGACCAACAAGTGGCTCCGGTTCATCAAGGAGCAGGTTGAGTATAACGGGGTCTTCCGAGCCCTGTTTCCCGAAATCCGGCCCGGTGCGAAGTGGGACCAATCCGAGATCATCGTCACCCGCGATGTGGGTGCTGACTCGCAGACCCAAGCGTCGATCACTGCCCTCTCCATCGGGTCCGGACTAGCTGGCCAGCACTTCGACTACCTCATCTGCGACGACCTCGTCAACGAGCAGACCGCGCAGAGCGCCATCGAGATGGAGAAAGCGATTGATCTCTATCATGCGCTGGAGGACGTGCTGCAGGGGTGGGACTCATCCCGCGGCTTCCAGGTGATTGGAACGCCCTGGGGCAGGGAAGATGTCCTTTACGAAGCCTTGAAGGAGGAACAAAGCGGCCACCGCATGAAGTGGGGCTGCGGCGCACTCGGCAAGTTTGAGATCTCCAAAGCCTGGGCGGATCGGCCCGAGCTGATTCCCAAAGTCACCGAAGGCGAACCCATCCTCCCAACCGAATGCGGCTGGGACAAGCTCAATTTCATCAAGGGCAGGAACCGGGAGCAGCACCAGCTCCAGTACCTTTGTGATCCCTACATGGAGGGTGCGAACGGCTTCAACTTGGAGCTGTTTCGGCCCTTCGCAGCGCTACCGGATGGCAGCCTCCAATGCTCCTGCCCCGAGCACACGCGCCACCGCTTCCACCATCTCCGCTTCTGCTCAGTGGTTGCAGTTAGTGACCCTGCCTACACCAAGGAAAAGCGCGGCTGCGAATCCGCAACCCAGATCGGCGCGCTCGCGCCCTGCGGCTGCCGGTTCCTCCTCCACGAGGAAGGCAAGCACATGCAGCCGCTTGAGTTCGTCGAGAATGCCTGTGACCTCGCCAACAAATGGAAAACGTGGCTCCGGGCGTTCTGCCCGGAGGACGAAGCCCTCCAGAGCGCGCTCAAGCAGTGGATCGATGAGCGCCAGGGCCTTGGGAAGTTCCCGATCAACGTCACCATCTGGGGCGTTAAGAGCAAGAACCGCACCAAGGACTCCCGGATCGAGAACGCCATCCCGGCCGTGAACACCGGCCTGTGGCACCGGAAGCCCGACATGGCCCGCCGCCTCGGCGACCAGCCCAACCTCCTCGGCCAGCTCTTCCAGTGGCCGTTCTCACGGAAGCGCGACCGGGCAGATTGCTTCGCCTACTTCGAGGACGCTTGGGCCGAGTTCCGCGCGGACGAGATCCACTTGCCCGAGGAGGACGAAGACGCCGCGCAACTGCGCGAGCCCGACTGGAACGACGACTCCGAAACCCTCTCGATGATCCAGCGCGAGATGTATGGGATCGGCTCAAGGATCTACTGATGGGCCTAGCGCGCAGCTCCAGCTTCCCCGAAGCGATCAAGCCCAAGAAGGCCAAGAAGAAGTCCAAGAAGGGCAGGAAATAACCTGACGTGGCGATTGAGATAATCGGCGGCGCGGAAGTTCGACTCGGCAAGGAGGAACGCGCCCGCCTCGGCGAGGACTTCATCCAGTGGATCGCCCAGGTTGAGGACGACCGCCGCGGCCTCATCACCGAGGTCTACAACAAGATCCAGGAGAACTTGGACGCCCGCGCCCCAATTAAGTCCTTCCCCTGGATCGGGGCCTCCAACGCCTTCGCGCCCCTGACTGGAACCTACGCCGACGCCTTGCAGGCGCGCCTCTTCAAGGCCGCGACCGCGCATGATCCGACCAACCTGGTCCTGCCCCGCGGCGCAGGCGCTCTCTTCGAGAACGAAGCCCTCGGCATCAAGGTCGATCACGAAAAGTGGGCGAACTGGTGGCAGCGGATCTCCCGCTGGGTCGAGCGTGATGAGATCGACCAGAAGTCCCTGATGGAAGAGGTCACCATGACGATGACCTACTTCGGGGATGCTTGGGTCTACCTCCCCTGGGAGGAACAATCCATCGCCCAGATCGATGTCCTGAAGAACGGCAAGCTCAAGGTCGAGCCGCGGTGGCTCTACAAGAAGCCCATGCCGAAGGTGATCCACCCCAAGGACATGTTCATCCGGTGGGACGCGGGCGATCACCAGCTGGAGCGGCTCCTCGGCTTCCAGTGGGACCTGGATCTCCCCACCCTCGACGAACTGGACAACGCCGGGATCTACGACTCGGATGTGGCAGATGAGATCCGAAAGAAGCTCCAGGTCAAGCGCGATGAGGACCGGAAGCGTCCCCGCGACACCGGCTACTTCCGGCAGCTCGGCACCAGGCTTTACTCCCCCGACGAGTACGAAGAGCGCCAGAAGGAGATGATGAAGCTAGAGCGCGAGAGCGGCAACCGCTCCGTCAAGATGCTCAAGATGTTCGCGCGGGTGGACCTCGACGGGGACGGGATCCCGGAAGACACCATCTTCGACGTGGAGAAGGAAACCGGCCGCGTGGCCTTCGCCAAGTACGCCAACTACCTCCACCGCGAGCGCCCGCTGATCCACTACTGGTTCAAGAAGCGGCCCGGCGCGTCCGTGAACATCGGCGTCGGCGAGATGATGATCAATGTCCAAGACATCGTGAACACCTCGCTCCGCGACTGGTTCGACAACAACAAGGTCAACAACACCTCGATTTTCCTGGTCAAGAAAGGCTCGGGAATCAAGAAAGGCCACAAGTTCTACCCGAGCGCCACCTACTGGGTCAACAACCCGAAGGAAGACTTCCTTGCGGTCAACCTGGGCGCGGGGAAATCCTCAGCCTCGATTGAGGCGATCCCGCTCCTCGAGCGCTGGGGCCAGTTCATCGTCGGGCTTTCGGACTTCCAGCTCGGCCAGGAGAAGCGCTCGCGAACGCCCGCGACCACCACCACAGCTCTGATCGGCGAGGCCAACATCCGGCCGGACCGCACCATTGAGGTGATGCGGAACGCGATGCGGAAGCAGCATAAGCAGATCCTTATGCTCTACTTCCAGAACGGGGACCCGGCGAAGCTCGCCCAGGTCGCGGCGGTTGAGGAAGAGGATCTCCAGCTCTTCCAGGATGTCCTGAAGCTGATCCCGCCCGAGGCCATGGCTGAAGCCCTGGTCATTGACCCGGACGTTTCCAGCAACGCCTTGAATCGCGATGCGCGGCGACAGGAAGCTCTTGCCCTCTTCGCTCAGCTCAGCGGCTACTACGACCGCATCACGCTCCTGATGAGCCAGACCGCCGGGGCCTTGGGCGATCCCTTCGCCCGCGCATTGTTCCTGGCCCAGGTCAAAGGCCTGACCCGAGCGATGCGCCGCGTCCTTGACACGTTCGAAGAGCGCGACCAGCGCGAGATCCTGCCCGACAACATCGTCACCTTAATCGAAGGAGTCACAAGTGTCCCAGCCGAGGGAGGCGGGGGCGAAGCCCCCAACCAGCCGACACCAGCTGAAGCTGCTCAAGGCTTGGTTACAAACGAGGGTCCAGCAGCAGGCCCAGTCGCGCCGGAGGGCCGTCCAGTCGCCGGACAGCCCCGAGTTCCCGCAGCCACACGCGCTAATGGCGGCGACAATCAGTGAGACGTCATTTCAGGAAGTCCTGGAGAAGATGGAAGAGTTAGCGGAGCCGGGCGGTCCCCCACAGTGGGAGGACCTCCTCGCTTCGATGCCCGGGCCGGAGAAGACGGGAGAATTAGGTTTCGTCGTCGATGACGATGACGATGATGAGGAGGACACGTAAAGTGCCAACGCAGTACGGACTGTCAGAGAAACAAATGGCGAGGATGGAGCGGGATTTCACCTATCATCCCCCCAAGGGAGACCAGCCGGAGAGATACAACCATCTTCGTGAAGTAGCTAGAACGTTTGCGGTAGCTATTTACAGCAATACACCTGAAGGGCGAGAGCAGTCCCTTGCTATTACTCACCTTGAAGATGCCATCATGTGGGCCAATGCCGCGATCGCGCGAGGGGAGAGCTAAATGGCATTTGAACCTTTGGTGAAACCTCAGGCTCCGCCTGAGCCGGACCCAGCGGCCGCGCCCGCGACCCCCAATTACGAGGCCCAGTTCGCCGAGCTGAGGCTCGACTTCGAGCGGCGGATCAACGAAGCGTATCGGGCCAACAAGGGGCTCGCGCCCCAGGTCCAGTATGTGCCGTATCCAGTGCAGCCGCAGGCGGCGGAGATGCCTGAAGACGACGCCACGATTCTCTCCGACATCCCCGGCTACGTTCAAAAACAGGCCGATCGGATCGCGGCCCAGCGCGAGGCTCAGCTCCGCGAGGAGTTCGGCACCCACCTGTCCGCGATTTACGAGAAGAACTTCGAGCGGGATCTCAAGGACCTCCAGGCCCACCCCCACTTCCGCTTCGTCGGCGACGACTTGAAGGACTTCGTCACGCAGAACCCGGCGGTCAAGTTCGAAGCCGGAGCGCTCCAGCGCAAGTTCAACGAACTGGTCGGGTCCAAGATTGATGAGATCCAGGCTGCTGCGTCCGCAGGCGAAACCGCCCACGGCAACGAAATTGCCCGCCCCCGCGCGGTGGACCACAAGGTCCCGGTCGCGACCTCGCCCATTTCGGGCCGCAAGGCTCCCAAGGCCGAGCCGGTCCAGCTCGACGAGGAACGCGAATCTGTCCGCCAATTCTACAACCGGCAGTTCGGACTCCAGATGTCCCCGGAGGAATGGGTTGAGATCGAGAGCGGGAAGCTCCTCCCGCGAGATGGCGCGGGCAACATGCCCCGCGGCGCAGCCGATGCAATGAGGGAGGCTCAGGATGCCGACTAAATCGAGCAAGAAATCCACATCACCTGGAGCGGCTCCGACCGCTGCTCCATCCAACGAGGCGGCTCCGGCCGCCCCTCGGGCCCCCGAGCCCGATCCCAAGGAGACTGCCGCAGCTGAGCAGTCCCCTGTGGCGGCCGCCGCGCCGCCGACTCCGCCTGCCGTGCAGAAGGCAATCGACGAAGTTATGGCGGATGCAAGAGCCCGCGTGGACGCGATTCTCGCGTCTGAGGTGGCCCAGCTTGGAACGCCCTCGGCCAACGAGGACGAGAAGCAGGCCCGCTTCCAGCGCGACATGCTCCCCGGGCGCATGCGGAAGGACAAAACCTATGTCCCTGAGTGGATCATCGAAGACGGCGAGTCCACCCGCCGCCAAGCGCTGCTCTACAGCGATTACCGCTACGCCCTTGTGGATGTGGAAACCACGGGGAACTATCTCCTCAACGGCTACAGGCTTTGCCTGTTCGACGGCGGGCCGCGCAGCGGCCTTGCCCCGCGAGGATTCAGTGGAACTGGCGATAACATTTTCCGGCGCACACTCGAAGGCTACTGCCAGCGAGGCGACTGCCGCTTGATGTATATCCCCATTCGAGCCTGGGAGCTTATCGATGAGGAGGTCCGTGAACGGACGGCCGGGATGGTCCAGCGAACGCTGGGCAACTTCGCCGACGCTGGCTACAGCCAGGGAATCCGGACCTTCATCGAAGCTGAAGGCAAATCTCTAACTTAGTTGCGTGCGGCTTAGCCGCGCGCGGAGCGCAAAATGGCAACTTCTCTCGCGAATGCTTCGCGGCTGGAGTGGGTCGGCGCTTCGGACAACAGCGTCCCCGTCGTCGTCGACTACGCAGAAGGCACCTCTGAAACCTTCAAGCGTGGCGACCTGGTCATCTATGACCGGTCCGAAGACGGGGTCGTGGTCGTAACGCAGGGCGACGGCGGGGTCTACGGAGACACCAACAACGACGAGGTGGCGAACAACGTGAACTGCCTCGGAGTCGCTCAGCGAGACGCGTCCGGAACCGCCGGAACTCTCATTCCGGTCCTCCTCCCCCGGCCCAACGTGGACCGGTTCGCGGCGATCGTGTTCGACACGGATAACACCACCGTGACGGCCCCGGTTACCGACGACATCGGAACCCTCGTGGACTTCATCAAGGGGGACGCCAATAACAACAGCGCCACTGGCGTTCTTCGTGGAACCGCTGGACTGTGGGCCAAGATCGTTGACATCAGCCGACAGGACACGCAGTTTCGCGGTGGAACAGTCGGCGGCGACCCTACCTACTCGGCAGGGGATCGCGTCGTTGTGGTACTCCAGAGCGGCGTCTCCTCCGACGGTAGCCAGGCATAAGGGGGCTGATCCATGGCTCTAATGCGATCGATCAACCATCCAGAGATCCTGGACACCCCACTGCGGAAGATCTTCTTCATGTCCGCGAGGGAGGTTCCCCGCGAGTATACGCGGTTCATGAACCTCTTCTCCACTACGCGGAACTTTGAAGATGATCTCCGCTACTCGGAATTCGGCGCGGTCCCGCAGGTCGCTGAAGGCGGACTGCCGTTCATGGATGAAGCTCGCGAGGGCGGAACGAAGCGGTATCAGCCGCTCGAGTACAAGCTCGGCTTCACTCAGACGGAAGTCCTCCGCGAAGACGACCAGCATGGGATCGTGGGACGGATGACCTCGGCGCTCCGGCAGAGTTTCCGCGAGCTGTTCGAGACTCAGTCGTTCCTCCTGCTGAACAACTCCACCTCCACCAGCTCGTCCCGCTACAAGGGATTCGACAACCTCGCCCTCCTGAACACGGCGCACACCAATTTGGGAAACGCCGACACTCAGGCGAACAAGCCGTCCACGGACGTGACTCTGAGCCAGCTGGCCATCGAGGCCGCGGTTCAGGCATTCCACGGATGGACCGGTGAGCGCGGATTCCCCGGCATGTGGACGCCGCAGCTCGCGATTGTTGATGACTCGGACATGTACAAGGCCGCTCGGCTCTTCCGGAACGCCATGCGTTACGACACGGCGAACCATGAAGAGAACTGGGTCCGCAAGGGTCCGGACGAGAACGGCATCTCCGAGTACATCCCGTCGCGGCGCTTCACGGCCACGAACCAGTGGTTCCTTCTCGCCAAGAAGGGTGACCCGATGCAGGGTGCGCATGACCTCAACATGGTCATCAGGATCCAGCCGCGGTTCATGACCCACACGGATCCACTGAGCGGGAACTTCATCGCCTGGGGCCGGTGCCGCCTTATCACGTCCTTTGGACGTTGGCAGGGTGTCTACGGCTCGAAGGGCTACTAGGGGGCTACCATGGCAGTTACCAACTTTGGTGCAGTCAAGGCCGGTCTCCTCGCTTCCCTCCGGGCGGGCTCGGGGGAGTCTAGGGGAACCACGCAGGCCCCGGACAACTCCAAGAACGTCTTCAGCTACTTCCGTCCCCCGTTTGAGTTCACCGATGGGATCGGCGGGGCGGCTGCGGCTACAACCGGGGCGGTCGGCGTGCTGCTTACCGGAGACGGACAGGCATTCACTGCTACCGTCATCGGCGATGCCAGCGCATCGGCTCCCTACATCTCCGCGCACGCGCGGGGTCTCGTCATCGCGCTCGACGCATCCGACACCAACGATGGATGCACGATCGATCTCGGTTACGGGCTCTCGGGTGCGGAGATCGCGAACGCTCGCGGAGCGTACGTCGTCGGAACCGACGATGCCTTCTACCTCCGCGTGCGGCTCGACATTGGCGATGTCAGCGACACGGCTCGCTGCGTGGTCGGATTCGTCAAGGGTGGGTTCGTTGACACTGGACTCCACACGGCGTACACCGACTATGCAGTCCTGAACGTGAATGCGGGCGACATCATCATCGAGACGCGGCTCAATTCGGGGACGGCTTCGACGACGGACACGACCCAGAATGTTGCAGACTACGCCACGACCGGCGATGTCTACGACCTCGAGGTGCGGGTCAGCTCGTCCGGGATTGTGAACTTCCTCATCAACGGCGCTGAGCCTACGGTTGACGTGACCAGTTTCACGTTCGACTCGGGCGACACGGTGAATGCGATCTTCTCGGTCGCGCTGGCGGGTGCGGGCGCGGGCGACCCAACCGTGGTTCTCCACGAGTGGGAGTCCGGGTTCATCTCCTCCAGGGGGTTGGACACGATCTTCGACACGAGTAGCGGGGTTTAACGGCTAAGGCGGTGGGGGGCTCCGGCCCCCCACCCCATTTTTCGGGAGAGACGGGAATTGACTTGGGACGCGAGATGGGCAAACTTCACTGACCAGGAGTTGAAAGCCTCGGTCCACACCAGGAATGAGGAGCGTTACGAACGCTACGCGCGGACGATCCTGCTGCACCTCAGGCCCACCAATACGTTGGATATTGGCGGGGGGACTGGCGGCCTGGGAGCCTACCTGCCCGGCCGCTACACCGTGATGGACCATCCGCGGATGCAGCAGTTTTGCAAATGGGAGCGGTGGATTCCGATCGGGCCGATCACGGAGAAATACGATCTGGTGGTCTCGACCAACGCCCTGGCCGAGACCTCGGCCGAGATCATGAAAAGCTACCTGGACCAGATAGAAGCCAACGGGACCGAATGGCTCTATCTGAACGGGCGGCGCTATCGGCAGGGCTTCCATTTCGCCGACTGGCCCATCCAGAACTGGGAGCCAGAGGTTCTCAGGATGTATGGGGGGAAGGGCGATCGGTTCGTGGAGTTCCTCGGGAGGCGCAAGAGCTGATGGAGTGCTGGGTTCTTGGCTGCGGCCCATCCCTGACGGAGATTCAGATCCCCCAGGATGTCTTCACCATTGGGATCAACAACTCGTATGAACATCATTGGTCTCCGGTTTGGTGCGGCTCGGATCTCCGCGCGCTCCGGCGCGATTACAAGGTCGCGGACGCGAAGCGCCCCTTGGTGTGGATCACCGCGATTCATCCGCCGCGCGTCGGGGTCCACGAAGTCCCGGGCCGCCCGTTGATCGAGATCCCGCTCAAGGAGCGGGTTCAGCTCCGGAAAGGCGGTGTCCTCGGCTACTGGGCCGCGATTCATTTGTTTGGCGCAACCCGGGTCCACTTGGTTGGATTCGACATGGAGTCGGACCAGCGGCATTTTGACCGCCCGGACAAAAAACTGTCCCAGACGTACATCTCGCAGCGCTACCAGATGGTTCAGATCCAGAAGGCTTCGGGCGTCGAGTCCTGGATCTACCTGAAGGGCCAGTTTTATCCGGTCGAGGCGTTGCCCACGACTGGGTATGAAGTCCGCGGCGTCCACTACATCGGCCCGGGGGAGATGGATGTCTCCAAAGGGATCCCGCTCCCCCAGGATTATTGGAAGAACCTTCCGCAGGAATGGTTCGACAAAAGGAAGCAATTGGCGGCTGAGGCCGCGAGGGGTGAGTCAAATTGAAGACGGTTCCGCAAGGAGGATCCATGAAACGTTCTATTCTTCTCATCATGGCGCTTCTGGCTGCGCCTGCTGCGCGTGCTGAGTTCACGCCTCAGGAAAAGACCCAAGCGGCGAATCAACTCGTGGCGCTCGATAAGGCCACACTGAGCTGCTACAACCTCTCGCAGCAGCTCTCCGCGAACCCCTCCGCGGTGCTCGGAGTGCAGACCGCGTGTAACGCGATCCTGGACGCCCAGCACAAGCACTTCAAGTTCGTTGCACACCTTCTCGACGCGGCACCCAACATCCATACGCTCACGCGAGATCAAGCGCTGGCGACAGCCGAGACACACCGCGCTTCGGCCAGCTACGCATCAGCGCTAGCCGCCATCAATGCTCTAGCAGCATCGTGCCCGACCTGCAATGTGACGGGAGCGCGGAACAACCTCCAGGCGGCGGAGAACTTCCGTGCCGGGTTCGACACGAGCCTCGCCTACCTCGATCCGCGCGTGCAAGAGAACATCGATTTCAACCCAGGGACTAGCCGCTTCGTGAGCGCCACGTCTGGCCCGCACGGGGACTATCTCTACAGTGGAATCGATCTTCACGAGGTGAATCTGTTCGCTCGGGACCAGTGGAAGACGGCGCTTCAGGCTGCGACCGCTGGCGGAGTCTCACTCTCCTGGTATTTGCAGAGCTTCCAGTATTACCAGCGGATGCATTCCTACGCGGGCATCATGACCGGACTTCGAGCGGGGATCGAGATTGCGTGGGCTCCGGCTCACGTGGACCAGATGGTGGCTGGCTTCTCTACCCAACGCGGACGGCAGTTTGCTCGGATGCAACTCTACTGGGAGATCATGCTCGGGTTCCGCCATCAGCCTCCGCACAATCAGGACGTCTTCGGACGGAACGTGATCCGCGGGATGGCCTACGACCTGAGGAACGCCTGCTACCACGCGGCAAGCCGCATCCTGGAGGACACGAGCCTACCGGCGGACGTTCGGAGCTGGGGCCAGACGATCCGCTCCCACTGCGAAGTCTGGGCCTGGGGCGATGCGGCAGTGCAGGATGCCCTGATCTTCCGGTACTTCTCGAACGTCGGCCCTCCGGGTCAAGTCCATGGAGTCTGTGGTCCCGGGACCGAGTTGACGATGGTAGAGGGCGTCCCGACCTGCACCCCCGCGGCGTGCCCGAATTGCCCGCCGGAGATCACCTGCGGAACCGGAACGCATCTCGAGGGATCGAGCTGTGTGGCCGATCCGGTGGTGTGTCCAACGTTCGTGGCTGAACTCGTGCTCACCGGAGCCGCAACCGGCGAAGCGCGGTGCGTGGAGCAACCATAGGTGGCGGATAAGTTCGTCTGGTCGGGCGCGACAGGGGCGAACGATGGCTCCTCTTGGGCCGACGCCTATACGTCTCTGATGCGCGACTGGGGCGCGGAGGCCGGGTTCACCCCCGGCACCGACTATATCTACGTCAGAAGCGTCCACGCCGAGAGCGCCGCCGCCACGCTTACGATCACCGGCACAACTCCGGAGAGCACAGAGGCCGTGGCGCGGGTCTTGAGCGTGGTAGGGGATACAACCGGAACGACCCCCGGGAACCTCGCCGCGGGCGCTAGCGTCACCACCACGCTGACAAACACGGACATCGTTTTTCAGGAAAGACTCTACATCTACGGCGTGGACTTCCACACCGGGGACGACATCACCTTCGGCACTGCCTCGGATTCGGACATCCACCTCGAGCAATGCACGCTCGACTTTGATGGGGTCAGCGGTGGAGACGTCCTAACGATCGGAGGAACCGGCGCAGCCGGAGCGCGGACCGTTTGGACGAACGTATCCGTCACTTTCGGGGACGCGGCGCAGGGATTTCTCCTTCAGGCGGGTACGTTCTTCTGGAGTGGCGGATCGGTCACTACGAATACCACGACGCTTTTCGAGACCGTGAACGTTCGGCCAGTGCAGATGATGGCAGTAGGCGTAGACCTCAGCGCTGTCTCGGGCAATCTTTTCAGTGGGACGACGTTCGCGAGCGATGTAACCCTAAAACTGGCTCGTTGTCTGTTGCACGCTAGCGCCACCATCATTAGCGGAACGATAGATGTTCCTGGCGCAAATATTGAAACCTACCACTGCCAGGCCGGGACCGACGCGGATCCAGCATATCAGATGCACGTCGAAAGCGCCCGGGGGCGGGTCTCGGTGAGCACGACGCGCTATCGGACTGGTGGAGCGTCTGACGGCGAAAGAACAAATCCCGTCTCGTGGGATCTGGATACGACGGTCGGATCGGTGCGCGGGTATCCTGGTCACGCGCTGGTTTCGCCGCCTATCGTGGGATGGACGGATGGAGACGGCTCAACCGCGCACACGTATCGAATCTATTTCGCCTCTGACGCCACGATCAACAACGACGAGCTGTGGGTGGAATTTGTTGGGCCGAACGACGCTGCGACGAACTCTCTCGGCGCGACTAAGACCAACCGTGTGGCGCCACGCACCACCGCCTCGGCGCACACAACGGATAGCGGCTCGACCTGGAACGGCTCAGGTGTCACTACGAAGCAGTACATGGACATCTCCTACACGCCGGATAAGCCGGGGCCGATCGAGGCTCGGATCCACATGGCGAAAGCCTCGGATAACATTTACGTGGACCCAAAAATTTACATTGACCCCTGATGGCTAGACAATGGCTCGACCCCGCAACCGGCACCCAGTTCGACGAGGATGGGACCGAGGAGTTCATCGTCCCAGTTGCGGGAGCCCAGTTTCAGGAGAACCAGGCAGCGGCGGGCGCGGCCAATCCCAAGAACCCGCTGGGAGGCATCATGCTCCAAGGCCCCCTGCGTAGGGTAGTGTTTTAATGATCGACTTCGGCACCGTTCGCCCCGGGACCACGCTTTACATTCCATTCGCCACTTACGATAGCAACGACCCGTCTGCGTCGGTGACATTGACCGGCCTAGCCACTACCGACATCGAGATCTACAAGGACGGGTCGGTCACGCAGCGAGCTTCGGACGCGGGCTACGCCCTGCTGGACACGGACGGCATTGACTTTGACGCCGTCACCGGCATCCATGGGTTCTCCATCAATCTAGCCGACAACACCACCGCGGGCTTCTACGCGGCCGGGTCCCAGTATTGGGTGGTGGTCTCAAGTGTCACCGTGGACGCGGGGACCATCAACTTCATCGCCGCGACCTTCAGAATTGGCTACCCGGACGCACTCCTGAACACCACGATTGCGACCCTCTCGACCCAGACGAGTTTCACGCTCACTGCTGGACCCGCCGAGGACGATGCCTTGAACGGCTGCGTCGTGGCGATCCATGACGTGGCGAGTGCGGTCCAGGTGGGGACCGCCGTGGTCCAGGACTACACAGGAGCCAGCAAGACCGTGACCCTCACGGCTGGAACCACCTTCACCGCCGCCGCGACCGACAACATCAGCTTCTTCCCCCCCGCGAACGCCCAGTACGGTGGGACGGTGGCGTACACCGCCACGCGAGGACTCGCCGGAACGGCCTTGCCTGCTGCTGCCGCAGACGGAGCCGGGGGTCTTATCGTCTCTGACGCGGGCGGGCTAGATGCAGATGCCATGCGCTCCGACGTGGCTGCCATCTTGGTGGACACCGGGACCACGCTCCAGGCTGAGGTGGATGGAATCCAAGCGGACACGGAGGACATCCAGACCAAGATCGGAACTCCCGCCGGAGCCAGCGTCTCGGCCGACATCGCCGCCGTGAAAAGCGACACCGCCGCGATCCTGACCGACACTGGGACCACCGGGGTTCCGATCTCGACCGGGGGAATCGCCACGACCAGCTTCGCGGCTGGAGCCATCGACGCCGCGGCCATTGCGGCCAATGCCTTCGGGGCCAGTGAGCTAGCTGCGGACGCGGTGGACAAGATCCTGGACGAGACGGTCGGCGATGGGACCATTACCATGCGGGAGGCGCTCCGCATCTTGATCTCCGGAATGGCCGGGAAGCTCAGCGGCGCGGCCACCACCACCGTGACGATCCGCAACTTGGCAGACTCCGCCGACGTGATCGTTGCCACCGTGGACGCGGATGGGAACCGCTCTGCCGTGACGGTGACTCCATGATCGGTGCGGCCCGCTATTTCGCCCCGCGGATGTTTGCCCCCACCTACTGGCCCAAGTTGGGCGAGGTCATCACCGCGGTGGTGGCCGCGATCCTGCGGCCTTACAACCATCTCGCCTATCGGCGGCGGAGGGCCTCGTGATGACCAAGCTGCTCCTCAGGCTTATTGACAGCTTCCTAGCAAAGAAGGGGTTCAAGCGGGTTCCTGTCGGAGCGCAGCTCGATTGGGTCCCGCCCTCCGTCTGCGCACTGACCACCTACGCGAAGCCTCTCGCGGAGGCAGCAGACAAAGCCCCGCAATCTGGCGAATGGAAGCGCCATCAGGTGTACGCGAAGATGCTGAAACAATTCCCCCATGTGCCCAAGCAGGATGTGGCCTGGGCAGTCGAAAGGGCGGTTCAGAGGATGGAAAATGGCTAAAGAAGTCGAAGGCGACATGATCATCATGGACGCGTCCGGCCAGTATGAGGGCTGGGCGTTCCGCAACAACGCAACCCCCCCGGTTTATCCGATCAAGCTCTACATCAAGGACATTACGGTCTTTGGCGGTGCTGCGGGCGGGACCGTGCATATCACCGAGACAGACAGCGGCCCCACGATCCTGCCGAGCTTCGCGACCGCAGCGGACCTCGAGCAGAACTACCCGATCAATCGCTACGTGGACGGGATCTGGGCCGAGACGATCAGCGATGGCGTGAAGGTTCAGTTCAACTGCGGCTATTACTGAGCTAGGCGATGGCAAGGTTCGAGGGAGCTACCTACTTGAGGCGGACTCTTCCGCTCCTCGACGTAGCTGACTCGAAAAAGGCGCTCATCTCCGGTTGGTTCCGCGCCGCGGACGGTGAAGGCGGGACCATTTTCGTCGGTGGCGCAGGCGCGGGAGCCACACAGAAGATCAGCTTCACTCAGTCGGTGACCAGCGGCGAGTACGTCTTCTTAGTGCGGAACTCCAGCAACACCATTCTGTGGCAGGCCACGACCGACGATGCCTATGACGATGACGCTTACCATCACGTCGCTATCTCGATGGACTTGGGGGCCGCCCGGGGCCAGATTTACATCGATGGTGCAGCGGCGGATTTCACCGCCAACACTGCGTTGACTGATGGAACAGTTCCATTCTCCACCGCCTCCGAATGGGTGTTTGGCGCATTTTGGAACGGCGCGGCTACCTTATTCACCGGCTCTTGCTACGATTTCGCCTTCTGGCCGGGGATCTCGACTGATCTGAGCGACGTGGAGAATCTCCAACTCTTGGTGGCCATCGACAGCGGAGCGGATCGCGTCCGGGAGGATCCCTCCCGAGTCAAGCCTGTCGGCTATGGCTTTCAGGGGCGCTATCTGGGCGAACCGGCTCCGTTCGTGGTGGGCGGCTCGTGCCGACAGAATCTCGGCTCAGGTGGGGACTTCCTCCTCACCGGAACCACCGGAGAGGATCCCACGGACGAAACCGCACCGAGCGCAGCGAAGCTGTTCCCCCGGTGGCGCACGCCCGGGGAGCGGTGGTTCCTTTCAGAACTGTCCGGCACGCCTTACCCAAGGTCCCAGACTTTCATCGAGCAGCGGCCGGGCCTGACCACCTTTGGGAAGCGCCACGGCCTTGAAGAGATGGATTCCACAACGCGCCGGGAGCGGCCCGGCTTCAACTTCACCGATCTCGTCTTGGGCCTCGATGATGAGGACGACGACGAGGATTTTTTCCGATAAGGAGCAATCAATGACCAGACTGTTCGCAACGCTTGCTTTGTTTTTCGCCTTCTCCTGATT
>FKKE01000700.1_pt3 | contig 17789 bp, 19 predicted proteins | sample 1106331 | NCBI WGS metagenome assembly FKKE01 (sample SAMEA3931202, study PRJEB13176) | freshwater metagenome | biome: Drinking water system; feature: drinking water; material: freshwater | place: China | collected 2013-02-06 | reverse complement strand
TTTCCCTTGAAGAATTATTTTGCTTTTCAATAACTCCATTGTTACGATCATTGCCCCTGTTCATATAAGGACGATCATTTCTGTTTTGCCTGTCTGTATTTTCATTTGTCCTGTTATTGGGAAAATTGTTTTCCCTGGTAGTTCCATTATTATTTCTTCTGTCGAATGTTCTATCCTGTTTTCTTTGATTATAACGTTCAAAATTTCCTGGTGAAGTATTTTCTCTTCCCCGGTTGATATAAGGTTTAAAGATAGAAACCTCATCCCTGTCAATGATCGTACGGCCTGCTCTCTGTGTTTCACGAATTCTAACCGGGTTGATCCTTGTATATCTTCCTGCTTCATTACGTGAGGGACCCATGAAATATCTACCGGCACGATCGTAATTATTTATGATCGTTGTATTATTGAATATATATGTGTTACGATCATAACCCATGCAATAATTTGAAATACCATGATAGTTGATATACCTGCGGGGTGCAAAGCTCCAGTAATTATAAGGCATATCATATCTTCCAATATTTATATTAATGCTGATGCCCGGTCTCATGGGAGCCCAACCATAATAATCACCACCACCACGCCATACTACCCATGCAGGTCCCCACTCATAATCAGGAACCCACAACCAGCCATCCCATTCATCATGGATCCAGCGGCCATAATGGAACGGAGCCCATCCCCAGTCATAATCGGATACCCATAACCAGCCATAATCATCAGACCAGGCCCAATGCCCTTCTGAACGATAAGGATGAAAGTCGCGATACCGGTAATTATCGGGTCGCCATACATAGCCATGTTCAGGATAATCTATCCAGGAACCATAAGGGCTTAATTCATCATAAAAGGTTTGGAAAGAAACATTAACTGGTACCTGGGCGGAAGTGTTGTTGTGAAATGAACCCAGCAGCAATACGCTGATCGCTATCAAGGTTGCTTTTACGATACGCATTGTAAAAATGGATTTAGGATTGTAAAAAAAATACTCTTCTCATTTCAGATGATCCCGATTTACAATCTCCAAAAAAATATTCCGGGGCAATCCATTCAGAACAATATGCAATATGACGATAAATATGCCAGTTTACTGTTAAAGGATTTGTTTACCCATACTCTTATCAGAATTTTCAGTTAATGTTTAAAGAAACTGTAGTGAGAATATAATAGTTATTTTTTTTGAGGGGGTATTGTTTCATTTAGGCGTACGGCTATCCCAACCTGCCCTACTCTACTATAAATATCAACATTGTTTAATAAACTTAAATCTGTCAAACCAAAATTATATCTGCCATATAGTATGATCTGATCTGTTAATTCAAGTCCGGCGCCAAATGCCAAAGCGAATTGCGCAGCTGTATATTGATCTTTAATATTTGTATGCCCATTTCTTTGATCTACCTTATCATGAGCACTAATTAAAATTCCTACTTGTGGTCCTGCTTCAACAAAAACATTCGGTGCAGGATAATATTGGAACATTACCGGAAGTTGTAAATAGTCCAATGCATATGTGTGTTCAACTGCATTAGAAAAGAGTCTTTGCCCTTCTCCAGAGAATAACAATTCGGGCTGTACACCAAAATTTTTATTGACCTTGTAATTAACAAACAGGCCCCCGTGTCCACTTATCCTCGTACGTCCATTAAACTCACTTAAGCTTGCAATATTCACCCCTGCTTTTACCCCAACTCCTTTTTGACCCTTAGCATCATTCAAAAAGAGGATAGCCACTGTTCCTAAAAACAGCATCGTTACTTTTTTCATAATTATTGATTTTGAAAAAATAATTTTCAAACGTTGTGCCAGTAAAATCAGTTTTGTTTATAATTGGAATTCAACCTGTAAATTTTCAGGCTTTAAACTTTAAATGTTTAAAACATGTAAGCTTTTGCCAATATGTGATCCTTAAGGGCGTATCTTTTACCGGTGAAAACGCAGGGCCACTCCCAACTGACCAACATTACTCTTATCCACAATATTATCAAACCGGGTTACATCTGTCAATCCAAAATTATATCTCCCGTAGAGTATTATTTGTTCAGTAACCTTTAACCCCGCTCCTACACCCAGTGCAATTTGTCCTGAAGAAAAATCTTCTTTTATATTAATATGTGATTCATCAATTCCTTCTACTTTGTCTCTGGCACTTAATAATACTCCAAACTGCGGACCGGCTTCTAAATAAATATTTGGTACCGGGTAATATTGTATCATGACCGGAAACTGTAAATAATCCAGTGCCAAAGTATGTTCTACACCATCAGAAAAATACCGCTGGCCTTCCCCTGAATACAATAATTCGGGTTGAATACACCAGTTCTTATTTATAGTATGGTGAAGAAATAATCCGCCGTGGCCGCTGATCCGGCTTCTGCCCGTAAATTCACTTAAACTTGCAATATTCACTCCTGCCTTAATTCCAATTGCATGTTGCGCATTGATCTGGAGAAACGAAAAGTTGAATACACCGATTAAAAAGTACGGAATAATTTTTTTCATAAAATAGGTTTTGAAATAAATTTCAAAGGCCATGCCAGCTGATGCAATGGAGCGTTGTAATCGCATGATTCAAGGCATAATATTTTTTTACACATTAAAGGTTTAAACTTTCTTTAAATAAAAATGCCCCGGCTAAGGGGCATGTAACTTTTTATTTAGTAAAAACCTATTGCTTCACATTAACTGTAATCCGGCTTGTTAAGCGGCTTCCGTATGAACGGTGCAGCGCATCAGCAAACTGAAGTACAATTGTATGCTTACCGGGAGCCAGTTTTATTTCACCCGATGTTTGCGCTTTACCAAAATGATAATGTTGCAAAGAATCTGTCGGTGGTACAATAGTTCCGGTGGGTATAGAATCAATATCAACAAGAATATGATGATGCCCTGAAGCAGGTTTGATAATACCGTTAGCCGTATCTACGGTCATTGCTTCTACACCCATATCAACTTTTAATGGTGAACTAACTTGTTGTCCATCTTTTAAATTGACAAAATATACCCTTGCATTAGCAGGAACTTCAGGCATTGCCGGCATTTGTATAGTGCTTGAAGTGGTGGAATGTGCATCATGCGATGTTTCTGTTGAAACTGGCTTATCCTGATTGCTGTTGCAGGCTATAAGTGCTACAGCTATCATAGCAGTGGTAAAAAATTTCTTCATATTTATTCTTTTAGATAAGGAGGCTAAGGTAATAAACTTGATGGTATGGAATATGCCATTCCTAATATATTTTGCTTTCGTAACTTTATTTCCCTCAAATTTATTTTATGGATCAGCGAATAATCAATTTGTATGATGAATATATTCATTCATCCACTATCAACCGTTCAGATTTTTTAAAACGCCTTACGCTTATTACCGGAAGTGTAGCCATTACCCAATCAGTACTGGCACAAATAGAAAATAATTATACAAAACCTGGCTTAATCAAAGAAGAAGATCTTTTTACTGAATATATAAATTATCCCGGTACTCCCCATGAAATGAAAGCCTATATAGCAAGACCAAAAGAAGAAAAAAAATATGCAACGGTCATAGTCATTCATGAAAACCGGGGATTGAATGCGCATATCGAAGATGTGGCCAGGCGTGCTGCTACTGCAGGCTATTTAGCTATTGCACCAAATGCCCTGTCTGCATTGGCAAAAACTTTTACCAATGAAGATGAAGCACGGGTTGCTTTCCGTGAATTAAAGCCCGAAGACAATCTTAAAAATTTTATCGGCGCTTTTGATTATGTAAGAACAAGAAAAGACTGTAATGGTAAGATAGGCTGTGTTGGTTTTTGCTGGGGTGGTGCTATGTCAAACAATCTTGCAGTCAATATTCCTGAACTGAAAGCGGCTGTTCCATTTTATGGCCGTCAACCGGCAGCAACAGATGTTCCCAGAATCAAGGCTGCCTTACAATTGCATTATGCAGCTATGGATGAAGGAGTAAATGCCGGCATTGCTGCGTATGAAGAAGCATTAAAGGCAAATAATATAAAATATGAATTGTATATGTATGAAGGAGCACAACATGCTTTTCATAATGATACATCGCCAGCACGGTACAATGAAGAAGCAGCAAAGAAAGCCTGGAAACGTACACTTGAGTTTTTTGAAAAACATCTTAAATAGATCATTACTCTATGATATTAATGAAAAGATTTGCCATCGCCTTTCAATTTTTATTTTTTTCAATTTCACTGCTTGCACAAAAAAGTTCACTCCTTTATACAGTAAAAATGGATAATCCTGAGTGGCATTTTTTCCAGGTATCACTTTCCTGCAAGGGAATAAAAAAAGAATTCATTGATTTTAAAATGCCTGCCTGGACACCGGGTTATTACCAAAAAATGGATTATGCAAAGAATCTGCACAAATTAAAAGTTACAGATGCTTCAACAGGTAAAGATTTGAAATGGGAAAAGATCAATGAAAACACCTGGCGTGTAGCAAGTAATAATGCAGATGCTGTAGATCTCTCCTATGAAATAAAAACAGAAAGATCTTTTGTTGCTACCCCTTATGTTGATGAAACCCGCGGATATATATTACCTGCCGGCGTTTTTTTGCATATTGATAAACTGATCAGTCATCCTGTACAGGTAACAATAGTGCCCTATGAAAAATGGAATCGGGTAGCAACCGGCCTTGATTCATTAACCGGGAAAAAATTTACTTACTCGGCTCCTGATTTTGATGTTTTATATGATTGCCCTTTTCTTATTGGTGAGCTTGAAGAGCTACCATCATTCCAGGTAAGAGGTATCAAACATCGCTTTATCGGGTACAAGCTGGGAGATTTTGACAGGGAGCAATTCATTGTGGACCTGAAAAGAATTGTAGATGCATCAGTAAATGTGATCGGTCATATCCCATATAAACATTATACATTCATTGCCATTGGCCCGGGACCCGGCGGTATTGAACATTTGAACAATACTACATTTGGTTTTAGCGGGTCAAACCTTAAGAATAGGGAAAGCTATATTCGTACACTTCATTTCTTAGCTCATGAATATTTTCATCATTATAATGTAAAGAGAATACGGCCGATAGAGTTGGGCCCGTTTGATTATGATAATGGAAGCAGAACAAGATCGCTTTGGCTATCCGAAGGTCTTACTGTTTATTATGAATATTTAGTGGTACGACGGGCCGGCGTTTCTACCGATTCAGAATTGCTGAATGCTTTGCGGGGAAACTTAATAGCTTTTGAAAGTAAACCGGGGAAACGATTTCAAACACTTGAACAGGCAAGCTATGAAACATGGAGCGATGGTCCATTTGGAAGAACCGGTGATGAAGTGAATAAAACAATTTCTTATTATGACAAAGGCCCTGTGGTTGGATGGCTTATTGATTATAAAATAAGACAGGTAACAAACAATAAGCGGTCACTTGATGATGTAATGCGTTTTTTATATAAAGAATATTATCAAAAACAAAAAAGGGGATTTACCGAATCAGAATTAAAAGCTGCATTTGAAAATATTGCCGGCACCCCTCTGGCCGAAGAATTTGAGTATATAACTACAACCAGGGAACTTGATTACCCGAAATATTTTAACTATGCCGGTATTCGAATTGATACTGCCACAAAGATCCTGCCTGCAGCCTACCTGGGTGTAACCTTACGGCACAAGGATGATTCGGTAATTGTTGCCGGAGTAGAGTATGAATCGCCGGCATGGAATGCAGGCATACGAAGAGGTCAGCAGGTTGTAAAGATCAATTCAGAAAAAGCATCCGCAGAAATTTTGAATAAAATACTCAGCGCTGCCCGCCCCGGGGATAACATCACTATTTCATTACATAGTAATAATGAAACAAAAAATATTGGCATCTTACTTGACAGAAAAAAAGACCGGCCATTTATAATTGCAACTATGGGTGACCCTACCCCCCTGCAAAAACAAATTCTTGAAAGTTGGTTAAAGGGATAAGAACCTTATCTTTAAAGAAATAATCGGCACACATGTGGATATTCCAGATCGCAAGATTTTTCAGAAATGTTTTCAGGCTGATCGCTATCTTTTTTATTATTCTGAAACATATCCTAAAAAATTGGATGTACAATACATGGATGCGTCGCATATTTGATCCAAAAGGAAAACGATTAACCAGCCGGGCTGAACAACTCCGTCAAACAATTGAAGAGCTGGGTCCCACGTTTGTTAAGTTCGGGCAAATCGTTGCAGACAGGCCCGATCTTGCCTCCGATCATTTGCGTGAAGAATTAAAAAAGCTGCAATCAAATGCAAGACCCATGGATGATGGCGAAGCGATCAGTCTTATTGAAACTGAAATGGGCGATCCACTGGAAGAGATCTTTTTAAGTTTTGATAAAAAACATCTTGCTGCTGCATCTATTGCGCAGGTATATTCCGGTATTTTAAAAACAGGTGAACGGGTTGCTGTAAAGATCCAGCGACCCAATATAAAACACAAGATAGAGATCGATCTTATTTTAATGAAGATACTGGCAAAGCAAGTAGTTAAAACATATCCCGGCTTAACGAGTTTTAACCTGATCGGTTTTGTTGAAGACTTTGGAGAGAATCTGATGAAAGAGCTTGACTTCAACAACGAAGCATCTAACATGCTGCGCTTTGCTGATATGTTCAAAGATGATCCCCGTTGCTATATCCCAAAAGTATTTATCAAACATTGCAGGCAACGTTTACTCGTAATGGAATTTGTAGAAGGGCTTCGTCCGGATGATATCGAAGGATTAAAAGCAGCTGGTTTTGATACACAAGTGATCGCTGAGAATGGAACACATATCATTTTAAAAATGATCCTTCGTCACGGTTTCTTCCATGCTGACCCTCATCCCGGGAATATATTTATCCGGGGCGATAACCAGATCGTTTTATTGGATCATGGCATGGCAGCCAGCCTGAAACCAAAGCAAATACAGGCATTGATAAATTTCATGCTCGGTTTTTCAAAAAATGATCCGCATCGTATTGCTAAATCATTACTTAGTTTATCAGAGATCAATTATTTTAAAGAATTGGAAGATCTCGAATTCAGGCTGGGTGAGATCATTAAGAAATACAACTACATGAGTTATGAGCAGGTTGATATTTCAGCGATCATGACCGAAGCATTTAAAGTAATTGGCCGCTATGGGTTGACGGTGCCTTCCAATCTTTTTACATTGATAAAATCACTGGCCACTATTCAAAAGTTTGCAGAACACCTGGAAGCCAATGTTTCCATAGCAAACCTGATAAAACCCTATGCAACGGAAAAAATAAAAGAACAGTTCAGCTGGGATGCGGTTGTAAAAACCGTAATGGATTCAGCTGAAGACTATTTATACCTGGTAAGCAAATTGCCGAAGGATATAAGGGAAGTTGTAGGAAAAATGAAGGATGGGGTGATGCGGCATGAGATCAATTTCAGTGAAGATAGTTTTACAAACAAAGCCGTCCGCATGAATATCAACCGGCTTGCTTTTGTTTTTATACTTGGGTTAATGATGATCTGCTCTACGCTGCTGATGATCTATATGCGGGAAAAACAAGTGATCAGGATCTTTTTTTACGTTACGCTTTTCATTACCACTGTTACCGCATTAAGATTACTTTCAAAAACAAAATTCAGTTAGCTATTTAACAAATCCGCTTGCCTGGAAAAGAAGTGCCAGTGTACCCGCATATCTTTCCTTATAAAATTTCTTTTTTACAATATCATTAAAAACAGAAGTAGCTATCCAAACATTTTGAGAGGTGCGATTATCGGTAAGTTTCATGGCAAGCGGAACTAAATAATCATATTCATCGAGTTTTTGCGATGCTCTGTTCTGCTCATATATCCACAGTGTATACCCGTAATTCTTATTGTCAAACGCTGCTTCATTGATCTTTTGGTTACTGTAGGAAACAAAGACCGATCTTGATTTTACTCCTCTCTCCTTTAGCTTCTGAATGAATAAAGGCATTACCTCTTCCATAATTCTTTGTGTAGCCGAATTTCCATTGCCCACGATCAGCAGAGAATCAACATAAGGACGATCATTATTCATTGGCGTTCGCTGGTGAATATAAACGCTGTCCTGCATTTTTTTCATTACATTACAACTGCAGAAAAGAAAAACGGCTAGTATCGCTGCACAATTTTTCATAATGCATATACTAAAGTTACAAAAACTGACTGCCTATTCACACATACGATGAAAAAAATAAGGTGGTTGCCCAACTCATAAATTTTATTTTGGCCTGCAAAAAAATCTGGCTACATTTATTAACTCCTCCACCTATTGAAGAAGACAGTCTTACTCTTGAAAGTTCTGAGCATTTAAACTAAAACTAAAGAATATGAACAAATTCCTTTTTGGAGTGGCTATCTCCTTATTTCTTATTGCCTGTAGCGACAACACAGAAAAAACTGCCTCGGCAACTTCCACTGCTACTGCAGAAACAAAACAATCGGGAGCAGATGAAATATTGCCCATGAGTGAAGCTGAATCTGCAAAAAATTCATTGATCGCTTTTTCAAAAGGCGATGTAGCTACTATGACAGCAAATTATGATGACAATGCAAAATATTTTTGGTCAAATGGAGATAGCCTGGTTGGCAAACAAGCTATTGCCGATTATTACACCGGCCGCTGGAAACTGATCGAATCACTTCAGGTGCTTGGCCAGATAGTATTGCCTGTAAAAGTAAACACAAGCCAAACCCCTGAGCATGCACCCGGCAAATGGGTACTGGTTTGGTCAAATATTGAAGTGAAATACAAAAATGGAAAAACCATCAAGTTCTGGACACATGCAGACTATCATTATAATGCTGCAGGTAAAGTGGATGTAGCCATACAATATATAGATAGGCACCAATTAATAGAAGCCACCAAAGATTTGATGCCAAAATAACGATTCCGCCCCCGCAAAAGCGGGGGTTTTTTATTTCATCAATCTGTTCATTATTAACAATAAGAGTTTTAATAAAAACTCCTATTTTTAAGCATTAAGAACCAAAACAATCTCTAATGAAAAAAGTATTTCTATTAGCCAGTTCTTTATTTATCCTAATTACAACTGCTTTTGCTCAACAAACAGTTTCGGGCAGGGTAACAGATGACAAAGGAAATCCTGTAGAAGGAGTTTCTGTTACGCTTAAAGGAACCAATAGCGGAACCACCACCGACAAAAACGGTGATTACACGATCAAAGTTTCAGGTACCAAACCTGTACTTGTATTTTCTGGTGTAGGCTATAATGATAAAGAAGTAGATGCCTTCTCAGCTGCAAATGTTTCTTTAGAAACCTCTTCGGTAACCCTCACGGGTATTGAAATGGTAGGTACCCGTAGCTTAAAAAGATCATCAACTGAAACGCCGGTTCCGGTTGATATCATTCCCATTTCAAAAGTAGTGAACCAGGTTGGTCTTGTTGAGATCAATTCTATTCTTCATTATATAGCTCCTTCATTCAATGCTAACCGCCAATCTGGTGCTGATGGAGCCGATCATATTGACCCGGCAACACTGCGTGGTATGGGACCCGATCAAACTCTTGTTTTAATTAATGGAAAAAGAAGACATCAAAGTTCATTAGTGAATTTATATGGCAGCCGCGGCCGTGGAAATACAGGTACTGACCTGAATGCTATTCCTGCTGCCGCCATTGAAAGAATAGAAGTACTTCGTGATGGCGCCAGTGCCCAATATGGTTCTGATGCTATTGCCGGAGTAGTTAATATCATTTTAAAATCAAATGTAAATGAATTTACTGCCAATGCCACTTTAGGCACCCACATGACCGGTTATGGCGGCACACTGGATTATGATGGCACAAAAGTCCTGGAAAATCAAACTGATGGTTTTCAATATAACGCCAATGTAAATTATGGCTTCAAATTAAAAGACAATGGATTTTTTAATATCACTGGTGACTATTTAAATAAAAATAAAACGTTTCGTCCGAACTATGAACCGATATTTCCTGACAACTATCGCAGGCAATTTGGAGATGGATCATATTCAAATTACCGCCTGTTCTTTAATAACCGGATCAGCCTGGGGGGTGTAACTGAATTCTATTCATTTGGGGGATATAACCGCAGGGATGGTGAAGCGTATGCGTTTACCCGTGACCCGGAAAGTGAAAGAAATGTAATGTCAATTTATCCGGATGGATTTGATCCGCTGATCACATCGGAGATCACAGATAAGTCAATTTCTTTTGGAGTAAGAAGCCGGTTCTGTGGCTGGAATACCGACTTTAACGGAACCACAGGAAGCAACCGTTTTCATTATGGAGTTGAAAATACATTGAATGCTTCACTGGAAGGTAACTCTCCTACTTCATTTGATGCGGGTGGCTTTCAATTAGCACAACAAACACTTAGTGCAAATTTTTCAAAGAATATCAATGGTGTAGGTGCCGGTCTTAACCTTGCATTTGGTTCTGAATTCCGTTATGAACAATATGAAATTTTTTCAGGAGAAACCGCCTCATGGAAACAATATCTTGATGGTGATGGTAATCCAATCATATATTCAATCAATGGTCCCGGCGATACAACTTTCCGCCCCGGCGGCTCACAGGGTTTCCCCGGTTATCAGCCAAAAGATGTGGTAAAAGCAAGACGTAAGAACTGGGCTGCTTATGCCGATGCCGAATTTGATATTACTAAAAACATATTGATAGCAGGTGCTATAAGAGTTGAGAACTATAGTGATTTTGGCTGGACAGATAATTATAAGCTTGCTACAAAACTTAAAGTAAATAACAACTTAAGCTTCCGGGGTTCATGGAGCACAGGTTTCCGTGCACCATCATTACCACAAATTCATTTCAGCTCAACATTTACTAATGTAGTTGCCGGACAGATCTTTGACCAGGTTATAGCTCCTAATACAAGTGCTTTAGCGCAGGCTGTAGGAATTCCGCAATTAAAAGAAGAAACTTCAAACAATTTTAGTGTAGGATTTGTAGCTAAGATCGGCAAGAAAATAAATCTTACAGTTGATGCTTATAACATCAATGTAAAAGATCGTATTGTGTTAACTGGTTTGTTTGATACCAATGACGACCAGATAGGCTCCATACTGGAAAGTATGAATGTTGGCGCTGCACAATTTTTTACCAATGCTGTTGATACAAGAACAAGAGGTGTTGATGTGATCGCAACATTTAATACAAACCTGGGTCAAGGAAAATTGAATACTACATTAGCTGCCAATTTCAATGATATGGAAGTTAAGGCTATTCATACCACGGCGCAGCTTGCAGGGAAAGAAGAAGTGTATTTTGGTGTGAGGGAAAAATATTTCTTATTGGCATCTGCTCCTGCACATAAGATCAATTTAAGTTTTGATTATACAGTGAATCGGTTCAATCTTTTTGCCCGTGTTAGCCGTTTCTCCGGTGTTAAGCTGATCGATTTCAATTTTGATGAAGCTAATCCTGATGTATATGATGCAAGACATACTGTTGATCTTACCCTTGGTTTTAAGGTGAGTGATAATTTCAATATTGCCATTGGCGGGGCAAACATCTTAGATACTTATCCAAGCATACAAGATCCGGGATTAACAGAAACCGGTGGCATGTGGGATGCAGTACAAATGGGACATGGCGGTGCTTTCTTCTTTGGAAAGCTTGGTTATACTTTTAAAAGAAAGAAATAAATATTTACAGAAGTTCTGCTAAAGCCTCCATCCGGGGGCTTTTTTTTCTGCCTGGTGTAAACACATAGAATGATGTTCAGTTATGGATTTTTAAGCAGGAAGAGGCTTTGGCAAGTATTGGAGCAATTATTGAACTGTCCAATTCTGAAAATTTCTTTGGAACAGCAGGATCTTTCTTGTGAGGATTAATTTCATACTGCATCCAGCCCACATCATGCCATTGGCCCAGCTTGTACCCGATCTTTGGATAGGTTGTCAAATAGTCAAATCCAAACTTTTTATGAAAGGCGATGCTTCTTTCGTTGGGCAAAGTGATCACCGCATAAGCATTTACATAACCTTGTATTTTTAAAATTTCAAATAAAGCTGTGTATAAGGCATTGGCGACTCCAAAGCCAAAATATTTTTCATGAACATATACTGAGGGTTCAGTACACCATTGATAACCTTTCCTGTCACGATGTTTTCCGGCATATGCATAACCGGTAAGTTGGTTGTCAATTTCACAAACAAGCCAGGGTCTTTCTTCAAGATTAGAAAGAATCCTTTTTTGAAAATCTTCAACAGAAGGAACTTCTGTTTCCTGGGTAATGCCGGAATTCAAAATGAAAGGAGCATAGATCTCCAGCAGGGCAGCTGCATCATCTTTGGTGGCAATTCTTACCATTCATTTGATTTGCTCTTGCAAAATAAGAAACAATAAAACATTTTATATGGCAAGAGTTTAGCCCCGGAGAAAAGCTTTTTTTGGGCAACTATTTTTTTTATCACGCCTTATTGACAAAAGTCCTGACGGGGGGGTCGTTTCCTGGCTTGCTATAATGGTATGATGAAACCGGAAAGAAGGGGGTTATCTGCAGTAAAACTGTGGGGTGCCCTAATTCATTTTTTAAATATTCTCATTATATCTTCGTTTTCTGTAATCGTTTCTTCTTGCTTTTCTTTTTTCTTCATTCGCTGTATCATTTGTTTCAATGATATTATCAGTCTCATCAATAATACCATCTTCATTCCTTTTTTCCCAAAGTCTTAAACCCTGGTAATACTCAGGGTCATTATTAGAAATCGTTTTCTCTGGAGTTCTGTTTTTATAAAGATTGCGGACATTATAATGCTCATGTAGATAAAAACCGGTGTCAATATCTTCACTGTGGTTTTTTTTGTTTTTAGCTATTTCATTGGCCGCTACCGGAACCGGTGATACTTCTGCCATTCTTGCTTCTTCCAGTTCCCGGCCAAGTATAGATGATATCCTTCTTTCAACCAGTGGACCCAGATCATTCTTTACATAATCAGGCAACCTGCTTAATTGCTCAACGGAAATATTCGGTATCAATACATCGTCTTCTTTTTTTTCAAGCTCAGCAAGCCCAATCGGTATTAATATTTTCCTGCGTAAGAGTTTTAGTTCATTTTCTTCCAGGTCAACAACCATATACCGCACGGTTTTTTCCTGTATGTCAATGATCAATTCTTCAACACTACCGAGTTTTTCACCGGTCATATATCTCACATCCCAACCGCGGATATCCGGTTCACCTTTTACGATTTCAAATTTTGAATGATCAAGCTCCTGTAAGCGATCATATACTTTCTTTTCCATAAGAATCTTTTTTTAAACGGGGTAAATCTTTTATATAACTCGTTTTCTTTTCGGTATTGAACTGGTCTTTTCTTCCATCGTTATTTAATAATAGTAAAGCTATTATTGTAACAATAGCAAGTAAGGTTAAGCCGATCCACAACTCTGTGGGTGCAGCACCCCGCCTGTTAAGTTCTCTTTCAATATCAACATCCATAATGATTTGTTTAAGTAAAGCTTTTTACGGGTGGCAGCAGCGAAGTTTGAGCTGGCTTATTTAAATTATCTTTTACTTCTGCTTTGTCACTCCATAATAAAATAAAAGCTATAGTGCCTAGTATTATTAGCGAGATCAATATCCACAACCAGGCAGATGAGCTTTTTCTTTTGGCTTGTACATGTATTTGAGCCATGTTTGTTTTTTTTATTGATTGATTTGTGAATAATGCACATAAATTATGCCCATGTTATACCATTGGTTTGTATAAACTTTTTTAAACAATAAAGTCTTTCGATAGCACCGCTATCATTTATCTTCAGTGGTCTGTTTAACCGTTGTGTTGATTTTAATACCCCGGATTTTGTGGAAGAATATTCAGTTTTTAGAAAACTTCGCTGGCCGGATGTATGTTAATATGTATCATTAGTAAACCGGTGCAGATGCTTAAAATGAGAAGTGATAGTACCAAAAGAAAAGAGTATAGCCTGGAAAGAAAGTTATAAAAAAAAGGCTCAAGGGAGCCTTTTTCAATGTACCGGGAAGCAGACTTGAACTGCCGACCTCAGGGTTATGAATCCTGTGCTCTAACCAGCTGAGCTATCCCGGCGTATTTTATTTTAGGGCAGCAAAAATATAGAAATAAGCTTTAAGGATAAAATCATTTCTTGGTAGAATGCGATCAGGTTATTTGTAGCCTGTTTATCAGTTCTTCCACCAAACCCCATTGCGCAGCAATTATTTTTTCTTTTGCTGTTCTTATATCAAACCATCCTGCTTTATCAATTTCAGGAAACATTTTTTTCACTCCTGATTTAGGTGGCCATTCCATTTCAAACTCATTGCTTTTTATTAGAGAAATATCCAGGTCGTATTCTTTTGCAAATGCATACACCCACTTACCGCTTTTTTGTTTTACAGGAGTTAATTCAAAAAAGTCACCATCCAATTTAATCCCCGTTTCTTCTTCCATTTCCCTTTTTGCTGCATCAATTGCACTTTCCTTGTCATCAAACTCTCCTTTAGGGATTGTCCATACCCCGGTATCTTTATTTTTCCAATACGGTCCACCGGGATGAACTAAGAATATTTCGAATTTTTTGTTCGTGAACCGGTACAATAAGATCCCCGCACTTTTCTTTGCCATGGCAATTTTTATTATATAAAATTATGATGCGTTTTTATCACGCTAAACATCAGCTGCATTTTTGTCCAATTTATTTATCATAGAAACATTCCTTATTTTCATTTATATTGAACACTTTAAACTAAAACACTAAACTTTAGTGATCTATGGGAAAAGAAATGATGATCTATCTGCAACAACTGGAGCAACTTGCTTTCTTTTCTGGCTACCCTTTAGTTTACGCATTAATAGCTGCTATAAAAAGCAAAAAAGTTAATTCCACATCAATTACAAATAAAGCATTTAATCTTTTGCCAGTTGTATATGCCATTGACGGTATCTTATATGTAGGGCTTCTTTTACGAAATTTTTATCCGAATTATTCATATGAATATTTAAGTTCGCAGATTCAAATTCCATTTTTTGTTTTCTGGGCAGTTTCGTCGATCCTATTTTTTATTCCCTGGCTGAGAAAAATAACGGTGTTAAGTTTGCTTCATAGCCTGGTGTTCTTTTATGTGATCATAAAAAACTATTACATTCAGCTTACAGCTATAGAAACAGATAAAACTGTCTTAAAAAACTACATGAATGTATATATTGATAGCCTTCTTTTGAACTCCATCATATTGATTTTATTACTCCTAATTTCCTACAGTATCAATTTTATAAGAAGGAAATGAGCAACTATATGCTGATGGTTTAAAGTAATTTGTCATTTAAATCAAGGTATTAATATGACCTTGATTTTACTCCTGTTGATAAACTTCACTTTGTATTTTGATAATAGTCATGGAAAAGCCATTCCGGCTAAAATAGGTTTGTGGTGTTCAATTATAGATTGTTCACTTAAAATAGTTTTTATGAAACTACTCAATAACAAAACCTTATTAATACTGCTTGTGCTCGTAAGTGGGTATGGATACATGATAAGTTGTACCCGCAATGATGATCTTATAGTTCCATTGCAATTAACCAAGCCTTTTGTACCGTCAAGAGGTACTAATGTACACTTACCTGGAAATATGACAGCAGGTAATGCCAGTGAATGGAAGATGGATAAAGTACATTCCAGTGTTTTATGGTCAACAACTTACGTAGGTGCAGCTGGCTTACTTACGGGCAGATTCAATCAGTTTGGGATGCATAATATTACTACAGATAAGATGGGATCTTATGCTACGACTGGTCAGCCTTTGAAAGATTCTTCATGGGCATTTTATGAGAATGATCCGAGCAAAACATATTTCAATGGTTATGTTCAGATCAATACTTCAAATACCGGTGAGCCCGGTCGTGATGCTGGATGTAATGTTGGTGGTATGAATACTGTTGCTATCAGGCCCGGTACACAAAATCTTTCTGATACTAACATTGCAAGAATAAGAACTACCAAGGTTGAATTTGACCCAAATAGTAATGGCTACCTGGTTACATTGGAATTGACATGGCATAATAAGTGGAATACCACACCAAACCCAACCCCTATCACTACAATAACAAAAACGGTAGTTGGCAAATTGAATTATGTAACAAGAAAAACTGTAGCTGCCGCTACTCCATATGATGTATTCGGATTACAATTAAAATTCAGTTTTAACTGTAGAGATTTTGGAATTACCAGTACAAGCATTTCTGATGTCATCGATATTGAATGCAATATGAATTTTAATAATAAATAATTCAATAAAATTAATGATCATGAAACGTATCATTATATATACATGTGTTTTATTCACCATATTTACCGGCCTGGTGGGATGCTATAAGGATATCGTGGTACCGGAATTAGGCTCTGGACCTGATGATCTGCCACCACAACAGGTAAGTTTTCAAACCGAACTGGCTCCGTTATTAAATACCAGTTGCGCTGTTGCAGGTTGTCATGTTTCTGGCGCCTATATTCCCTATCTTACTCCAGCACTTTCATATTCTCAAATTACCAATGGCGGTTTTCTTAACCTTGCTAATCCTAAAGAAAGTAAGCTGTATAAAATGATAACTGGTGAAATGGCTCAATATATGCCTGCACCAGCAAAAGCAAATACACAAAAGATATATGATTGGATAAGGAATGGTGCCCCTAATAATTAAAAGACCTCAAAATTTATTACAATGAAAATTAAATTATATAAATCTAAAATTCTGCCGGTATTGACAACAACAATTATGTTTTGTTGCTTAATGCCCGCCGGACAATTGAGGGCACAGGATGATAGCACTACAACAGAAGAAGTTACTTTGGTCAAAAAGGTAAAACCGGTAAAGAATACATTCCAAAGTAATTGGATAATCGACAACCAAACTGTAATGGTGCCGATCAAAAAGACTTTTGAAATGGATATCATGCACAGATTTGGAACAGTAAATAAAGGATATGAAGATTTCTGGGGATTCTTTGCTCCTTCGAATGTACGATTGGGATTTAGCTATGTTCCCATTAACAAATTGAATGTGGCTATCGGAGTTACAAAAACAACTGCAACAGTGATCCCTAACCAGGGCATTTCTTCGATTGCAGGTCCGTTTTGGGATGCAAGTCTTAAGTACTCAATAATCACACAAACAAAGTACAAATATCCTGTGAGTGTGAGTTATTATGTGAATGCAGCTTATAACACAAAGAAGGATCCAAAAAAGGAAATTTATAGAAATTACAGCGACCGGTTGTCTTATTTTCATCAATTACTGATCGCAAGGAAAATAACAGAAAAACTTTCGGTACAGGTAGCGCCAAGTATTTCTCATCACAATCTTGTAAATGGCTATTATGTAAAACTTAATGACTCAACTCTGAAAATTAAACCGGATATGAATTTTGATCATATCGCTATCGCTTTTTCTGCGAGATATAAATTAAGCGATGTTACAGCAGTAATGATCAATTATGATCAGCCAATTACTAATCATCCGCAAAATAACCCAAATCCTAATTTGTCATTTGGCGTTGAATTCAATACCAGTAGCCACGCCTTCCAATTGTTCTTCACTAATTTCTTTTACATGAATCCTCAAATAAATAATCTTTATAATAGAAATTCTCCTTTTGATTATACACAAAAGTATTATACAAAAGATGCCACTACCGGCGACCCAGTATTGAATGAAAGAAGTTATAAAGGTGGTAAATTCCTTATCGGATTCAATATTACAAGACTTTGGAACTATTAAGACCACGTTCTTTTTTTGCAGAACAGATCTAATGAATAAAACCCTGGTT
>FKKE01000395.1_pt1 | contig 17865 bp, 17 predicted proteins | sample 1106331 | NCBI WGS metagenome assembly FKKE01 (sample SAMEA3931202, study PRJEB13176) | freshwater metagenome | biome: Drinking water system; feature: drinking water; material: freshwater | place: China | collected 2013-02-06 | reverse complement strand
GGATGATTTTAAAGCGGAGCCTTTGAAAATAGGAACCACTGCTGCAATGACAACAACTCATCTTGGTTTTGCGTATAATGTTACCAATGGCGTTGTTTCATATAAGATCGATTGCCGTTTTGAAAAGAAAAAATCATGGGGTTTGGTAAAAAATGACTGGATATTAAAACATGAGCAGGGACATTTTGATATAGCAGAAATTTTTGCCAGGAAATTGAACGAGGCTACTGCAAGCTATCAATTCAATAGAAGAACATTTCAAAAAGATCTTGATTCCATTTACAAAACTATTGTGGCAGATAAAGAAGTTTTTCAACAGCAATATGATGATGAAACCGACTACAGTCGTCATAAAAGCGGACAACAGGCATGGTTTAAGAAAATAGAAGAAGAATTAAAACAAACTAAAGACTGGGCTGATTACTGAGAAACACCAGGAATTACAAAAACAATTGTTTCTTCTTTATGGCTTTTTACATTTCTTCCGCATTGATTAGGAGGTTGTCCATTTTCCCTTATAACCTGAAATGATATTTTTACTTTTAACAGGCAACCCATAGCCGGGATCATTCTTCGCTTTTATTTGCCCGATATTCCCGTTTTCATAAACAGGATTTACAAAAAAGATGCCCAAGAAATATATTTCCATACTGGTATTAATTCTTGTCCTTGGAAAAAACAAGAATCTGCCGCCTGCTTGATTTTTTTGGAGCACCATTTACTATTTGGGGAGCTAACTTTGGAGCATTCGGCATCATTCGTTCTTTGATTAACTCAACCAGACCTTCGCTTTTGGGATCGCAAATAACATTTTTGGTTGACACTACTCCATCGGTCCCGATCTCATATTCCAGTGTTATTGTATAATCACCTTTTTTGATCTTCCGGTTTGTTTGCATTTCTGCACTGATCACTGCTTTGTATTCATCAACAAATTTTTTCCATGTCTTATTGTTATCAGCATATTTTAATTCTGTTTTTGCAGGAATAGTTTTTGCAGAGGTGATTTGCGTTGTATCGGCTCCCATTCTTTTCAGCGAATCTATTTGTACTCTTCTGATCGAATCCTCCTTCTTCTTTTGCTCTTGCAAACCGCTTTTGGCAATGGTTACAGAATCTGCCTTCAGCTTTCCACTAAAAAGTGAATCTCTCAATGATTGGGAAAAACAATTTGAACTGACAAATAAAAAAAGTAGTAATAATATTCTGTTCATAGATCAATAATAAAGAGGATGGTAAAGGTATTTTATAATTGTAGCCTTACAGAACAGTAAATGTTAATTTTTCAGAACAACCCGTAGATCTGAGCATCTACTTTTCTTATTATTTCGCCAAGGTGTTCTTCATTTTCAGGAAATTTATTTTTGTCAATATCGATCACCAGTAAGGGACCTTCTTTGTAGCTATCGATCCATTTGTTATAATACTCATTAAGTCTTTTTAAATAATCAAGCCTGATGTTTTCTTCATACTCTCTGCCTCTTTTTTGAATTTGCCCTACCAGTGTTGGCACAGATGCTTTTAAATAAATAAGAAGATCAGGTGGTTTTACCATTTGCTTAAGCGTCTGGAAAAATTGAAAGTAATTATCAAAATCCCTTTTGCTCATTAAACCCATTTCATGCAGATTGGGGGCAAATATGTGTGCATCTTCGTAAATGGTTCTGTCCTGGATTACTGTTTCACTTCCTTTTTGTATTTCTACCAGTTGTCCTAAGCGGCTATTTAAAAAATATATCTGCAGATTAAAACTCCAGCGGGGCATATCCTCATAAAAATCGTAGAGATATGGATTATGATCCACGTCCTCAAAATGCGGTATCCATTTATAATGTTTGCTGAGTGCCTCGGTCAATGTTGTTTTACCTGCGCCAATGTTCCCGGCGATCGCAATATGTTTCGGTTTTGATTTAGCTTTTGCCATTTTCAGAATATATTGGCCAGTTCAGTGATAAATAAATGTAATGTAAAATCCGCTATCTGAAATCTTCAATTAAAAATATTTTAATCCCATGGTTTCCCTAACCAATTCCATTGTTGACCGGGCACTTTTACGGGCTTTTTCAGCTCCCTGTTCCATTACTTGTTTCAAATAATTTTGATCTCCCATGATCGAATTCACTTTTTCTCTTATCGGTGAAATAAATTTTACCATATCCTCTGCCAGTTGTTTTTTCATATCGCCGTAACGAATACTGCATTTATTATATGCTTCATCAAAACTTTTTACAGTGTCCTCTGTGCTGACTAATCGCATTAATAAAAAAATATTTTCAATATAATCTGGCTTTGGCGAATTAGGCTCAGCAGGGCCACTATCCGTTTTTGCTTTCATCACTTTTTTCCTGATGGTATCGTCATCATCTGCAAGATAAAGTGTAGCATATTGATTTTCGCTTTTACTCATTTTACCTGAACCATCAAGACTGGGGACTTTTATCAATTCCTCGCCAAAATTAAAGGCAACAGGTTCAGGAAATACTTCTCCGTACCGGTGATTAAATCTTTTTACAAAATTGCGGGCCATCTCAAGATGCTGCTCCTGGTCTTTGCCAACAGGAACATATTTGGCTCTATGTAAAATGATATCTGCTGTTTGCAAAACCGGGTAAGTTAATAAACCGGCATTTACATTTTCCGGTTGTTGTCTGGCTTTCTCTTTAAAAGTAGTTGTCTTTTCCAGTTCACCCATATATGCAAGCATATTCAGGTACAAATACAATTCGCTGGTTTCATAAATATGGCTTTGGCAATACAAGGCTACTTTACCGGGATCGAGACCGCAGGCAATATTTTCAGCTAAAACCCTATGAACGTTTTGTTTCAATTCTTTTGTATCAGGATGGGTAGTGAGGGAATGCAGATCGGCCACCATAAAATAACATTGAAACTCTTCCTGCATTTTTACAAAATTGCGGATGGCTCCAAAGTAATTTCCCAAATGCAAAAACCCGGTTGACCGGATGCCACTCATTACTATTTCACTCTTTTTGCTCATGCGGCGGCGAAGATAGGGATTAGTTAATAGTCGGGGAGTTCGAGGTCGGGAGTCATCTTTTGCTTTTTCCACTTGTAAAATACTGCCGGTTCCGAACTATGAACTCCCGGCTCAATCTTATATTTGTAGAATGGAAGTTACCGATGCATTGGTTGAAAAACTGGCTCATTTATCAAGACTTGAATTCAATGCTACCGACAAAGAAGAAATAAAAAATGATCTGCAGCGTATGATAAGCTTTGTTGAGAAATTGGATGAGCTTGATCTTTCTGACACAGAACCCTTGCTGCATATGTCGTCCGGTATAAATGTGCTGAGAGCAGATGAAATAAAAGGATCAACAACCCGTGAAGAAGCATTAAAGAATGCTCCTGCACATGATAATAAATTTTTTAAAGTACCAAAAGTGATAAAAAAATGAAGTGTGAAGCCAGGAACCGGGTGATCCGGTTTCAGGCTTACGGCTTCGTACATCAACATTATGAACTCAGTCATCCATCTGGATAAGATCCGCAAAAGCTATTACATGGGCCGAATGGAACTGGAAGTATTGAAGGGGATCAGTCTTGACATACACCGCAACGAGTATGTAGCCCTGATGGGCCCATCAGGTTCAGGTAAAAGTACACTGATGAATATAATTGGCTGTCTTGATACGCCAAGCGGGGGTACTTATATTTTGAATGGACATGATATTAGCAAAACAGAAGACAATAAACTTGCAGAAATTAGAAATAAGGAAATTGGTTTTGTATTTCAGCAATTCAATTTATTACCCAGATTAACAGCACTGGAAAATGTTGCTTTACCATTAGTGTATGCAGGGATGGGAAAAAAGCTGCGTACTGAAAAAGCAAAGCATGTAATGGAGCTTGTGAATTTAACTGACCGTATGACTCATAAACCCAATGAGCTTAGCGGCGGTCAGTGTCAACGTGTAGCTATTGCAAGAGCTCTTGTAAATACTCCATCGATCATACTTGCCGATGAACCTACCGGAAATCTGGATACCAAAACCTCTTACGAGATCATGGAGATCTTTAACAAGATACATGAGAATGGAAATACTATCGTACTGGTAACACACGAAGAAGACATTGCCAACCATGCTCATCGTATTGTAAGACTACGTGATGGCTTAATTGAATCAGATAAAAAGAATGAGAAAGTAGGTATGTATGCCACTCATTAATTCCAGCTTTTAATATGTCAATGAAGATCTATACAAAAACCGGTGATAAAGGAAAAACATCATTGATAGGTGGCACAAAAGTATTTAAATCTGATCTCAGGATCGAAGCTTATGGAACGGTAGATGAGTTAAATTCTTTTATTGGTTTCTGCCTCGATCAGTTAAAATCACACAACATAAATAATGTACTTGCCGAAGTACAAGACAGGCTTTTCACCATCGGTTCAGCTCTTGCCTGTGACCCTGAAAAAGAAACCAAATTAAAGATCCCTGATCTGCATGAAGCCGATGTTGAATTGCTGGAAAAAGAAATTGACATGATGAATGAAATATTGCCGGTTATGAAGTCATTCATCCTGCCGGCAGGGCATATTGCTGTTTCATCGCTTCATATTGCAAGAACAGTTTGCAGAAGAGCAGAACGTTGTTGTGTGAAAATGCAGAAAAAAGAAATGGAAGTTGAAAATCTTATCATAAAATATCTTAATCGTCTCAGTGATTACCTTTTTATTTTGGCAAGATTTGCTGCACACCAGTTAAAAATAGAAGAAGTTCCCTGGAAGCCCAGAGTTTAATGGGCTGGTTTGCGAATTCGATGTATTATCACATTTGCACATTATTCTATCCTCCCATCCTTCATATGCAATACCCGGTCACTTAGTTGGGATAATTCTTCATTGTGAGTAACAATCAGAAATGTTTGATTGAATTGTTTGCGCAGATCAAAAAATAACTGGTGAAGCTCCTGTGCATTGGCGCTATCAAGATTACCGCTGGGTTCATCAGCAAAAATTATATCTGGATTATTGATCAAAGCCCTGGCTACCGCTACTCTTTGCTGCTCACCACCGGAAAGTTGATTGGGTTTATTCTCCATCCTTTCATCGAGCCCCAGCATTCTAAGCAATTTCCCAGCCTCATTCTTAACCTCCAGCTTTCCTCTCCCTGCTAACCAACCGGGGATACTGACATTTTCCAAAGCGGTGAATTCGGGTAACAAATGATGAAATTGAAAAACAAAACCAATATGTTTATTCCTGAATGCGGCAAGCCGGTTTCCTGTAAGTTCACCCAGGTCTTTAGTGTTAATAACTATTTCACCCATGTCGGGCTTATCCAGTGTACCCAAAATATGAAGCAAAGTACTTTTTCCACAACCCGATGGCCCAACAATTGACACTACCTCACCTTTCTTGATTTCAAGATTTACCCCCCGCAACACTTCGAGTGAACCATAACGTTTATAAATATTTTTACCAATTAGCATGCAGCCTTTATGAAATTTAAATAATCAATAGCTTTAAAACCAACCCGAAAATAAGCAGCGCAAATGAGCAAGGGAAATTTAAGAACCTAATTATACAGCCGGTAAACCCCCGATTTGGAAAATTCGTTATTAAAGCTACATTTGCGAAAAATTTGAGGGGCAGGTTTTGCGTTGTTGAGGTAAAACCCGATTCCTAATAAATCAAAAACCCAAAGAATGTTCTGGACCTTAGAATTAGCATCATATCTCGAAGAAGCCCCCTGGCCAGCCACCAAGGATGAACTGATCGATTATTCAATCCGTAGCGGCGCCCCGATCGAAGTGGTTGAAAACCTCCAGGAATTGGAAGATGAGGGTGGCGAAGTTTACGAAAGTATTGAAGACATCTGGCCTGATTATCCCAGCCAGGAAGATTTTATGTTCAATGAGGATGAATATTAGGAAGGCTTATAGCTATTCGCTTCCAGCGGCGAGCAATAAGTTTTAAAATAATAAAGCCCCGATAAATTCGGGGTTTTTAATTATTTACCGGGCTTCAGTGCTACTATAAAACTTTACTTGCGTCGCACTCTTGTACTGCATCAAGTCTATTCAGCAGATCTCATCTCTTCTTTAAGGTGTACGTTTTACATATTAACTCCCCCTTTTCAGATATTCCCTGGATCGTTACCGTATAATCATTTTTCAGGTCGGCTGTATAAAATGAAACACTTGCCTTGCCGGTGCTGTCAGTGATCACTTCTCCATTCCAGTAAATAGTAGCCCGGTTATCAACAAAGATGGTTTCTCTTACCGCATAGCTATCATAAGGGGGCTGATAAAAAGTCTGCTCTTTATAAAAACCAGAAGCTACAATGGTTTGTCGCTGTTTATCATCTTTTTTCTCCCGAACCTGGTTTGAGGTTTTTACAACTATTGCACCATTACCACCTCTTGATCCAAACATAGAAGCTTCAGATCCGGCATACACTTCAATGTACTCAATGTTTGACGGAGGTATTGAATTCAGATAATCAACAACAGAACCTGCACGGGTTTGAACACCATCAATAATAAGCAATGGTTCAATATCATTCAGATCACCCATCGGTGTCATAATGCCACCGCGAATAGTTAATCTTCCTCCCATCATCATTACACCGGGTATCATTTTCACGGCATCTGCCGTATTTGATAATCCTAGTTTATCCAACTTATCTGCAGTAATACGTCGTGGTGATAAAATATCATTCTTCTTATTGGTCTTGTTTTTTTTGTTTCCCGTTTGCTCCTGTATAGACAACTGGTGAAGGAGGATCCTCGTACCACCTGTAACAGATGAATCAGCAAAAGATCCTTGATAACTTGTCACTTCTTGAACAGATATATTATTAAAAGCAGGGTCATAAGTTGTAATAAGGGGAAAAACTGAGGGTTCCTGGATAATTTCATACTTCTCCTGTTTACTATACACTGCAGGCAACATAACATGAAACTGTTTCTTTCCATAAAATACCATATCACGGAAAACAAAAGCTCCTGTGTAATCAGTAGAATCATTAAGTGCTGCATTTTCTTCTTCCGTCATAAGCACTATCAACTGATCTGCTAAAGCTCCGTTTTGCTTATCTGCCACCCTCCCTTTTATCTCCAATCCATCCCAATAAACTTCCCCCGGTATTTTTATACCTGGTGTGTTTTTTAAAAGTGGTGCATTTACATTGGTAATCATTGCAAGCAGATCTCTTGTTTCACTGGTATTAATGAATTCGTCTGCATTTAAACCACTACTATTCCGGGATAGTAAGCAGACATCCGCATCATGCAAAATCCTTTCTGCGACCAGTTTCTTATCAGCTATAGAAACAGAAAGAACTGCCTGCACAGGCTTTTTATCCTTATCCAGGATCTCGATACTCATTTTGGCTTTTTGCCTTGATCCATATTCTGCCCGGTCAGTTGTTATATTAATTATTGATAAATAATTCTCATTAAAAACAGTTCGCCTGCTTTTTAGTTGCTGATCCTGATCATATAAATAAAAATCAATTAAGCCGTGTGGTAAAGAGCTGACAGGAATATTTATTAAATACATAGCGCTGCCAGAAGCCGCATAACAAATTTTTCCATTTGATATTCCTAATAAATAAGAAACGGCTTTTTTCTTATAAACGGAATCGCCTAATGCAACACGAAAAACAAATTCCTCTTTGCTATGATTCAGTAATGAAAGCTGAAAAGCATCAATCTTAATAGCCGGTAATGTAAATGACTGTTCAGCTGAATTACCCGATCTGATATAAACCCTGTACGTTCTGTCTTTGGAATAAGGTTCAAATTGTATTCTTCCTATACCGGTGCCGGAAAATTTAGCTACTTCATTATTAAAATTATCTTTTACTATTCCTGAAACTTCTACTGGCCGGCCATTTTTATCTGCAGCGGTAAATACAACCAAAGACGAAACGCCATTGACAAGACCATCACCTTCAACATAAAATTTATATATTGGTTCCCCGGTTTTTTCCTCCTTAATTTCTTTTTTCCCTTCATTGATCACATATACAGCACCTACAAACATATCTGAAGGATATTGCTGAAGAATTGTCTTAGTGTATACACGAAACTGGTAAAAACCATCATCCAGATCAGATGAAAGCGGAATAGAACCATTGTATTGCAGCTCCTGTTTATTTAAAAGCACCCGGTCAACGATTTCATCTTTATTATTTACCAGTTCCACATAGATCACCTTATCCTTGCCCTGGACAGCAGCTCCATTTGAAGAAACAGAAAAAACCCGGAACCAGATATCTGATCCTGCCCTGTATATTTTTTTATCCGTTTGAAGTACTATCCGTTCTTTTGCATTATCTGCATATGCTTTGGTAAGTTTCAGGGCAAGCTGTTCAAGCAGTTCCTGTGCATTGAGCTGTGTGCCTGTAAGTAATACAAGTAACACACAGAATATCCTGTAAGGCATACTGGAAATTAAGCCATTTTCAGAAAATAGTATTTTGATATTTAATAAATAAAATTCATTTCAGTAAAAGCCGTGTTTACAAAGTTTATCTGGCTGATAATCGTTAAATTTGATAGAAGCAATAGCAAACCCAAATGGAACATGAATCCATTCTTTCAAAAAGTTATAGTAGATACTGTTCTTCGGAATAAGAAGAAACTGGAACCGGCAAAAACCAGGTATACTCCCTACGAAATTGCTAAAGCCTATCATGAATTCAAGATATCTCTTGTAGATCTGCTGCGTGACATACTATTTATTTCTTTAGGTATTTTATCAGCATCATTTGGGCTCAAAGGGTTTCTCATCCCCAATAATTTTATTGATGGCGGAGCTACCGGTATTGCATTATTGATAAGTCAGTTAACAGTAGCAAATCTTGCCGTAATGCTCATTGTGATAAATATTCCTTTCCTTCTTTTAGGATTGGGAGTAATTGGTAGAAATTTTACTATCAAAGCGGCAATAGCTATAGCTGGTCTTGCACTTGCATCTACATTACTGGAATTTAAACCTGTGACTGATGATAAATTACTTGTTGCGGTATTCGGGGGATTTTTTCTCGGCGCAGGGATCGGCCTTACCATTCGCGGGGGAGCCGTTATTGATGGAACAGAAGTATTGGCATTATTCTTAAGCAGAAGATTAGGTACCACTGTTGGTGATATCATTACAATTATCAATGTGATAATTTTTGGTGTGGCTACTTATTTTCTTTCCATTGACATTGCTTTGTATGCGATCATCACTTACCTGGCAGCTTCAAAAACGGTTGATTTTATTATTGAAGGTATAGAAGAGTATACGGGGGTCACTATTATATCATCACACAGTGAAGAAATAAAGGACATGATCATTAATAAGCTTGGCCGGGGAGTTACGGTATATAAAGGCAGGGGAGGCTATGGTAAAAAAGGATACATTGATGAAAGAAATATTCTTTATACAGTGGTTACAAGACTTGAGATCAGCAAACTGAATTCTGAAATACATAGAATTGATGGAAATGCTTTTGTAGTAATGACTACAATAAAAGATATCAAAGGGGGAATGATCAAAAAACGCCGGCTAAAGGATTGATAACTCAGCCTGAAATAATTCCTGTTTATTTATATCTTTAGCTTTTTCAACCACCGCTGTTTATGTATCTTAAGACAAAGCAAAAGGTTCATATATTACTGCACCCGGAGCTGGGTGAATCTAAAGCGGATAAGTTTATAAATATATTTATCATTTCGCTTATTGTGCTCAATGTGGTGGCTGTTATGCTGGAAACAATAGAGCCTTTACATCGTAAATACCAGCCGTTTTTTGACAACTTTGATGCGATCTCTGTTTATATTTTTACAGTCGAATACTTATTACGTGTCTGGAGTTGTACGCATGATCCAAGATATAAGGGAAGTATAAAAGGAAGATTGAAATATATTTTAACTCCGGGGGCACTTATCGATCTGATGGCATTCCTGCCATTTTATATCCATGCGATTGCGGGTATTGATCTCAGAACACTACGTATTTTACGGTTGATCCGCTTCTTTCGCTTATTCCGGCTCACGGCGTATACAAGATCGGCTCAAATGATCTTCAATGTATTTAAGTCGAGGATGAATGAATTATTGCTAAGTCTTATACTTGTTCTTTTCCTCATCATCATCGCTTCCTGCTTCTTATATTTTGCAGAACATAATCATATAGAAAATAAAGATAAGTTCAGTAGCATACCAGCTACACTATGGTGGGCCGTTGTTACACTTACTACTACCGGCTATGGAGATATGTATCCCATGACAACCATTGGAAAAATAATGGCCGGGGTTATCATGCTTACAGGTGTTGCTTTTTTTGCTTTACCTGCCGGTATCATTACGGCCGGTTTTTTAGAAGAAATAAAATTCATCAGAAAAATAAAAGGCCACAATTGTCCGCATTGTGGCAAGTCGTTAGATAACCACCATCATGATGACAATGAAAATGCGGACAATCCTGTTTAATTCATCCCGGATATAAAAAAGCCGCTTCAGCTGAAACGGCTTTTTTTAAAAGATCGATGAATAATATCAGAATGGTCTTGCAGGGGTTGTCGTTTTTTTCAGATCATATTTTTTATTGAACCTGTCATTAAGCAGTTTATGCTTATCGGTCAGATCAATTTCTCTTCCCTGTATCAAAGCAACAGTTACCTTGCTTGTTTTCATATCCAGGATATCTCCTTCACTTATCACTATGTTTGCATCCTTACCGGCTTCAATGCTACCGGTTTTATCGGCAACACCCATGATCTTTGCCGCATTTAAAGTGATTGCCTGCAATGCTTCTTCTTTTGTTAAACCATATGTAGCCGCTGTTCCTGCATTGAATAAAATATTCTTTCCCCTTGTTTGCGGGTCATCATCAGAAATTGAAAAAACAACACCGGCTTTTTGAAGGGCCGCAGCAGTTTTATATGGCTGATCAATATCATCATCCGTGGCTGTTGGCAAACTATGAGGTTGTCCCAGCACAACAGCTACATTATGTTGTTTTAAAAGATCAGCGATCTGCCAGCTATCACTGCCCCCTACAATAACAACATCAAAATTGTACTGCTTTACAAAATCAAGGGCAATCAGCATTTGCCTTACTGTATTTGCATGCACATAGAACTTTTGTGATCTGTCAAACAAACCTTTTACTGCTTCAAACTTAAGATTGGTTTGTTTATGAGAACCTTCAGCAAAATAAGCCCTGGCCTCATTAAAAAAAGTTTTTAACTCTTCTATTTTATTCAGGCCTTCTTTTACAGGATCAGTTGCATTGCTTTGTTGAGGACCAAAACGGCCACCACCAAAACCACCAAAATTTGGCCTTGCCATAAGTAAAGGCATGTATAAGTGCATGCCTGCATCAGTTTTATAAGCCGCATCCTGAAAATTCCATGCATCAAGTTGTACTACTGATGAAGAACCGGCAAGAAAACTTCCTTGCGGAACAACGTTTGCCAGCAATACACCCTGCGAACGAAGAGTATTGATAACTTTTGAATCTGTATTATAAGCAACGATCGATCTTACATTCGGGTTCATATCGCCTATTTCTCTTACATCTGTTGATGCTCTTACTGCAGATACTTCAACAAGACCAAGATTGCTTACCGGTAAAATAACACCAGGATAAACATGCTTTCCATTTGCATCAATTGCTTTGGCACCGGCAGGAACAACAATATCATTTCCTACTTTTTCAATTTTACCGTCTTTGATCTGTATAACGCCATTATTAATAACCGTTCCGTTACCAACATGGATAGTGGCATTTTTAATATACATCGTTCCTTTTTGCTCTTTAGCAGGCAAAACAGTTTCCTGGCATATTGCGGAAAAGAACAAGCCACTTAAAATGACCGGGAAAAATATTTTTTTCATATAAATATTTTTATTGTTTTTCAAGATCGTTAATATCAATAGTTAACAAGCCATGACTATGACCATGATCTCCACAAGTATGTATGACCTGGTAACTTGGTGTAGCCGGGATTACAGATGCACCGCTTCTTTTTTCTCCATTCATTTTTTTGATCAGGCGGGTTCTTTCTACATCCACCCATTTTTGCATTTCAGCATCTTTTGCCCTGTCAAAATAAACTATACCATCAACAATGGTATATAATGATTTTGCATAAATGCTTAAAGGGTTATCACTCCATACTACAACATCAGCATCTTTACCAACATTCAGGCTGCCTACTTTATTATCAACACGCAGCATTTTTGCAGGATTCAAAGTAACCATTTTGAATGCTTCTTCTTCTGTAAGATCACCATACTTCATTGTCTTAGCAGCTTCCTGGTTCAGGCGGCGGGCCATTTCGGCATCATCTGAATTGATGGCCACATTCAGTCCTACACGATGCATGATAGCTGCATTGTATGGTATCGCATCTTCTACTTCCATTTTATAAGCCCACCAATCAGAAAAGGTTGATGCATTGGCGCCATGCTTCAGCATTTTATCAGCTACTTTATACCCTTCAAGAATATGAGTAAATGTATTTACTTTAAACCCGGCTTTTTCTGCCACATCTATCAACCCGGTGATCTCACTTTGTACATATGAATGGCAGGTAATAAATCGTTTTCTGTCTAAAATTTCAACCAAAGCATCCAACTCAAGATCACGGCGTGGCATTACTAAGCCGGTTAATGGTTTTTTGGCTTTTGTCAATTCATCTTTCCTGGCATTATAATCATCCCATGCTTTTTTATAATCTTTTGCTCTTGTAAATGCATCGATCAAAACCTGTTCAACACCCATTCTTGTATCGGGATAACGGTTATTGCCCTGTGTGGCAGCAGAACGTTTTACATTTTCTCCCAAAGCAAATTTTATTTGCCCGGGCCAATCTTTGAACTTAAGGTCTTCTGCATTGGCGCCCCAGCGAAGTTTGATCAACTGGGTTTGTCCGCCAATAACATTAGCAGAACCATGAAGAATATGAGAGGAAGTAACACCACCGCTTAACTGGCGATAAATATTTATATCATCAGGATTTAAGTTATCAGTGATGCGAACTTCAGACGTTACAACCTGGGCTCCTTCATTGATCGAAGCCGCCGCTATATGGGAGTGTTCATCAATGATACCGGGTGCTACATATTTTCCGGTAGCATCAATAACCCGGGCACCCGCCTCAGAAAGATTTTTTCCGATAGCGGCTATCTTTCCATCCTTTAATAATACATCTGTGTTTTGAAGAATGCCTTCTTTTTCATTTGTCCAAACAGTTCCGTTTTTAATTAAGATCGTTTCCTGTTTGGGTTGATTGCCTTCTTCAAAACCGAATGGTTCGAAAGGAAATAAAACTTTACCCACTACAACAGGATCTTTCTTCCTGGTAGTATCTGGTTTTGGATCAGCATACTTTTCTAAAACTGCTGTCCATGTAAGCGAATTTCCAAGTGAATCAGTTCCGGTACCATTCCATTCAGTTCCGCTGCTATAGCCGGAAAGCCTTGTTGCAGTAGCCGGCAAAGGTGCTTGTTGTCCCCCGCCAAAACCGCCTTGTGCAAAACCACCGCCACCAGGTCTTCTGCCCTGCATTTTTGCAAAACTGAGTTTTACCGCTTTTCCATCATAGGTAAATCTTGTGCTTAATGTATCCTTTCCAACCAGGCTGGCCGAATTATTCGATTTTACATCGAGTGTATAGTTCTCAGTGCCTGCAGGAGTATTTACTGATACTTTATATGTACCGGCAATATTGGTCCAGGCATCTTCTTTTACAGTATATTTTTCGCCCTGTATCCAGTTTTGAACGATCACTGAATTTTGATTGAACACAGGTCCGTTTGTAATTATAAAATTGGCGATCTTACCTTCATCAAGGCTTCCTACTTTATCATAAACACCCAAAAGTGTGGCCGGCGTTTTTGTTAATGCTTCCAACGCTTTTGTTTCAGTTAAACCATGATCGATTGCTTTCCGAAGGTTAGCCCAGAACTGTGATACTTGCCTGAGATCAGCAGTTGTCAGGCAGAAATTAATTCCTGCTTTTTCAAAATAGGCCGCATTTGCCGGAGCCATTTCCCAATGTTTCATATCTGTCAATGAAACAAATCTTGCTTCATTTGGATCTTCTACATCCTGTGCCTGCGGATAATTAAGTGAAACAATAAAAGAAGCTTTTGAATCCTTCATATCTTTTATCCGCTGATACTCATTGCCGCCTCCTTTTAATATATATTGTATTCCAAACTCATCTCCTATCCTGTCTGCACGAAGGCAATTCCATTTATCATTGGCATCAAATATCTGAGGCAAGCCAAGATTATCATTCCATGCCTGTAAACTAATGTTCACTCCTTCTTCAACAGGTCTTTGTTTATACCATTGACCATCTAAATGAGACTGGCGAAGCAAGGCTATGCTTCCCATCATTGAACCCGGATAGCTTTGTGTAGATGTTCCTTTGCTGAATGAGTAATGAGCTGAAGCCTTTTCTTTCAGTATCACTAAATTTTCTTTTGAATTGGCCAGTGTAACTACTGTGCCGGTACCACGGGCTATCCCGTCTCTCATATGACTAAGCACAGTACCGAAACCTGCTTCACGAAGTGGTTTTGCCTTTGCGTCATCTATAGCAAATATCTTGTACGCATCCACTTCAGATTTTATAGCCTGGTTCCAGCCATAGGCGCCTTTTGCATTTGATGTAAATTGTTGCTGAGCAAAAAAGCCACCAGCGCCACCGCCACCGGCTGTTTGTTGCTGGGGTAGTGATGTTCCATAATCTGCATAGATGTCAATGAACGAGGGATAAATGAACTTTCCTTTGCAGTCAATTTCCACTGCACCGGAAGGAACTTTTACCGAAGTACCCACTGAAATGATCTTCCCGTCTTTGATGATCATGGTAGCATTGCTGAGAGTAGTGGCTACATCCTTTACGATCGTGGCATTTGTAAAAGCATAGGTGCCATGTCTTGGATCTACAACCCCATTTTCAGGGAAGGTTGCTTGTCCAAAAACAGTTGATGTGACCGGAAATAATGCTAATACAAAAACCAACCTGTAGATAAACAGAGTTTTTCTCATTGCGATTAGTTTTTAAATAAGATGTTTTTTTTAAAAAGAACTTGCGAATAGGGATGTCGAATTTATAACAATTGGCTCAAACATAGTGGAAGACTTTATGAGAGGCTTGACAATTGACGGTAAGCAATGAAAATATAAATAGCTGGTAGTTTTACAGGTTATTGCCAGTTGCCAATTGCTTATTGCTCATGGATTTCTTCTGAATTTCTGGCTTCCGACTTCTGACTTCTTTATCTACCTTTGAATCCCTCAAATCAATCACTATGGCAAGGGTCAAATCATTGATGGTTCTTCCTGATTTTAGTTTATCGCCGCGGATAGACCAGGTAGGTGTTGAAGAAAGGGCTTCCCGTTTTACAAAAAGAAGTATTAAGAAAGAAACAAAACTGAATGGGCTGAAGCTTGTACTGAATATGATCGATCTGACAACACTTGAAGGCAAGGATACAGAGGGTAAAGTAAAACAGCTTTGTTATAAGGCAATGCATCTGCATGATGCGATGCCGGGTTTGCCAACGGTTGCAGCCATCTGTGTTTATCCTTCAATGGTTAAGGTGGCTAAAAAAGCTTTAGGTAAATCCGGAGTAAATGTAGCTTCAGTGGCCACCGCTTTTCCAAGCGGGCAGGCACCTAAAGATGTAAAGATCAGAGATACAAAATACGCTGTTGAACAAGGTGCCGATGAAGTGGATATGGTGATCAGTCGCGGTAAGTTTCATGCTGGTGAATATAATTTTGTTTTTGATGAAATAGCAGCGATCAAAGAAGCATGTGGTGATGCAAGATTAAAAGTGATATTGGAAACCGGAGAACTTGGAACAATGGACAAAGTTCGCCGTGCAAGTGATATTGCTATGCATGCCGGTGCCGATTTTATAAAAACTTCGACTGGTAAAATACAACCTGCGGCAACAATGCCTGTAACATTGGTTATGCTTGAAGCAATAAGAGACTATTATTATAAAACAGGAAGAATGGTAGGAATGAAACCGGCAGGTGGGATTTCAAAATCAAAACTGGCTCTACATTACCTGGTAATGCTAAAAGAAGTGTTGGGAGAAGACTGGATGAATAACCAATGGTTCAGATTTGGTGCCAGCAGCCTGGCAAATGATGTATTGATGCAGATAATGAAAGAGAAAACGGGACTATATCAAGCGGCGAATTATTTTAGTGTGGATTGATACACGTCAAAAGGTTTAAGGGTTTAAGGGTTTAACGTTTAATGGTTACTCCCAAACCTTTCAACCCTTAAACCATTAAACGACTTAAACGATTTAGAATGCCTAAAGCAATTTCAAAAAAGAAAAACAATACGGTCAAATTAAAGTTTGATACCAGTTGGCAATATGCACCGGCTCCGGAAAGTAAAAGTGGAGCAACTATCAAGCATCAGTATGATCTTTTTATCAATGGCCAATGGGTAAAACCATCGGGCAATAAATATTTTGATACAATTAACCCGGCAACTGAAGAAAAGTTAAGTGAAGTAGCAAATGCAAATATTGCCGATGTTGATAAAGCGGTTGGAGCTGCAAGAAGATCCTATGAAAAAGTTTGGAAAAAAATGCCGGCGAAAGAAAGAGCAAAATATATTTTCCGCATTGCAAGAATGATACAGGAAAAAGCAAGAGAGTTGGCGATCATTGAATCATTGGATGGAGGTAAACCAATTCGTGAAAGTCGTGATTTTGATGTTCCAACTGCTGCCAATCACTTTTTTTATTATGCTGGTTGGGCTGACAAATTAGAATATGCTTTTCCTAATCGTACTACTGAACCTCTTGGTGTAGCAGGGCAAATTATTCCATGGAATTTTCCTTTACTGATGGCCGCATGGAAGATTGCCCCGGCGATTGCAACCGGAAACACAGTTGTATTAAAACCTGCGGAAACAACTTCATTGACTGCATTGAAACTTGCTGAAATAATCCAGGAGGCAGATCTTCCACCCGGAGTTGTAAATATTATAACTGGTGCCGGGGCAACTGGTGCTGCTATCGTTAATCATCCTGATATAAATAAAATTGCTTTTACAGGATCAACCGATGTGGGAAAAATTATTCAGAAAGCAATTGCCGGTACAAATAAAAAAGCAACTCTTGAATTGGGCGGAAAAGCTGCCAATATAATTTTTGAAGATGCCCCACTTGACCAGGCTGTGGAAGGTGTTATCAATGGAATTTATTTTAACCAGGGACATGTTTGTTGCGCCGGTTCAAGATTATATGTGCAGGAAAGTGTAGCGAAAGAAGTGATAAGAAAATTAAAAGACAGAATTGAATCATTGATCGTTGGCGATCCGCTTGATAAGAATACTGATATCGGAGCTATTAATTCAAAACAACAACTTGAAACAATTCATAAATACATTAAGATCGGAACAGAAGAAGGTAGCGAAATGTATCAAAGCAGTTGTCCGCTGCCGGGCAAAGGTTTTTGGTGCAGGCCGACATTATTTACAAACGTTGCGCAAAGCAATCGTATAGCACAGGAAGAAATATTTGGACCTGTGCTGGCAATTCTCACTTTTAGAACCGATGATGAAGTAATTGAAAAAGCAAATAACTCACCTTATGGATTGAGTGCCGGCGTATGGACGGATAAAGGATCAAAGATCTTTAACATGACAAAAAGAATGAGAGCCGGTGTAGTTTGGGCAAATACATTTAATAAGTTCGATCCTTCATCTCCTTTTGGCGGCTATAAAGAAAGTGGATATGGAAGAGAAGGTGGGTTGCATGGATTGTTGCCTTATTTGAATCTGGTTTGTTAAATATCGTTTAAAGGTTTAAGGGTTTAAAGGTTCTTAAAAATTTTGTAGTTAAAATTTA
>FKKE01016476.1_pt1 | contig 17905 bp, 14 predicted proteins | sample 1106331 | NCBI WGS metagenome assembly FKKE01 (sample SAMEA3931202, study PRJEB13176) | freshwater metagenome | biome: Drinking water system; feature: drinking water; material: freshwater | place: China | collected 2013-02-06 | reverse complement strand
AGGTGCCGTCGACGAGGTGAACGACCACGCCGGCGACCGGTGGCTCAGATGACGCCGTCGGCCCTGAGCTTCGTGAGGTCCTCGGCGCCCAGCGAGAGCCAGTCCTTGTAGATCTCGGCGTTGTGCTCGCCGAGCAGCGGTGCCGGACGGACCTCCGTCGGCGACTTCGAGAGCTGCACGGGATTGCCCGGCATCGTGAACTGGCCCCAGCCCGGGTGGTCCACGGTGACCACCATGTTGCGAGCCTTCAGGTGCGGATCGGCGAGGATCTCGGTCGGCGTCAGGCACGCGCCGGTCGGCACGCCGGCCGCCCCCAGGGTGGCCATCAGAATGGGCCGGAGTTGGTTGTCGGCCCCCATCCGAACTGCCTCCTCCAGCGTATGGCCGAGCTTTCGCAAGTCCTCAATCCGAGAGATCAAGAGCACGCCCCCCAGGATGGCCACCCCAAGCGTGGAAATCACCCCCACCGCCGCAGAGATGCTGAAATGCGTCCCGGTAAACACCAGGGTCAAGACCCCGCCGATCAAGGCAAACGGCACGGCCACCAACACCAGCGTGGCATTGGCTGCGGAGCCGAAGGCCGTGTAGAGCAAGAACCAGATCAGGATCAAGCTCAACGGCACGATGATACTCAACCGTCGCTGCTCCTCGCGCAACTGATCATACTGCCCCGCCCACTCCAGGTGGTAGCGCTCCGGCAGCGTGACCTCAGCGGCGAGTTTCCGTTGCGCCTCCTCAACCGTGCTGGCCAAGTCCCGGTCCCGGACACTGAACTTGATGGGAATGTACCGGCCGTTGTTCTCCCGATAGATGATGAAGGCCCCGGTCTCGGTCTTGAGCTCCGCGATCTGTTTGAGCGGAATCCGGGCCCCATCCGGCGTACTGACCTGAATATTACCGATCGCCTCCATGTCCTGACGGTATTCCGGCAGAAACCGGACGACCAGATCGAAGAGCTGTTCGCCTTCAAACACCTGGGTCACGGCTTGCCCACCGATCGCCGCCTGGACCACGGCATTCACATCCGCCACCTGCAGCCCATACCGTGCGCTGGCCTCGCGATCCACATGAATGATGAGATTCGGTTGCCCCAGGAGCCGGAAAATGCCCAAATCCTTCACGCCGGGAATCCCCCGCATAATCCGCTCAATTTCGCCGGCTTTTTCCTCCATGACTTTCAGATCCGGCCCGAACAGCTTGATCGAGTTTTCGCCCTTCACCCCCGACATGGCCTCTTCCACGTTGTCCTGAATCACCTGGGAAAAATTGAAGATAACCCCGGGGATGGCATGAAGCCGCCCCTCGATCTCCTCGATCAGCCCCTCCTTGGTCAACCCCGGTCGCCATTCCTTTTGGGGTTTCAGATTCGCCAGGAATTCGGCATTGAAAAAGCTGGTCGGGTCGGTCCCGTCGTCGGGGCGACCGAGCTGCGACACGACGGTCGTCACTTCGGGGGACTGCCGGAAAATCCGCCGCATGTCCCCGGCAATCTTCGCCGCCTGGTCAAAGGCGATGTCCACCGGCATCGTCGCCCGCACCCAGAGATTGCCCTCCTCCAAAGCCGGCATGAACTCCCCACCGAGGAACTGCAGTGTCACGACGGACGCCCCCAGGAGCACCAGGACCAAGCCGATCGTGCGGGTGGGCCGGCGCAGCACACTGTCGAGCATCCTGGTGTACACCCGGCGAATGCCCTTCACCGCCCACGTCTCCTCCTCCTTCACCGGAGCCCGGAGCAGGAGGGTGCACAGCACCGGGGCCAAGGTGAACGCCATAAGCAGGGCGCCGCACAACGCGAACGCATAGGTCACGGACATGGGGGCGAAGATCTTGCCCGGCACCCCTTTCATCGTGAAGAGGGGAATGAACGCCACGACGATGATCGCCGTCGAGTAGAAAATCGGCTGACCGACCTGTTTGGCAGCCCGCACCACATGGTGCGGCACGGTCAGACCCGGTCGGTGCCCGTGCGCCAAGTGGAAAAAGATGCTCTCGACCATGATCAGCGTGGCATCGACGATGATGCCAAAATCGATCGAGCCGAGGGAAATCAAGTTGGCGGACTGCCCCAGCCAGACCATCATGCTGAAGGTAAAGAGCAAAGAGAGTGGAATCGTCAAGGCGACGATCAAGGCCGCCCGCAGGTTTCCCAGGAAGACATACAGCAGCACGAACACCAGGGCCATGCCGCTCAGCAGGATATCGGTCACGGTGTGAATGGTCGTATTGATCAGCACCGTCCGGTCGTAAAACGTTTCGATCCGCATCCCCGCCGGCAATTTCCACTTGTTGAGCTCCTCGACCTTGGCTTTGACCTGTTCCAAGACCGACAGCGCCTTGTATCCGCGCTGGAGCAAGACGACGCCCTCCACCACATCGTCGTTCTCATCGATGCCGACCTTGCCCAACCGTACCCGATGCCCGACGCTAACGTTGCCCAAGCTCCGCACGAAAATCGGCGTGCCGTTCTTCTCGGTCACCACGATGTTCTGAATATCGTCCAGACTGTCGATGAGCCCGACCCCTCGGACGTTGAAGTTCTGCCCCCCCACGGTCAGGTAGTTCCCGCCGACGTTGGCATTGCTGTTCGTGATGGCCCCGAGCACCTGCGACAGGTTGACCCCGTAGCTCAGCAACTTTCCGGGGTCGACATCGACGTGATATTCCTTCGTCGTGCCTCCAAACGCCGTCACATCGATCACACCCGGCACGCGCCGAAACTCCCTCCGCAACATCCAATCCTGGGTGGTCTTCAGGTCGTTCAGGGAAGCCTTCCCATCGCCGACCAGTTGATATCGGTAGATTTCGGCGATCGCCCACCACGGTGACAACGTGGGCTGGGCCCCGGGCGGCAGTGTCACCGTGGCCAGTCGGTTGATCACTTCCTGCCGGTCAAAAAAATACTGGGTATCGAAGTCGAAATAGACCTTGATGTCGCTCAGGCCGAAAATCGACAGCGAGCGGATATCGGTGAGTCCGGGCATGCCGTTTAGGGCCACCTCCAGGGGAATCGTGATCTGCCGCTCGATTTCCTGGGCAGACCATCCTGGATATTGGGTGATGATCTCCACCATGGGCGGAGACGGATCCGGGTAGGCCACCACGTCCAACACGTGGAATGCGTAGAGTCCCCCAAACAGGAGGGCCATGCCGAGAAAGCAGAGGAGGAATCGTTGAGCGAGTGAGAGTTCGACGATTCGCGCAATCATCGCGGGAGCTGAGCCAGCCGGGAGCAGGAACGACGCAACACTCCGATTATCCTTGCCCGCTTTCTTGAGCCTTGATCAACACCGCCCCCTTGGTGACGACCCGCTGGCCGGGAACCAACCCTTCCAGTACGCGCACGTGATCGGCCGAGACGTTGGTGACCCGCACCTCACGCCGCTCGTACTGGTCACCGTTGGCCTGGAGATACACGAAATGCTTGCCGTCTGCCTCGATCACCGCTTCCTTCGGGAGGGTCAGAAAGGATCCGGCGTCGCCCACATCTATCTTGAGACGAGCGAACATTTCCGGCTTGAGACGATGCGCCTCGTTGTTGACCCACGCCCGCACCTTGATGGTCCGGGTGTTGGGATCCACCAGATCGCCCACCGCGGCCACCACGGCCGTGAAATCCTCCCCGGGGTAGGCCTCGACGTTCACCGTCGCCATTTGGCTGACCTTGACCAAGGAGAGATCCCGCTCATAGACGTCGGCGATCACTTGCAGTTTCCCGAGATCGGCCACCGTGAACAGCACTTGATCTGCGTCCCCGCCGACCGACTGCCCCGGCGTCACCAGCCGCTCCACCACGGTGCCATCCAACGGACTCTTCAGCTCGAAACGCGAGGTGATGCGCTGCTGCGCGAGCGGCTTCTCGACCTCGGATGCCGGCACCCGAAGGGACAGGAGCCGCTCTTTGGCCCGGCGGAACTCCGCCCGAGCCTTAATGAGGTCGTTCTCCGCCTGTTTCAAGTCTTTCTGGGGCAGGGCTTTGGTTTCATACAGATCCTTGGCCAGTTCATACGCTCGGGCCGAATACTCCAACTCGCTGGTTTCCTTGACGTAGTCGGAATACACGGCCGCAATCTCAGGGCTGTCGATGACCATCAAGACGTCCCCGGCTTTGACCTGGTCGCCCAGATGCGCCCGCACCTCAAGCACGCGTCCGACCAACGGGGAGGAAATCTTGGAATACCGGTCGTCGCCGTAGGCCATTTTCCCGGACAACACCAAAGCCGGATGCTCCGCCGTATAGGCGACCTCCGACACTTCGATCCGCTTGGCCGTCTCGGACACGCGCGGAGCCTCGGCTTCCGGAGTCTTGGCGCCCGTCGGAAGGCCAGGCCCCTCGTTGCGGCTGCATGCGACCAACATGGCCACCGACAGCGTTCCACACCAGAGTAGTTCTCGTGTCACGTTGCTAACTCCCGCCCGATGGCATTTTCCAACTGCAGCACGTTGCGTTGGTAGGAAAACAGGGATTCCAGGTAGTTGAGCTGAATCGCGCGCGCCGTGCGCGCCGCATCCAGCAGGTCGAGAATCGTCGCGCCGCCCCGTTCGTACGCCCGCTCCACGATCGTGAACGTCTGCCGGGCATCGTCCAGAATCCCCCGCTGATAGGCCTCGACCAAGGTTCGACTTTGGAGCAACATCCGATAGGCGATGTCGACTTGGTTTTCCACTTCAAGCAGCGCCTTCTGCAGATCGGCGTCCGCCATCGACACGCCCACCTCGCCCTGGACGATTCCGCCCTGATTCCGGTTGAAGATCGGCAGCGGAATGCCGAGACTCAGCCCAAACTGCTGGGGGTTGTCGGGCCCTTGCGAACCTTGAATGGAATACCCGGCCCCGACGGTCACGTCGGGATACCGATAGGCCTGCGCCAACTTGAGATCGGCCGCGCGCTGGGACCGCACCAGTCGCTTCTGCCGAAGATCGGGACGCACATCGACCGCCAGCCGTTGGAGGGTCTGCAGATCCGGTTCCACGCGGTGGTATTCCAAATCACTGGTCAGTTCAAGTCGTGTCCCGGCCGGAACCTGGAGCAGCAGGCGGAGATCGGCGCGGGCCGATTCCGTCTCCTGCAATGCGGTGATCACTTGGGATTGAAAATCGACGACCTGCAGACGAATGCGGATCAGGTCGACCTCGGCGATAAAGCCCTTTTTGAATCGGACCGTATTGACGTCCAGGATGCGGGTGAACCGGTCTCGATTTTCTTCCGCCAACGTCAACCGGCGCTGCCCGACTTGGACGCGATAGTAGGTTTCCTTGAGTGCAAAGCTCAGTTGCCGGATGGCATCCTCGAAACCGGCCTCCGCGCCTTTCGTCCCGAAGCCGGCGCTCTCGATTCGATAGCCGCGCTTCCCGGCCAACTCGAAGAGCTGCTGAATCTGCGGGTAGAACTGGCCGGATCGCCCCACCGTGCGGCCTTGCGTGGCAGAGGCCAACGTTCCCACGGACAGCAGCGGATTGGGGAAGAGCCGCGCGGTAATCTCCTGCCCCTTGGCGAAATCAATGCCATACTTGGCGATCAACAGATCGAGATTCTGCCGGAGAAAGAGCACCTGCGCTTCCTCAAGGGAAAGCCGCAAGGAAGAAACCGGCGGACTGGAAACGGGAGCAGAAGCGGAGGAGGAATTCGCGGCATGAACTGGAGCGAGAGGTGAGCCCGCCATGACGGCCGCGCAGACAGCCAGGGCGCAGACCTCCCTGCTCCCCCGCATCCGCCTCGCGACTGTCGGTCGTCCACTCATCCGGCCTCTCCTTGCCGATCACACGCGGAACGGCCTGCGCCAGAAGAAGCTCCGAAAACTACCGCAAAATCAAACCATTATACATCGAAACCGTCCGCAGGGAAATAGAAGGACGGAGTCGGGACCGTCCCCCACGTCAACTCAGCTTCAGTTCGGTCCACGCCCGATCGTACAGCCGGACCGCGGCCCCCACGTCCCGCATCCACTCCAGGCCGCCCAGGAGCGACCACGGCGGCACCACCGCCGGATTGTCGCGGAGCCGGGCTGGTAGGCGGACACGTGCCTCTCGGTTGGCCGGCGCAAAATAGAGCCGCTCACTGGTCTGAGCCGCCACCTGAGCTTCGAGGAGAAAATTGACGAATCGGGTGGCCAGGGCCTTGTCGTGGGCCCCTTTGAGCACGACAAGACAATCGGCCCAGATCGTGCCCCCTTCCTTGGGGACCACATACCGAATGGATGGTCGTTCCACAGCCGCCCGAGCCACCGCCCCACCCCACCCGTGAGCCAGGACGACTTCCCCGGACGCCAGGAGCTGGTCATACGTGTCGCTCGTATAGGCTTTCACCAAGGGCTTCTGGCGAATGAGCTTGGCCTTTGCCCGTTCGATCATGGCGGGATCGACCGTGTTCAGAGAGGCCCCCATGGAACGAAGGGTCGCCCCGAAGACCTCACGCTGATCGTTGAGCATGCTGATGCGCCCCGCGTACCGAGGATCCCAGAGTACGTCCCAGCTGTCCGGCGGGGTAGGAATCACCGCGGAATCGTACCCGATGCCCACCGTGCCCCATAAATAGGGCACGGAATACCGATGGGTCGGGTCGAAGGGCAACGCCGCCAGATGCGGCTCCAGCCATGCCGCATTGGGCAGGTGCTCGGCATCCAGTTCGGCGAGCAGTCCCAGGTGCATCATGATCGACACCATGAAGTCCGAGGGAACGGCCACATCATACCCCTCCGCCCCACTCTGCAATTTGGCCAGGAGTTCCTCATTGCTGCTGAAGGTATCGACGACGACCTTGACCTGCTCCTGCCGTTCGAACAGCGCGAGGAGGTCGGGGCTGACGTAGTCCGACCAAGTATAGTAATGGAGCACGCGTGGGGGCCCCGTACTTTCCCCGCTCCGCGCGCACGCCGCCGTCACACCCAACGCCAGCGCCAGCCCACAGGCCCACAATCGCAGGAAAGCGTGCGCTCGCATCAGGCCTCCCTGGTCCGCTGAAGCCACAAGGCCGCCGCCACCACGACCATCGACGCGACCACCATGAGGCTGGCCAGCGCGTTCAGCTCCGGCGTGACGCCGGCCCGGATGTTCGAATACACACGAAGCGGCAAGGTCGTGGCCCCGGGCCCCGTCGTGAAGAAGGTGACCAAGAAATCGTCGAGCGACACGGCACAGGACAGAAGCGCCGCACCCACCATAGCCGGCCCCAACAACGGCAACGTCACATGACGGAAGGCCTGCCAGGGCGTGGCCCCCAAATCGAGTGCGGCCTCCTCCAGCGCCGGAGGCAACTTGCGCAAACGCGCCCGTACCAGCATCATCACCAGCGGCGCATTGAACGCCGCGTGGGCCAGCGTGACGGTCAGACGACCAAGGGGGACGTGGAGCCAGGCGAAACAGAGCATGAACGCCACGCCGAGGATCAACTCCGGCATGACCAGCGGCACCATCATCACCGCTTCGGCGCCACGGTGAGGGCGACGCTCCAACCCGATGGCCGCCGCGACTCCGACCAGGGTCGCAAGCAGGGTCGACCAGCCCGCGACCGTCAGGGAAACCCAGAGCGAATCCCAGAGAGGGGTGTCCTGAAACAACTGGACGTACCACTTCATCGTCCAGCCCTGCCATCGAACGGACAGCTTGGAATCATTGAAGGACAACACGAACAGGACGACGAGCGGGAGGTACAAAAACACGAAGACCGCCCCGCCCATCCACCACACCACCCCCCGGCCGTCGCGTGTCATCCCTCCGACTCCCATTCCACTGGACGATCCAGCAACCGCCCCAACGAGACCAGCGCCAGCGCGCCCCCCATCAACCCCATGGCCAAGGCCGCGCCCAACGGCCAATCGCGCGCGACAAGAAACTCATGCTGGATCAGATTTCCAACCATCATGGTCTTGGCGCCGCCGAGGAGGTCCGGGGTCAGGTACGCACCGACGGCCGCCAAAAACACCAGCACCGACCCCGCGATCACGCCCGGACGAACCAGGGGCCAGACGACGTGATACAGGCCGGCCCACGCGCAGGCATACAAGTCACGAGCTGCTTCTTCCAGTGTCACGGGCACCCGCTCCAGCGCCGCATAGATCGGCAACACCATGAACGGCAGATAGCCATAGACGAGCCCCACGAGCACCGAACCGGGCGTGTACAACAAGGGCAGCGGCTCGCCGATCACCCCGAGGGCGCTCAACACCCCGTTCAGCACACCCTCCGTCCGCAGCAAGACCATCCACGCGTAGGTGCGGATCAGAAAATTGGTCCACAGCGGAATGACGATCAGCATCAACCCCAGCCGCTGCCACAGCGGGGCTGCACGGGCGATCAGATAGGCCACGGGAAACCCCAGCACCAGACAGCAGACCGTCGCCGCGCCCGCCATGAGCATCGACTGCAGGAAAATGCGGCCGTAGAGCGGGTGCCAGATATCCTCGTAATTCGCCCATGTGAGGTCCCACCGAATGGCACCATAGGTTTCACGCGTTGCCAGACTCGCGGCCGTCACCATGAGCAAGGGCAACACCACTGTCACCACCCCCCAGAGAAGCGTGGCGCGGAGACACCACACGGCCAGCCATCCGGTGCGATCTTTGGCGACGGCTTCGGCATGAGGGAGCGGGGGAGATTCCGGCGTCATGCGGACGGCTCCGGCAAAAGGATGGACTGCACCACCGGCCAATGGACGACGACCTCCGCGCCAGGCTGAAACCCGGCGGTTGGCGTCCCATCGTTCGGGACCGTGATCGACCAGGACACGTGACCGGCCAGTCGCAGGGTCATGTGCCAGAGGGCTCCGCCGTAACGGACCGATTCGATTCGGGCCGGCAGATCATTCGCCGCTCCATCGGGCAGGCGATGCATCGACAGCCGGACACATTCCGCGCGCACGACAAGCGTCGCGCGCGCGCCGGGGGAACACCCGCCGGCCGTGGCCTCGCTGATGCGAAGCGGCCGCGCCACCCCCTCGACGGACAAGCCAAGCGTTCCGTCCGGTTCCCGCGCCACGGTCCCCGAGAGCACATTCGCGCGACCCAAAAACTCAGCCACAAAACGGGCCGCCGGACGTTCGTAGACCTCCTGGGGCGTCCCGACTTGCAGGATCCGGCCGGCCTGCATGATCGCCACCCGGTCGGAAACCGCCAGGGCCTCTTCCTGATGATGCGTGACACACACGAAGGTGGTACCCAATCGGCGCTGAATCCCTTGCAGCTCCACGAGCATCGCCTGGCGGAGGGGTTCGTCCAACGCCGCCATCGGCTCATCCAGCAACACCACGGAGGGCCGGTTGACCACGGCCCGGGCGATGGCCACCCGTTGCTGCTCCCCACCGGACAAGCGGCTCGGCATCCGCCGCCGAAGCGATTCCAGTTTCAGCAGCGCGAGGGCTTCCTCCACGCGCGCGTTCCGCTCCGCCGTGGGCACGCGCTGCATCTGCAAACCAAATCCGATGTTCTCTTCGACGTTCAGGTGGGGAAAGAGCGCGTACGACTGAAAGACGGTATTGACCGGACGATGGTGAGGAGGAACACCCGCCATGGGGCGTGCATCGATCTCGATCGTCCCGTCGTCAGGCTGCTCGAACCCGGCGCAGAGCCGAAGCACGGTCGTCTTCCCGGTGCCGCTCGGTCCAAGCAACGAGAAAAATTCGCCGCGGCCGATGGCCAACGACACACGGTCCACGATCAACCGACCGGCAAACGTCTTACTGACCTGATTGAGGACAATTGCGTGATTGGGCGCCACGGCTACATGTGCTGGGAAGGTGCGCGGCCCATGATACGCCGAGGCGCGGCAAGAAGGAAGGCGCCTGGCACGGAGGTGGTCAGAACGGGGGGCCGGCCACCGGGACGGGCGCCCCTCTGGAACAACCGGTGCGCCCATCCGGCACGCGCCGGAACGGAGGCGAAGCAGGAGCGCCTAGTGGTCCATGCCCAGTTTCGACGGAAGGCGGCGGAGCAGATCGCGAGCTCGCAGTTGCGCTTGATGCCGGCGGACGAGCTCTTTGCGGATGAGCTCCCGATCCTCCGCCACGATCCGCACCAGACGGTCGTTGTCCTCCGCATGCTCGCGGATCAACTCCGTCAGGCGATGCATCTGCTGCTCCAAGCGGTCGAGCCGCCACTCCAAGGCGCCTGCGTCGCTGCCGTCCGGCTTCGACCGGCTGGGGGCCGCACTGGCACCGGCCTTGTTCGCTTTGGTGGAAGATTTCGCTCGTCGCATCGCCATGAGTGTGCTCCTCGCAACCCTAAGGTGTTCGTAGTATTCCCGGCCGGCCCGGCCTTGTCAACCGCCGCAACCTATCAATTTACCGAAGGCCCTGCTACAATTTCACTCCATGAAAAATGTCTTTACCATGATCCTGGCCGGCGGGAAAGGAGAACGCCTCTTTCCGCTGACCGCCCACCGCGCCAAACCGGCCGTGCCGTTCGGCGGAAAGTATCGGATCATCGACGTCACGCTCAGCAACTGCATCAACAGCGGCCTCCGGCAGATCGCGGTGCTGATCCAGTACAAGTCGCACTCCCTCGACCGGCACATCCGCATCGGATGGAACATCCTCGCCAGCGAACTGGGTGAATATATCACGTCGGTGCCTCCGCAGCAGCGCATCAGCGAAGACTGGTACCGCGGAACCGCCGACGCCGTCTATCAGAACCTCTTCCTGCTCGACCACGAACGCTCGACGCACCTGCTCGTGCTGGCCGGCGACCACATCTACAAGATGAACTACGCGGACATGTACGAATTCATGCGGGAGCAGAACGCAGATGCTGTCGTCGGCGCGATCGAATGCCCGATCGAGGAAGCGACACGCTTCGGCATCGTGGGGGTGGACGAACAATACCGGATCCAGCGGTTCGATGAGAAACCCAAGCATCCGATGCCCATCCCCGGCGACCCCGCCCATGCCTTCGTGTCGATGGGCATCTACCTCTTCAAAACTGACGTGCTGACGAAGTATCTGACGGAGGATGCCTCGGGGGGCACCGCCCATGATTTCGGCCGCAACATCATTCCCCGCATGATCGAACGCGAACGGGTGTACGCGTTCAAGTTCCAGGACAAGAATAAGAAATCCGTGCAGTACTGGCGGGATATCGGAACGCTCGACGCGTACTGGGAAGCCAACATGGACCTGGTCACGGTCGATCCCTTGTTCAATCTTTATGATCAACACTGGCCCATTCGGACGTACCAAGGTCAAAACCCTCCGGCCAAGTTTGTCTTCGCGCAGGATTTCCAGGGCGGACGCATGGGGCTGGCCTTGGACTCCGTGGTGTCCGGTGGCTGCATCATCTCGGGTGCGCGCGTGCAAAACTCCGTGCTGTCGCCGAACGTGCGGGTGGACGATCACGCCGACGTGCGCGAGTCGGTCGTGATGGAAAACGTCGTCATCCAGTCCCATTGCCGGATTCGCCGCGCGATTATCGACAAGGACGTGGTGCTGCCGCCCCACACGGAGATCGGCTACGATCCGGTCGCCGACCGTCAACGCTTCACCGTCACGGAATCGGGCCTGGTCGTGATTTCCAAAGGAATGAAGGTGCATGGCCCCGTCGATTCACCCGGTTGATCTCCTGGCGGCCCTTCGGCTGAAACACCTGACCCCCGCCATCGTCTTTCTGACCTCGCGCCGCGCTTGTGATGAAGCGATGCAGGAGCTGTCCTATAGCCAGGACAGCGTGCCGTCCGCCCAGCGCGACCGGATCGCCCAGGTGCTGGATCGCGTGACCACGGAGTTTCCCAGCATCGCCGACCATCCGCTTCGCTCGGTCGTCCTGCAAACGGGCGTCGCCGCCCACCACGCCGGCCATCTGCCTTCGTGGAAAATCGCGATCGAAGAGTTGATGCGTCACGGATGCCTGGACGCCGTCTTCGCCACCACCACGCTGGCCGCCGGCGTCGACTTTCCGGCGCGTACCGTCGTCATCACCCAATCGAGCGTCCGAAAGACGCGCGACTTTACCGACTTGACGGTCAGCGAAATTCAACAGTTGTCGGGCCGTGCCGGCCGCCGCGGCAAGGACCTCGTCGGCTTTGCCCTCATCACGCCGTCGCCGTATATCGACCTTGAACATCTGGCGAAGGGACTGACAGGACGTCCGGAACCCATCGACAGCCAGTTCGTCATCACCTACCCGATGGTGCTCAACCTGTTGAAGGCGCATCCGTTCGACCACATTCAGCCCATTCTCGCGAAGAGTTTCGCGCAGTTCCAATTGAATCAGCGCGCGGAGCGGCTCCAACACAAGCTGGACGCGGCCGAAGAACAGATGCAGCCCTACGGGCCGCGCGTGTGCACCGACTGGATCACGCAATGGCACCAGTTCGACCTCGCCAGGCGGCGACGGCCGCACCACACGGCGTCCTCGAAAGCGGACGCACCCGAACTGCGGGCGCGCCTCCAATTCCTCACGCCCGGCCGCGTCGTCGGCTTAGGGAAAGTCCGCGCTACCGTGCTGCGACAATACCGCAGCCGCGGCCAGCGCAATCCGATGCTGACCGTGCTGCGCGCCGATGGTGCGATCACCGAATCGCAAGCGGGCTCCGTCACGGAGCTCTATGAGCAGACATTCGATATCGTGGAGGCACGGGCCTATCCGTGGGCAACCAATGCCAGTCTCCAAGCGGCAATGGAAGGGATGCAGGAATTGCCGGTTCATCCGCCGGTACTGCCGATTCTTGTCCGGCCCGAGCAAGGCATTCCCGACACGCTGGTGGCGCAAACCTTGGACGAATTCCCCTGCCCGTCCTGCCCGTCCCGGTCGGCGTGCCAGAAGGACCATGCCGCGGCGTTCAAGCTGCGCGAGGAAAGCAGCCGCCACACCAAAGCCATCCAGGCGTTGCGCACCAGCCTGTGGCATCGGTTTCAGGAAAAGGTGGACGTGCTCCAGCGACTCGGCTACCTCACGCCTGCCGCTCAATTGACCGCCGATGGCGAATGGGCGCGCCTCATTCGCATCGACCATTCGCTGCTGATCACCGAGTTGATCCGTGCGGAAGCGTTCACCGCCATCGAGCCCGCCCTCCTTGCCGGTGTCTTGTCCAGTATCGCGATCGACGACGACCGGCCCGGCTCCTTTCCACGAGCCAGCTCCGGGCTTTCGTCCGTGCTCAGCCAAGTGCGACGCCTGGCCCACGACTTGGCGGCCCACGAGGAGACGCCGCTGCTTCGGACAGATATTGCGGCGCTGACCGAACGCTGGGTCGGCGATCCGACCCTGACCTGGATCGGCCTCTGCCGAAGCACCACCATGGCGGAGGGAGACATCTACCGCCTGCTCGCGCGGACGATGGAGTACCTGTCGCAAGTGGAAAGTTTGCGGGCCTCGCATCCGAGTTTGGGGGAGACCGCGGGCAAGGCCATGGAGTCCTTGCGGCGCGGGGTACTGGAGGAATTGCCGTGACGACGGAAGAACTAGAACAGCTGCTCGTGCAACAGCCGCTCGGCCTTCTGCATCGGTTGGCGCGCGGCCGCATCCACCGGCACTTTCGGTTCGGCAAACGCCGGATCATCGAGGCCCTGCTGCGGGCATCGGCGGAAAATCGGCCGGCCTTCGAATCCGACCTGCAGACGTTGATCGAAGACCGCTCCCGCCGCCAGCAAGATCGTCCGGCTGCCCCCCCGGCAGGCACCCCGCGCGAGCGGGGGCCCGCGCGCCCGCAGGCTCCAGCCCAACCCCATGAACCGGAGCACAAGGAACCAGCGGTGAATCTGCACGCGTTCCTGGACGGCATCGGCATTCCCGAGCCGGCACCGTTCGTGCCCGACCCCTGGCAACTGGAGGCGCTGGACCAGCTGGCGGAGACGGATGTGATCGTCAGCGTGCCGACGGGAAGCGGAAAGACGTATGTGGCGGTCGAGGCGGCGCGGCGGGCGATTCAGGCCAACCGCACGGTCATTTACACCTCGCCCCTCAAAGCACTCTCCAACACCAAGTACACCGAGTTCTGTCGCTTGTTCGGCGCGGACCAGGTCGGCATCCTGACGGGCGACCGGCGCGACAACACCCAGGCGCCGCTCCTGATCATGACCACGGAAATTCTGCGCAATTTACTCTACGATGCCGCGGGTGGGGAAATCGACGTCCGCCTCGACACGCTCGGCCTGGTCATCCTGGATGAATCACAATACCTGGCGGACCGCGAACGGGGCGTGGTATGGGAGGAAACCATCATCTTCTGTCCGACCCAGGCGAAGCTCCTGCTCCTGTCCGCGTCCATCGGGAACCCGCAAGACATTGCCGACTGGCTGACACAGATCCGGCCGGCCCCCTGTCGGCTGGTGCAACACTCCCGGCGCACGGTGCCGCTTCGTGCCGGGTATCTGCACCCCAACGGCAAACTCTCGCCCCTGTTTCGCACGACGGGCATTCCCGTCGGCCAACGAGGCAGTCTCCATCCGGAAACCGTCCGCCTGTTTCAGCACTATGAGCAGGAAACGCTCGGACCGCGGCGCTAGGCGCGTGGCTCAGAACGTATAGCGAATGCCGATCGTCAGTCCTTGGCGGACCGCGCGCAGTTCGTTGATGGGCACGCTCACACTCCCGCCGGTCGTCGGGAAGTTCTGCCAGGTGCCGTCGACCGCCTGGTTCCACCACAAGCGGTAGCCCGCATCCACCCACAGGCGAGACAACACCTGGACGCTGGCCCCGGTCTCCAGATTGGCTCCCAGTCCCCACCCGGTCATCCGAAAACTCGGGTCTTGCCGAAGATCCGTCCGCAGATAGTGCACGTCGTCATTGGTAAACCAATTGAACGGGAGGAATGCCGCCTTCCCGTACACGCTGAGCCGCCGTAACAGGCGATATTCCGACTCGACCCCCAGCTCGATGGAATGCCACGATTGCGTGTTGCTGATCACGTCGGTCCGGCGATGCGACGCGGTGCCCACCGGGTCGCAAAACGTCGGGGAGGTACATTCGACCTGCCCGACACCGGCCGCCACATGCCGCTGATACCAATAGCGATAGCCGACGAACGCATCCAGATGGCCGCGATGCCCGGGAAAGCTCACAAGCCGCCCGCCCGCGGCGGCCTCCGCGTACCAACTGTTGTCGCCTTTGAGATCACTGAACGTGCGCGAGATCCGCTGCGGGCCCGGAGTCGAGGTGCTGTAAAACGTGGCTCCCTGCGCGCTCACGAAGTCGTCGTCCGTCAATCGCCCGCCACCGATGTCGGCAAACCCGAACGTGGCGCGCACAAAGAAGCGTTCGCGGAGACGGAGCGTTCCGTTCAATTCCACAAAGTTCACGGCCACGTCCTTGTACTGCAGGCGCGAGGTCGGATTCCCGACGGTGGGTTCGACACCGGATGCGTCGTGGCTCCAAGTCGTCCGCCCACTGGAGATCCACGCTCCGACGCCGGCCTCGAATCGCACCCCCGATGGCGCCGGAGCAGCCGTCGACGGTCCCTCCGCACGGAGGGGCGACACAACCGACAGAGGAACCGCCAGGCCGACCCACAAGGCCAGCAGCACACGAGTAGTCATGACCTCACACCATTTCACTACGCGAGAAGGAGGGGGTTGCGGATTGATTGATGGATCCAAGTGGATTGCAATGACTGCGCCGCCGTTACCGCCGCGCCCCGCCCCGCTGAATCAGCACTGTATCGACACAGCGGTCGCGGCTCTCCGGCATCGCGCGCGCGCAGGCAGCGCGAATTTCCTCGATGGTCAGCGAATGATCCAGCTGCACGCCGAACCACACCAACCACGAGGCCAGCAGCCCGAACAGCAAGAATCCCACTGCACCAAGCAGAACAATTTGTGTGGTGGAACCGACAGGATGAACGTCCTGGACGACTTGTGCCGCCTCGACGGATTTCAAAACATGAACAGAGGCGTCAGGCATCATTTCCTCGCGACATGTCGTCTATCCTACACGGCATGGCACTGTTCCCCAAATCCTCCCTGTTTTTCTGCGCGACACCCCAGTTGACGGAAGACGATTGGCTCCTTGGGTATGGCAACTACAATCCATGCCACCACGTAGTGGTTCCCTCGATTTGAAGGGTCATTGCTACACAAATACACCTGCTGCACCGGCCTTCCAGCCCCGCAAGAACAAAACACTCCTGTTTGAAACATTTAGTAACGAGCTCAATGACTTCATTTCGGCATGGGACTTGCTAGACCCCCCAGGGGCGCTGATCGCCTCACCGAGACGGTCGATAGATCTCTGACAGCTCGACTCAGCATTCACATTGCGACGTATTTTCACTCTCTACACAGGAGCCACTCTGCAATGCTGGCACATGTTCACCGAATTGCGCTGTTCCTGATTCTGCTGGCGGGCCTGTCGGCTTTCGATCTCGAGTCCGCGCAGGCGCAATACCTCACACCGACGGACATCACCTTCACGGCTGTGGCCGGCGGAGGTCCGCCGGCGAGTCAGACCATCACGCTCAATCCAGTGGAAACAAGCCGCACACGGTCCTGGACGGTCTCCACGAGCGCATCCTGGATCAACGTGACACCCACCACGGGGAGCATCCTGCATGATACGGATGTGCTCACCGTGTCGATCAGCACCAGCGGTCTTTCGGCAGGCATCCGGACGGGCGTCATTACCATCACACTTGTGGATCCGAACGGCATCGTTCGGACCACGGCCACGACCGTCACATTGAACCTGACGTCCGGAGGTGGTAGCGGAGGTGGTAGCGGAGGCGGTGGTGGCAGCAGCCCGACTATCGCGCTGTCCCCGACCTCACTGACGTTTACCGGCGTCCAAGGCGGCGCTAATCCTGCGGCCAAGACAGTCTCCTTGACCAATCCTGGCGGTGGCACACTGACGACGACCTGGAGCGAAAGCGTCTCCTGGTTGGCCCTGTCGGCCTCTTCTCGCTCGACGACGACTGAAACCGACACCGTCAACGTGACGGCCAATACCTCCGGACTTGCCGCGGGCACCTATACGGCGATGATCACCATTACGGGAAATGCAGCGAATAGCCCGCAGCAGATCCCTGTCACGCTGACAGTCACACCCGCCGGCGGCGGTGCTTCACCCGTGCTCGACGTCAGCCCGAGCAGCCTGACGTTTTACGTGCCTGCTGGGTCTTACGATGTCTTCACGCAGTACCTGAATATTTCCAATACCGGCGGCGGTACGCTGACGTGGACGGCCAGTGATCCCGTGGATTGGCTCATCAAGAGCGTGGACGGCGGGACGGGCAACGGCACACTCCAAATCGATGTCCACCCCTCATACTTTGGCGGAGCCACCGGTACCTATACCACCAATGTCACAATCACGTCGGGTGGTGCCACCGGCTCGCCCAAGACGATCCCTGTCACAATGTATGTCGGCACGACCGGCGGAGGGGACGGGGGCGGAACCAGCCCACCGCCTCCGCCACCTCCTCCGCCCAGCCCAGTGCTGAGCGTAACCCCGAGCAGCTTGACGTTCAATCTACCGGCGGGGTCCACCACCAAGGCCACCCAGTACTTGAACATCACCAATTCGGGCGGTGGGACGATGAATTGGACCGTCACCGATCCCGTGGACTGGCTGATCAAGAGCGTGGACAGCGGAACCGGCAATGGCAGTCTGCAAATCGATGTGTATCCCTCGTATTTTGGGGGAGCGAACGGGACCTACACCACCACTGTCACGATCACGTCATCCGGCGCTTCGGGATCGCCCAAAACCATCCCAGTGACCATGAACGTCGGGACAGGTGGCGGCGGGTCGACAGCCAGCGTGACCCTCTCGTGGAACGCCAATAGCGAATCCGATCTCCAAGGCTATCGGATTTTCTACGGGACTTCGTCGAGGAACTACACCACGAATATCGACGCGGGCAAGGTGACCTCCTACACCGTCTCCGGGTTGGCCACCGGTCGCACCTACTACTTCGCGATCGCCGCCGTGGATACCTCGGGGAACCAAAGCGGATACTCCAGCGAAGTCACGGCCACTCGATAAAC
>FKKE01008147.1_pt1 | contig 17911 bp, 20 predicted proteins | sample 1106331 | NCBI WGS metagenome assembly FKKE01 (sample SAMEA3931202, study PRJEB13176) | freshwater metagenome | biome: Drinking water system; feature: drinking water; material: freshwater | place: China | collected 2013-02-06 | reverse complement strand
CTGGCCGAGCTTCAGCGTGCTGCCCGGATTCTTGTTGACGAAGATCTCCTCGATCGCGGCGGCGTCGGGCGCGTGCGCGTCGAACACCTCCTCGACGCCGCGGAAGATCTGCGTGAGCCGCCGCGCCGTCGTCGCCGCCTGCGCGCTCCTCCTCGCGCTGGCCGCCGCTCCCGGCCACCTGGCCGCGCAGCCCTCGAACACGCCGCGCAACACGCCGCCGCCGGTGTCGGGCTCGGTGAAGAACCCGGACACCGCGCTCGCCTTGTCGCTGGGTGGCACCCTCGCGACGTTCGCCCTCATCGGCGTGGGCGGCGCCAGCGACAACGGCGTGATGAGCTCGCTCGGCTCCGTCGGCCTGTGGGTGGCACCGAGCTTCGGCCAGTGGTACGCGGGCAAGGGCTGGACGACGGGCCTCACCTGGCGCCTCGCGGGGGCGGGCGCGATCGGCGTCGGCATCTGCTGGGATCAATGGTATCCTGAAGCGGCAAGGATCACTGCTTTGATGGGTGCCGAAATTTTATTTTATCCTACCGCTATTGGCTGGGCCACTTCACAGGATGAAGCAACAAATACAGAACAATACAATGCATGGCAAACCATCCAGCGCAGTCATGCCGTTGCAAATGCAGTGCATGTAGTAAGTGTAAACCGTGTTGGACTGGAGCAAAAGGGTGCCATGAAATTCTGGGGAGGTTCATTTGTGAGCAATCCTTTTGGCACATTGATCTATAAAGCATCTCATGAAAATGAAGAGGTAGCCGTTGTAGAAATCGATACAACCAGGACAGATTTTTTCAGAACACACTGGCCATTCTTAAGAGATCGCAGAATTGATTCTTACGAACCAATTACAAAACGCTTTATTGATGAATAGTCGGAAAGATGGAAAGTCCGGAAGTCCGTAAGAACAGTTGTTAAAGGTTAAGGCTCTGGATATTTATTATTCCTTAACCTTAAAACTTCTAGTTATGGCATTTAAATTTGAAAAACTTATTGTCTGGCAAGAATCACTTGACCTTCCTGATGAAGTGAATCAACTAACAAAATTTTGCCCAAAAGATGAGTTGTATGTTTTAGCTTCTCAAATCAAACGGGCGGCTGATTCTGTTTCATTGAATATTGCTGAAGGGTCAACTGGTCAATCAAATCCAGAATTTTCAAGGTTTCCTGGTATTGCTTTGCGTTCAAATATTGAAGTGGTAGGTTGTATATACTTAGCACAAAGAAGAGAATACATTACACAAGAAAAGTTTGGCAAAATTTACAAAATGTGTGAAGAAATTCTTGTTATGATCAATTCTTTACGTAATTCTTTAAAATAAAATTCGATCAACATTGAAGAACAATCTTTCCGACTTTCCGTCTTCCGGACTTTCGGACTCAAAAACTCCTAAACAACTCGGTTATTATTTCCCTGCCGAATTTGCTCCTCATGTTGCCACCTGGCTTAGCTGGCCACACAAAGAGGAATCATGGCCCGGAAAAATTCATACGATATTTCCTTTCTATAGCCGCTTTATTAAATATTTAGCCCAAAGTGAAAAGGTTCGCATCAATGTAAATGACGAATCCATGAAAAATTTCGCTATTGAATGTCTGCAAAAAGAAGATGTGGATCTTTCACAGGTTGAATTTTTCTTTCACCCGACAAACGATGCCTGGTGCCGGGATCATGGGCCTGCATTTTTAATAAATCCAAATGCAGATATTAATAAAGTGATCGTTGACTGGAATTATAATGCATGGGGTGGAAAGTATTTACCGTGTGACCTTGATGATGTGATACCAACTAAGATCGGCCAGCATTATAATATCCCTGTTTACCATCCTGGCATCATCATGGAAGGCGGTAGCGTAGAATTCAATGGCAAAGGAACAGTGATGACCTCAACAGCCTGCTTACTCAATCCAAACCGGAATCCGCATCTGAATCAGCAGCAGATCGAAGAATATTTATGCAATTACTATGGACAACAACAAGTGCTTTGGGTGGATGAAGGAATTGAAGGTGATGATACCGATGGACATATTGATGATACAGTTCGTTTTGTAAATGAGGACACCGTTATTACAGTGATTGAAGAAAACAAGAACGATCCGAATCATGCTTTGCTTGAAACAAATCTTAAACAACTTAAAGCAATGCGTTTGCTAAATGGCAAACAATTGAACATAGTTGAGCTGCCAATGCCTGATCACCTCGAATATGAAGGTCAGCGTCTCCCCTGCAGCTATGCAAATTTTTATATCAGTAATAAATATGTGATCGTCCCAATCTTCAATTGTAAAAAAGATGATAAGGCTTTGCAGATAATCACTCACTGTTTTCCCGGAAGAGAAACAATCGGGATTGATTCAACAGAGATCATCTGGGGATTAGGAAGTTTTCATTGCTTAAGCCAGCAGGAACCGGCAGTATAAAAATTCTTATTGGGCAATGATCTTGACCAACGTTCCCGCCGCAAGATTATCTGTCAATTTCATTCCATTCAAAATGGCATGTTCCTCATGTCTTGTTTCGCTAACATTTTGCTGACGTAAAAATTGTGAAAGGGCCATGGCTGAACCCACCGTTTTTAACCTTACTCTTTCCGGCTTTTTATTTAGCTTATCCGGATCAGTTAAAGATCTAAATCCCTGCATGGTATTGCTAAATGTATTGACATAAGAAGAAAAGTCAGCGAGAGTAGATACCCCTAATAAATGATAGATATTACCATTGTACTGGATCAGGTATGACATGGTTCGCAAAGCCTGCTGTCCTTGTTGTTGTGGTTGCTGATCGGCTATAACATAGATAGCCTGCATGCCATTCACTGTAATATTTCTTGTTTCAATGGGTGTAAGCTTATGTTGCTGAACAAAATTATTGGCTGCTTCCTGCAATGAATTGCCGGCTGCCAGCATCAGCATCAGTAAAGCTTTCCCATCTTTAGGCGCCATTTGTACACGTTGTGGCGTATTTTGATAATTCCAGTTTGCAGGTGTAGGAAACTGGAACTTCAAAACAGGATGATAGAAAACATTATTTTCCCTGAATCCTTCTCTTGGATCTTCACCATAAACCATTCCTTCGATCCTTCTTAAATAGGTATTCCTGTTAACAACAGGATTGGTAAGATTTAATTTTTGTTTCCATTCAGTAGCTAATTTGCTGACGGTAACATTCCTGTCACCGGGGTTTGGATGGGTGGATAAAAATTCAGGAAGCTCTGCTGCTTCCGTTCCCTGCGTTTTCCTTTCCAGTGTAGTAAAGAACAAAGCCATTTGTGATGCATCATACCCGATCTTAGAAGAATACTCAACACCTAATTGATCGGCCTCTCTTTCTGCATCACGGCTATTTTTTAATAATAATAGCTGTAAACCGGTTGAAGCAGATTCTGCAAAACGGGCAAGATCAGGATTGATCACGATACCGGCAATAATAGCCAATTGTCCAAGTATAGCATTTCTTTGTTGCTCAACAGTATGCCGGTGAGCTATGTGCCCGATCTCATGTCCAAGTACGCCGGCAAAATCAGCTTCACTATTAAAATGCGCCATAATGCCCCTGGTAAAATAAACGTAACCACCCGGCACTGCAAATGCATTGATCACTTCCGAATTCAATACCCGGAATTCATAATCAAGCTTTGGCCGGTGGGATATTGCTGCCATTTGTTTTCCCTTGGTACGAATAAAATTCTGAATTGCTGAATCCTCATATAGTCCAAATTGTGCCACAATCTGCGGATCAGCTTCTTTTCCCATCGAAATTTCCTGGGCTTCCGACATCAGCACTACTTGCTTTTTGCCTGTAACAGGATTTCTTGCACAATCGGTAAATACAGAAACGATGAAGATCAAACAGATCGGAATATACTTTCTCATGCTTTCAGATTAAAGGTAAAATTATTGTTTTTATTACTTGTCTTATAAATGCAAAAGCCTGCTTTATATTTTGCCATATTATTTATCCGCTTATCAAGTTTTCCTGCTGACCGCTTCAAAATAATAATATCTTACTGCAAACTTAAAGCCATGAAACGTTTTTTACTCCTATTAGTTTATGCTGCATTCCTTTTCAGCCTGCATGCACAAGAAGGTCATAATGCGCCAACTTCCGTTTCCTCAACTATCAAATTAACTGCCGCTGACTGGCAAGCCGATCTTAAATATCTCCAACAAACCGTTCACAAGGATTATTCTTTTTTATTTAAAAAGGTAAAAGCTGAAGAGTTCAATGCCGCTGTAGAAAAATTATACAAGGAAATACCTTTCTTACAGGAACATGAGATAGTAGCCGGTTTTGCCCGTGTTGTTTCCTTATTCAAATATGGGCATACCAATATTGGCTGGAGAGAATCCCCGGTAAAAATTCATGTGGCGCCGGTTAATTTCTATTGGTTCAGTGATGGTCTTTATGCAGAAGGTGCCGATAAAAAATATGAGAATATCGTTGGAGCAAAACTTTTAAAGGTAGAAGGCGTTCCTGTTGAAAAGGTATTGGCAGCCATAAAGCCATTGGTTCCTGCAGAAAATGAGCAGTACTTTAAAGCGTATGGTCTTGATCATTTAACAATACCGGAAGCATTGCATGCACAAAAAATTGCCAAAGAATTAAAATCATCGGTCACCTATACATTTGAAAAAGACGGGAAGTCATTTGATCAAACGATCACTGCAATTGAATCCTTTCGCTTGCCAAGGCAATATGGATTTGTAAAAACTGATAATGATTGGGTAAGTGCAAGAGATCAATCATCCACTCCAAACTATTTAAAGAATTTTGATAAGGTTTATTATTACGAGTACCTGCCGGCATCAAAAACCGTATATGTTCGCCAAAGCCAGGTACAGGATGATAAGTCAGAAGCAATACCAGCTTTTTATAAAAAGGTTTTTGATTTTATAGAAAAAAATGATGTAGAACGTTTGGTGATCGATGTTCGATTGAATGGCGGGGGTAATAATTATAAGAACAAACCTGTTCTAACCGGCATTTTAGAAAGTAAAAAAATAAATCAACCGGGAAAATTATTTGTGATCATTGGCCGCCGGACATTTTCAGCCTGTCAAAACCTGGTGAATGAATTGCATAATTATACTAACGCAATTTTCGTGGGAGAACCCACTTCAGAAAATATAAATTTCTATGGCGATACAAGAAGAGTAGATCTTCCAAAAACCAGGCTATCCGTTTTTCTTTCATTCGCATGGTGGCAGGATAAACCGCAATGGGAAAATGATGATTGGCTGGCGCCGCAGGTTTCTGTTGAAATGAGTTTTGCAGAGTATAAAAGCAATAAAGATCCAATACTTGATGCTTGTTTGAATTTTTCAGATAAGGGCATTGTGTTAGACCCGATGCGTCATTTAAGAGATCTTTTTACTGCAGGAAAATTTGACCAGTTAGAATCTGAAGCAAAAAAAATGGTGACTGATCCAAAGTATCGTTATGCGAATTTTGAACAAAAAATAAACCAGTCAGGGTATGATCTGATGAATTCAAAACAAATGGATGCTGCTTTATATGTTTTTGAATTGAATACAAAATTATTTCCAAGGTCGGCAAATACATGGGATAGTTTTGCTGAAGCCAACTGGAAAGCAAATAAAATTGAAAAAGCAATTGAATATTATAATAAAGCTATTGAGTTAGATCCCAATGGCGCCACAGGTGACAACTCAAGACGAATGCTTGAAGAGATCAAAAAAGCGAGGTCATTCTGACGTAAACAATAGCCCGATAAAAATTCAATTGAAGTGTCCGGCAGGATGCCTTGATTTTTTTTAAATGGCGGCAATTTTAATTAAGCAACCTTTGAATGCTGCTTTTTATCTATTGTAAAAAGATAAATGTTGTACTTTTTAAAAGGATTTTTAAGAGCTTTGATCCGTATCATTATTGAAACAATCCATCGCTTACTAATAAATCTTTACGATACTTTACTGGGTTATTTGAGTTGGCCAAAGAAAAAAATACACATCAAAATATTTATTTTACCAGCCGAACAAAACCCCACTCCCGCTGATCATGGTAAAGCGATCGATTATGCAAAAGATGTTTTCAAGAAAAATTTTAATGTTGAATTAAAACCGGCCGGAAACAATGAATCCTTTACAGAAATACTAAAAACCATTCCACCCCGGGAAGCTTTGTATACCAGTGGCGGTTCCCGCGCATTCAGGGAGGAATTCAAAGTAGCCGGAAATTTTTTTGCAGCAAACCTGGTAGCTCCGCTTTATCCTGTGACCATTTTTATTGTAAAAGATATCAAAGGAGCAAGGGGATGTTCTCTCGGCCCAATGACGGATTATATAACCCTCGATCATGATGGAGTAAAAGATGTTTCAATACTTGCCCATGAGCTTGCACATGCCTGCGGCCTGTGGCACCTGGACGATCAAGCGAATTTATTATGGAATAAAAATAACCGGGGGGATAAAATACGATGGTGGCAAAAAAATATTTTTCGCAGCTCAAGACATGTTACATATTGGTAGGCAAAAGTTGTTTAAGCACTTTCTCTAATTTCTTTTTATTGCGGGAATATTTTTCAAGATCGATGATCTCAATCTTTCTGAACTCAACCGGGTGACTTTCGCTTTGTAAAGAGATATACCCTTCTTTCAATGGCATTCCATCTTTTTTAACTGCTACATCATGATTTGCTACATTTCCCCCACCTATTTGCGGCTTGGTATATTCCATCACCACTTTTTTACCGATTATATGTTTAATAACAGAATCACCAAGCACTAACAGCTCAACTCTTACCCACTGTTCGCCATGATAAGTTTCAGACCTTGAATTGACACAATGAGGCGTAAACAATTTGCCTTCTAAAAAAACATTTGTACCCGGCGTACAAAGATTTGCTGTAGTTCTTTTCTCTTTTCCATTGCCCCCTAGTAATTGTGCCTCCAGTGAAATGGGGAAATCCTGGTCTTTCAGCATCGAACCAGGCGCCTGGCAATGTAACATCACACCACTGTTGCGAAGAGCCCAACCGGGCCCATTCGTACATTGCTCACCCACAAACCTGTATTCAACAGCGAGTAAATAGTAAGAAAATTTCTTTTTATAAAAGATATGACCGAATTTATTATCAAATGAGGGATATGCATCATACTTCACTTTCATCAGTCCGTTTTCAACATAAAATGTGTTTCCATAATTATCATTCAGGTTATAGCCCGTGATCTTAGGTTGCCAGTCAGTAAGGTCTTTCCCATTAAACAATTGCACCCATTGGGGAGCCTTATTTTTTTCGTAGTTATTTCCACAAAGAGTAAATAAAAAACATACAGGAAGTAAAAATCGCATGGATCAAATTTAACTACTTTACTGTTTTGATCATTTATAATGAAAATAGATCCAGCGAGCCGTCGAGTCTTAATTTATATAGCTCCAACGTTTTTTTATCTTTCTTTTTTATCAGTTGTTGCAAAGCGGGTATATAATTTATAATATTGAAAAGGGTAAGAGAAAAAGCTTTTTTACTGAACTCTTTTACATTCAGCTCATACCCCTCCAAAAATTTTTGCTTGGCATCTATTGACAGGTCGTGCAAAGCGATGGAAAGATCCCAATAAGGAGCACAATTTGACGAACAATTTTCCCAATCAATGATCGCTTTTATTTCGCCGGCCTCATTCACAAGTACATTTTTCAAACGCAGATCGCAATGATTAAGTGAAGGTTCGATCTTCCATTTTTTTATTCTTTCAAATTCACCGGCAAGCTTTTTTATTTTCTTTTTTGACAATATATCATTTTCCTGCAAGAAAGCGAGACTCTCTTCGCCTTTCAATTCTTCTGTTAAAAACCCAAGCCATGTTTTTTTCCTGGATAACTTATTTTTCGACCAGTTAAATACTGAACCAAATCCTTCTGTCGGTATCGAATGAATGATCTTTGCATATTTTCCCAGCTTATGTAAGATCTTTAACCTGTCAGGATGATCAACAGCCTCTTTACCATCAACTTTCTGCTGGAGCATATAAGGAAGTGAAATGATCTCATTACCTACTTCCAGTATTTCCGGTACGGGTACGCCGGCGTTCAAAGCCTTATGTGTTGCCCATTGTTCTTTTATAAAATCATTGATCTTGGTCCTTGAGGTAGCGATGCGGACTATATAATTACCTTCTTTAGTACTTACATCAAAAACAAAATTTGTTTTTCCGGCCGGCTTGAATTCAATTTTTTGAAAAGACTTTCCAAAATGATGACGAGCCACTTTCCTTGCCATTGCAGCTTTTGCACGTATTTGTGACGGTGTGTATTGTGCCATAATTATTTTATCCTATTACATTTTTTTGCATGACTGCCAATTCAAAAAGCAATTCCCCGAATTCGGATGAACTCTTTACTTTAATGGGTGGCACGATCCCTTCAATCGATAGCAATGGATTCCCTACATGAATAGCCAAACCTACAGAACGAAGAAAAACATCCATTTCAGAATCTCCTGCACCGATAGAGTGTTTCAGATCGATCTGTAAATGCGCAGCAAGCTGCTGTGCACCAAAATCTTTGTCAACTCCTTTATGTGTAAAAAAATTACTTCGCTTGGTATGCTGGTATGCCATCAACCTGTCTTGCGGTACATCAATCAATAAAAATATCATACATATTTCCTGGCTATGAAGCTGTTTTTGCAAATCATCTATTGATGATGAATAAACTTTTTCTGCACTCAGATATTTTTTTTTAACATGACCCACCCTGTCTGCCACCGGCGTCCAGATGATCTCGCCCTGGCGCCAATCCCGTGGATAATAAAAGACAAGCAGATCAAGGTCATTATTCTTAATAAATTCCCTGACAATATGCAAGGCTTTCTCTATTTCATCTTCCTGGAGCGGGAATGCATCAATTTCACTGTAGAAAAAATTGCCCTCTTTATCAATCATAATATTTCCAAGCTGGCTGCCATTCAGTAAAACAGTGGGGATGGGTGCATTTGATATCTTATACCATTCTTTTCCAAAAGTTCTGATTACTGATAAAGGAAAACGAAGTGTATTTAAAATAATTGGCCTGCCCAGTTCATAAATTTTATTTAATCCTAACTCAATGGAGTGAGGTATGCTGTATCTGCCCTCAAGCTCATGGATAGCAGTACCATCAAGATCTGTGATCAGTCCGCCACATTCATCAAATTTTGAATGATTAAAAAAATGCTGTAATTGCGCAGACTGGCTGGCGGATAAAGCCATACTGATAAATTTTATACTATACTGCAAAAGCCTTTCCAAAAAGCAGTAATTTCATGCAAGGCTGGCACCATTTTTACCTTAATATTTTAAATAAATTTTTATGGCAATCAACAAAGAATCCATCAAAGTAGAAGGCGAAAAAGTACTGAATAAAGTAAAAGAGCTGATCAAAGAAGGAAATGTAAGAAAGATCACTATTCATGAAAAAGATGGTAAAGAGTTAATGAGTTTTCCATTGAGCATTGGAGTCGTTGGTGCTGTATTCGCACCTGTACTGGCTGCTGTTGGCGCATTAGCTGCATTGATCGGTGAATGCAGCATTACTGTAGAAAGAGAAGAACAGGCGGCCGACAAAGAAAAAGTTTCATAACCACACGGATCTTTATTGCCCTCTCTACTCTTATCCTGCGGGTTTTTTATAACCTGTAAGGATTTTTTTATTTTTAAATAAGTACCAAAAATTTTAACAGAAATTGTAGATTTATAGCCATCTGATCATTCATCTGCAATTTTATAAAATGCATTATAAGAAAACCCCGCTGGTAACTGCTTTACTTTTTCTTTTTGTCAGCTTCCAGGTAGCTTCCCAAACTGCGGCACTTCCCCGAAGTACTGCTTCAGCCGAAGGTGTATCTGCAAAAAAGATCATTGAATTCATTGATACTATTAATAAAAGCAAACATGAACTGCACAGCATCATGATCCTTCGTCATGGCAAAGTAATAGCAGAAGGCTGGTGGAGTCCCTATCGTTCTGACCTGAAACACACCCTGTATTCTTTAAGCAAAAGCTTTACATCAACAGCCATTGGTTTTGCTGTTTCGGAAAAAAAATTAACGGTCAATGATAAGGTTATTTCTTTTTTTCCTGATAAGTTGCCGGAAAAAATCTCAGAAAATCTATCTGCACTTACCATCAAAGACCTGTTGTCAATGTCAGTCGGGCAATCACCCGATCCTACAGGTCCTGTTGTAATAAGCAAGGATTGGATAAAAACTTTTTTTAGCATCCCTATTTTAAAAAAACCAGGTTCGGAATTTTTATATAACTCATCTGCCACTTATATGCTTTCAGCAATTGTTCAGAAAGTAACGGGGCAAAAGATCATTGACTATCTCACACCCCGATTATTTAAACCATTAGGCATACAAGGTGCCGATTGGGAAACTGATCCGTCGGGAATAAGTGTTGGCGGCTGGGGGCTGCGGGTAAAAACAGAAGATATTGCAAAGTTTGCCCAGCTCTATTTGCAAAAAGGAAAATGGAAAGGCAAACAAATATTACCAGCAGCATGGATAGAAGAAGCCACAACTTTTAAAATAGATAATGCTCCCGGCCTGGAACAGGTAAGGAAAGATTCGAGTGACTGGAGGCAAGGTTATTGTTATCAATTCTGGCGCAGCCGTCATAACTCCTATCGTGGTGATGGTGCTTTTGGTCAATATGCCCTGGTATTGCCCGAACTTGATGCAGTGATTGCTATAACTTCTGAAACAACCGATATGCAGGGAGAGCTGAATCTTGTTTGGCAATATTTAATACCCGCACTAAAAGCTGATAAAGCCAGTTTGAGCAAAAATGAAGATGCTATTCTTAAAAGAAAATTGTCCGGGTTAAAGCTTTTACCACCAAAGTCATTGTATGATCTTTCCAGCAAGCCGGTTCTTCCAAAAACCTTTGCTATGGAATCAAATCCAAAAAATATTGAATCCATTTCATTTGATCATACAGACAAGATCATTAGGCTTGACATCAAAACCAAAACGGGTTCTTACCAAATTAAATTCGGTGATGGAAAATGGATAGAGGGAACAACTACAATGCACGGGCCTTCGCTGGTTGAGGGGGCACAAAATCATTTTATTGGATTACCACCCTCTCAAATTGCCGGTGCTTATAGCTGGAGATCGGAAACCATTCTTGACATGCGGTTGAGGTTTATTGACAGCCCCCATACATTAATAATCACATTTAGCTTTGAAGGTGACAAGATCACTGTTGATCTGCTTGATAGCTTCAAAACTCCTGACAAAAAGATCGTCCTGAAGGGAAAAGCAACATAATAATTCAGCTTCAGAAATATATTTACTAAGATGGAATGGTAAGATGTATGACAATCACAAATCTATTTCGGATAGTGAATATGAAAAGGTAAAAAAAACAAGTGCTGACCAGGTAAGTAAGGAATATCAAAAGACGATCAATTAATTTTTAACGCCCCTCCACTGTAAAATAAAGCCCGGAACTTTTGTTACCTCCGGGCTTAAGGAAGTTGTTTAATTATTTTTTGGAGGAGATGGATTGGCATCAACACCCAGGTCAACCAATGCAAGAATTTGTGCGGGGTTTAATGTTTTCGGATCATCATTTGTTGCGTAAAGTTTGTATTTAATAAACTCACCATCAAGAGAAGGAACAAAAACCACATATGTATACTTGCCATCTATCTTATCTTTTATTGTTTTGATATCCTTTTTATAAATTACCACGTTTCCAAAAATAACATTAGGACCATAAGTAACTGTCGTCACAGCTCCTTTTTTTAATTGAAGTGCCGGTGCATTATCAAACGCCGTTTGATCACAATCCTTGTTTTTACATTGCCATCCCCACAGAGTTAAAAAATCATCTCTGAATGTAAATGAAAATACAAGCTTCCGCTCATTCGTTAATTTCACGAACTCTGTTGTTTCTATAAATAAATTGGTCAGGGTACCGGTTAGCGCTATCTCTTTTTCCGGTACTGTTGCAGGGCTATCAGTTGTGGTAGCCGGAGTTGATGTATTCTCGTCATTTTTATCGTCCGTATTGCATGCATGAAGCAATACGATTAATGCAATTGATACTGCAAAACCGATGGCTTTGGGTCCTTTGATCATAATAGATGTTTTTGGTGGTTAAAATTGAATACTTACTAATACAGGAAGATAACCACATTTTTCTTTATTGAAGAAATTTTATTCCTGAAATAAAGTATTTTCATAGCTATATGAACGAGCTATTGCTGAAAGCGCTGGATTGGTCAGAAGTCTGGGCCTTGCTTATTCCCTTGTCCATCCTGATCTTTCGAAAGCAACAATATCAACCATCGTTAAAACCTGTCATAGCTTATATATGGCTTGGATTCCTGATCAATCTTGTTATTGATGCAATCATGGCTATCAATATTTATTTTCCCAATGATTTTTTAAGCAATAATCCTTTTTATAATATTCATTCCGTTATACGTTTTACCTGTTTTAGTATTTATTTTATCCGGTTGCAACCAAATTCTTTTCGCAGGGTAAAAAAAGCATTGGCTGTTTTGGCTGTTATTTTTATGATCATCAATTTTACTTTTTTTGAAAAATTCTTTAACTACAATTCTTTCAGCGGCAATCTGCTTGCCCTGGAAGCTTACCTGCTGCTTGTGTATAGCTTGTTATATTATTTAACAGAATTGAAAGATGACACACCTGGGCTTTTTACCACACCGCATTTCTGGATCGTGACCGGGCTATCAGTATATGTTGTAATCAATTTTTTTGTATTTCTTTTTTATACCCCTATGTTGTATGTTGACCGGGATCTTGCTGTAAACATCTGGAATGTTCATAACATTGCATTTATAATCTTTTGTCTTTTTATAACCAAAGCTATTTATGGTAATTTTAGATATAAGCATACAATCTAGGGTCATAATTGGTATCTCGGCCATGCTCGTTCTTTTTACCAGCTTTTTGATCGTCTTTATTTCCAATCATCGAAAAAAACTTCAATACCATAAAAACCTGCAGGCACTGCATGAAGAGCAGGAAAAACACCTGAAAGAACAAAATGCATTGCTGGAACAAAAGGTAAAAGAGAGAACGGTTGAACTTTCTTTGCAAACCGAATCGCTGGAAAAAACCCTTGACGAACTGAAAGCAAGCCAATCCCAATTAATACAAAAAGAAAAAATGGCTTCGTTGGGAGAATTAACGGCAGGCATCGCCCATGAAATTCAAAACCCTCTCAATTTCGTTCTCAATTTTGGCGAACTGAATACGGAACTGATCAATGAAATGAAAAGTATGATATCTGCAGAAACACTACCCCAAAAATTCAACAACGAAATGAATGAGCTTATAAATAATTTTTCAGGCAATCAATATAAAATATTGCATCATGGCCGCAGGGCAGATGGCATTGTAAAAAATATGCTGCAACATTCAAGGAAACACAGGGGCATTCTTGAGCTCACCGATCTTAATGAATTAACAGATGAATATCTAAAACTAAGTTATCATGGATTCAGAGCCAAGCACAAGTCTTTTATCTGCGATTTTGAAACTTCTTATGATGGCGCAGTAGAAAAGATCAGGATCATACCGCAGGATATCGGCCATATACTGGTTAACCTGTTTCAGAATTCATTTTATTCAATGAATGATAAAATCAAACTTCTCCAGGATAAGTATGAGGCAAAACTTTTTGTAAGCACAGAAAAAAAAGGGAATAAAGCTATCATTACTGTAAAAGATAATGGAGTTGGTATCCCGGAAAACATCATGGATAAAATATTTCAACCCTTCTTTACAACAAAACCAACAGGTGAAGCCACCGGGCTGGGTCTCTCTCTCAGCTACGACATCATTAAAGCTCACCGGGGCGAAATGAAAGCAGAATCAAAAGAAGGGGAATATGCAACTTTTATTATGGAATTGAATTATCAATGATAGAAGCCGGAAGAATTAGCTGCAGATGAAAGATAACTTATATAAAATAATATCAGATAAAAAAACCCTGATCATAATTTATCTGCTGGCAGTCCTGGCCATAAGCATCCAGTCGCTTACCTCCCACCCAAAAACATATTATGAAGGCGGACCGGAATATAAAACCTATAATAACTACACCATATTTGAAAGATCTTATCATCATCTTAAAAACAACCAGGATCTTTATATATTATACCCGCAGGAACATTGGGATCTTTATAAATACACTCCCTCCTTTGCTGTTTTCTTTGCCATCTTCAGCGTATGCCCTGATTGGCTCGGCCTCATCTTATGGAATCTCTTGAATGCACTCATTGTTTTGCTTGCTGTATATGCGCTGCCAAAACTCAGCAATTATCAAAAAGGATTATTACTCATTATCATCCTTTTCGAGCTTATCGGGAATTTGCAAAACCAACAATCTAATGCGCTGATCGCAGGACTCATCATCCTATCATTTGCATGGCTTGAAAAGAACAAAGCTTTTTATGCTACCCTCTGCCTTGTATTTGCCACTTTCATAAAACTTTTCGGTCTTGTTGGTTTTTCCATGTTCCTGTTGTATCGTAACAAAGCAAGGTCGCTCTTATACACCATTATGTGGACGGCTGTTTTCTTATTAGCGCCTTTATTATTTATAGATGCTGATCAATATATAAAGCTCTGCAGAAGTTATATGCACTTACTGGCAAATGATCATAGTACTTCGAATGGATATTCGGTTATGGCCTGGTTAAATATATGGCTGTCGGCTGATATCAGTAAAATACTGATCCTTGCTATTGGCATCATTATCTTTTTGCTGCCCTTTTTACGAATAAAAATGTACAGTGATATAACTTTTAAATATTTACTACTTAGTTCTATCCTTTGCTGGGTGGTTATTTTTAATCATAAGGCAGAACCGGCCACCTTTGTTATTGCCATGGCAGGAGTTGCTCTATGGTTTATTAATAGTGAAAAATCATGGGTGAACATAATTCTTTTTATAACTGTACTTTTTTTAACCTCGATAGCCCAAACCGATATTTTCCCAAAAGAAATCAGAGATGATTATTTAAGACCTTACAGGCTAAAGGCCGTGCCTTGCATCCTTGTTTGGTTCAAGATCATTTATGATCTGCTTGCAATGAAAGAAAAGAAATACCTTGTAGCACAAAACACAGGCTGAGTTTTGCTGAACAATACCAAACAGTGCCGGATATGGAAAAAGAATTTGAGCAGTTATCGGTTGACTTTACTACTAAGGCGCAACAAATATTCATATCAGCTTATGAACGATTTCGCCAGTCGGCAAAAATGCTTGACCGGCAAAAAGATGAAAATGTATTTCAGTTGCAATTAGGAAAATACCTTAACACGTTAAGATCACAACTGGAAAGCATTGCACTTGAATTACTAAATAAAAATAAAACGATAAAGAACAAGGCCCATTGTCATAAATTACTTGCCGATAAAGTTTCAATATACCTGAGAGAATTCAGGGAAAAGGCCCGGTTACTCTGATGCCAGTGTGCATGTAATTTATTTTATCATTTTAGCTTTCCGGGGTCGTGACTGCCAACTTTATTCAGTTAATACACTAAAGGGGATGATAATTTATAGTATAACTTAAAAACAGGTGGTACCACTATGTAATGTAAATTATTCATATAGGTAACCTTCATCTAGCTATCACATCTCTACCCTATCGGTCTTTTTATTTTGCTTGGCGAAACGCAAATTTATATTTCTAAAATGCCGTCTGCCAATCCCTGCCATTGTACTTTAGAAAACCCGGCGATCCCACTAACGCCGACGATCACATCACGAACTTTATCTACCAACGATTCTGATCCGGTATTGGGTAACATGTTTCGATCCACGATCCATACCACTACTCTTATATTTTCCCTGATGATAATAAAAGAACTGGTTGTTTCATCGGAATAAAAATGTGCCGTTTCCTTTTTTTTGCCGAACGGGTTTTCAGTTGGCCGCACACGAAACCCGGCAGATTGAAGAAATTGTTTTTCTACTTCTTTCATCTCTTCAACAATAACCCAATCATATCCGTCGCCTTCTTTATTGCCGGGCCCGGGAATATTTATCCTCAAATAATCTCCTTTGTTAACTTTCCTGCTGACCTCGTTACCACTTTTATCTACGATTTGAAACCGGGCTGTTATACCAGGCACTATCTGATGCCAATGGTTTACGGAAAATAATTTTTTCTTTGCATCCTGATATAGCGTTTGTGCAGCATTTACATTATCCAATTCCAGGCTGGCCTCTGCCTCCAATGCCTGGCCTTTAAATTGCCCGGGTATAAGCCCCAGTATATCTTTATGTTTCATCGCAATTGATACACAAGATTTATACCTGTTATCAATTTTGGCTGGATGTGCTAATCTTCTTGCCATGATAAAACCCTACGGATACAAACCCATGCGAAGCCGGAAATGTTATTTGAAAAAGTAATAAGGCTGTTTCTTTTTTTTATCTTCACGAAACCACCAAGCTAACCGCCATGCAGAAAGTATATCGCAACACCGCTATTTTTATTATCCTGATCACGATTGGAGTACAATGGGGTTTTTATCAAACTTACACCAGCCAGTTCCCGGATTTCATTGACAAAACAGTTGTCATCCATGTTCACGGCATCTTATTGATGTTGTGGTTGGCTTTACTTGTTGTGCAGCCTTTACTGATCAGTGCAGGAAAAGCAAAAATTCACAGAACTATCGGCAAAATATCCTGGGTTTTGGGTCCGCTTATTATCATATCCATGTTCCTGGTTGGTAAAGGATCATTTGAACGTCATTCCGCTGTAGTTCCTGAAAAGGAAATGCTGGCCACCATGGTGCTGGATATAAGAGGCTATATATCCTTCGCCATCTTTTGGGCATTGGCTATGATGTACAGAAAAAATTCCGGTGCACATATGCGATACATGATCGCTACCGGCATAATAGCAATTGGACCCGGAGTAGGTCGTGGGCTCATCAACAGTTTTGCAGTAGAGTTTGGATCTTCCTTAACGATAACTGATCTAATTTCCCTTGCCATAGCCGGGTTCCTGCTGGTATATGATATTTACAAAAAGAAAAACTACAAACCATTTCTAATCGTGTTCATCGTCTTTTTGATAGGTGCATTTTTATGGCAGATAAGAGATACTACTGCCTGGCAGTCATTTGCTAAAACCTATGCGGCATGGTTTTATTGACTTTTCCTTCTTTTTTATGTTGAACCTGGAAAGGAAAATCAATGAGCAGGGTTAATATCAATTATCCCCGGGTAATACATCAAATTCCTTTCTTTTGTTTTCCATCCATTCATTCATTGAATCAGGGCTGCTCATTAGTTTACGCATTTCATTCATTGCTTGTATATGTTCTTTATCGCCGGCCTGGAACATTTCCATTCCATGTTTTTTACTTTGCTCGGCAATCTCTTCAAAGCTGTTGCCATGAAATTTTTTATCACAAGCACCACCAAGTTGTTTGCAAGTCATTGTTTTCATTAAACCAGGTTTTAGAATGAAATTTACAGAAAATTCATCTTATCAGACTTATGAAAATTAAAGATCATGAAATACGCTAACGTATGATAGATGTTTTCAACTAAATCTTTTCTTTCAGCTTCTGAAGTTCTCATGTGCTCTTTCGTTTGCAATCCATGGTTTCGTCTACTGCTTATACCATCAATGGCTGATTGAATGCCAGCAACAGGCATAAATAATTATCATCATCCTGCCTGGCAGAATTTATTCATTGGGTAAATATTTTCCGATATTGATTCGTGAAGATCTTAGATCTTTTTTTTTCAATGAATAAAAAATACCGAAGTGAGCATATATTTTCACGCATTTGGAAATTAATTACACATAAATCTTTGTTGATAAATTTTTATTTATTTAAATCAAATGAAATATTTTTAATCGTGAAGTATGAAGTACCTTGCGGCCCGATCTGTTA
>FKKE01007761.1_pt1 | contig 17938 bp, 15 predicted proteins | sample 1106331 | NCBI WGS metagenome assembly FKKE01 (sample SAMEA3931202, study PRJEB13176) | freshwater metagenome | biome: Drinking water system; feature: drinking water; material: freshwater | place: China | collected 2013-02-06 | reverse complement strand
TTGCAGCACCACGAATAGAAGCATCGTGAGTGGCACGTACGGCCTCATTGCTTTTACTACAGCCAAAAAATAAAATAGATGCAAATACAAGCATCATTAGGGTAAAAATTGTTTTCTGTTTCATAGATCCGGTTTTTTAGGTTTAAAAACATTTCATACATACAGGACATACAACATAAAGGCCAAAATAGGGATCCTAAAAAATTTCTTTGTTACTGCCTGCTTATCAGTTATAAAAAAAATCAACGCTTAAACACAAAAAATATCATAGCTATTGCTTGTGTTGATAGTTTGTAACTTTAATTCATGTCAACACATACGATCAATGCTTTTTACAACAGTACACAAATGGAAACCGACCGTTTGGGCCAACATGTGTTTCAACTGGAAAAAAATCGTACGCAAGAGATCATTCTACGTTATTTAAAACCAACAATGACTATTGCAGATATTGGCGGCGCTACGGGTGCATACTCTTTTTGGCTTCATGAGTTGGGACATCGTGTGCATTTATTAGATGCTGCAGAGTTTCATGTAGAAGCGGCAACAAAAATTTCAATTACAGAAAATAAACCGCTTGCTTCTATTTCATTAGGCGATGCAAGAGACCTTCCATTTGATGATGAACAATTTGATCTTGTATTGCTCTTTGGCCCTTTATATCATTTACAGGAAAAAGCAGATCGTATAAAAGCTATTGCAGAAGCCAAAAGAATTTTAAAAAAGAATGGGATATTGCTTGCAGCAACCATTTCAAGATATGCTTCGTTGTTTGATGGTTTCTGGCAAAATTTTATTGATGATACTGCTTTTGAAAATATTTTGAACCAGGATCTTGAAGATGGGAATCATTTCAACCCGGTAAATCATCCCATGTATTTTACGGATGCGCATTTTCATTCACAAAATGAAATAGAAGAAGAATTCAGTGCTATTGGTTTTACTGGTATTTCAATCAAAGCCATTGAAGGCTTTGGCTGGTTAGTTCCTGATTTTGACAAAAGATGGAATGATCAAAAACAAAGAGAACAAATGCTTGTTTACATACGACAAACTGAAAACGACCCAATAATGGTAGGAATTAGTGCTCATGTAATGACAATTGCTAAAAAATAGAGACCGATCTGAAAGTTTGACTTATCTGAAGTAAATTGCACTCATAAAAAAGGCCCTTCTGTAGAAACAGACTGGCCTCTCACGATTGCTTGCCATATGAAAAAAATCTTGAATACTCTTTTGAAATCCTAACCGGCCTCTCTGCTTGCATACTCTCAACGATTGCCTGCATATGAAATAACAGAGACGCAAACCAAAAATAAACAGCGGCTTTGTTTTACTGAAACCATATTAGGTCCTGTTTTATCATTGCAAACAGGGAAAAGTTTTAAGTAACTCATTGCTGGCGAATTGGTTCTAAAAAAAATATTATTATGGCCAACAGGTTCTCAGATATATTATTTCAACTGGTTCATTCACTTGAAAAGTCGGAAAAGCGACATTTCAAGCTTTATATAAAAAGAAGTTCTGCAAAACAAGACCTCAAGATCATCCAGCTTTTTGATGCCTTGGATAAACTGGAAGAATATGATGATAAGTTGCTGTTGAAAAAAATGCCCGGCATTTCAAAAACCCAATTAGCCAACCTGAAAAATCATTTATACAAGCAATTGCTGGCAAGCCTTCGTTTATTAAAAACTACCGATAACATCGATCTGCAGCTGAGTGAACACCTGGATAATGCAAGAATTTTATATAACAAAGGTTTAAAAAGTCATGCTCTTAGAATTTTAGAAAAAGCAAAAGAGCTTGCAAGAACAAATCAAAAGTTCAATACACTTGTACAGCTTCTTTCCCTGGAAAAGAAAATTGAAACCCTGCATATCACCCGCAGTACAACGGATAAGACACAGCAAATGGCTGATGAAGCTTTGGAGATAAGCGGGCATATTGATCGGGTAACAAGACTTTCTAATCTTGCCCTGCTATTATACCGGTGGTTTGTAATACATGGACATGCAAGAAACGGGCAGGATGAAAAAGAAATAAAAACATTTTTCAAAAATTATTTACCAGCCGATGTAGATAAAGTAAATGGTTTTTATGAAAAACTTTATCTCTATCAAAGCTATTGCTGGTATGCTTTTATCCGCCAGGATTTTTTAATGTATTACCGGTATAGCCAGAAATGGATCGACCTGTTTGAAGAGCAATCCATAATGAAAGAAGTAGAAACCGGCCACTATATTAAAGGTATTCATACACTGCTGAATGCTTTCTTTGATCTTCGTTATTTTGAAAAATTCGATACGGTATTACAAAAGTTTGAAGAGTTTGAAAAAACGGATACAGCAAAGAGACATGATAATTTCCGGACACACACTTCCATCTACATTAACAGTGCTAAGATCAACCTGCATTTAATGAAAGGGACCTTTGCAGAAGCGTTGAAACTGGTTCCTTCAATAGAAAAAAACCTGGAAGAATATTCCTTGTTTGTTGACCGGCACCGCATACTCGTATTCAATTATAAGATCGCCATGCTTTATTTTGGTGCCGGTCAATATGAAAAGGCAATAGATTATTTACAAAAGATAATCAATGGCCCGCTTGATCTGCGGATGGATCTTCAATGCTATGCACGGTTACTGCATTTGATGTCGCATTATGAGTTAGGAAATTATGAGCTCATCGAATCATTGATAAAGTCAGTATATCGTTTTATGTCTAAGATGAAAAATCTTACTGTTGTTGAAGAAGAGATTTTCCGTTTTGTAAAGCAATCATTTGATGTTCCGGCAAGAAAAATTAAACCTGAACTGGAAAAATTTCTTGATAAGATCAAGCATCTTGAAGGTTCCCGTTTTGAAACCAGATCATTTGCTTATCTCGATGTTATTTCCTGGGTAGAGAGCAAAGTTTATAATAAATCAATGGCCGAGATCATTTTTGATAAATACATGAACCGGAAAAAAAGAAATTTAGTATCAGGAAAAGCAGCTTAATTATCTTGTAAGACGATACAACAATATTGCTGCTCTTTTAATAAGCTTTGGATATTCTTTAATGTTCATCGTTTCACCCGGTGCATGAGCTCCCCGGCCTGATGCGCCAAGCCCATCAAGACAATCAAGATATTCTGCCACATAAGAAATATCACCGGCCCCTCTTGAACCGGGATCACCGGCCTTAACTTCACCATAACCCAGCGATTTGCTTACTTCATTTACAATTTTTACCAAATCTTCATTTCCTTTTGTTGGCGGCATGGATGGAATACCATCTTTAAATGTGATCGTGGCTTTTGAATTCGGAAGATTCTTCGCTACGATCTTTTTCATATTCTCTCTTGCCTTTTCTTTTTGTTCTTCTGAAAGAAAACGAAGATCACCGATAACCACTGTCTTTGGAGAAATGATATTTGTTTTACCTGATGCATCACCGCGTTGTACATTGCTATCATAATTCATTTCAGACCCGCCAATAAATAAACCCGGATTGAAAGTGAGATATTTTTCATTCCCTAATTTTTCCCTGAACTCATTAATGATCCTTGCTGCTTCATAAATTGCGCCATAACCCGCAGAACCAAATACTCCTGATGAATGTGCCTGTTTTGCGTCCACTTCTAATCTCCATTCACTGGCTCCCCGCCGTGCTGTAGCAACCGTATTTAATCCGTTTGCAGTTTCAAATGCAAGGGCAATATCATGCTGCCTGGCTCTTTCAATAAAATCTCCACGACTTATGGTTCTCGGATGCCCAGCATTCTCTTCATCACCTGTAAAATAAACAGTGATCGTAATATCATCAAGCAATCCTTGCTTGTGCAAAGCTTTTAATGCTGCGATCACCAGTACATCTCCTCCCTTCATATCATTTATACCCTGGCCTGTAGCTATGCTGTCATTTAGTAGCGTGTAAGGGTTGGGCGTCATGTCTGGTTCAAACACTGTATCAAGATGCCCGATGAGAAAAAGTTTTTTCCCTTTTTTCCCTTTACGGTAAGCAACCAGGTGGCCGGCTCTTTTCAACGAATCGGGTAATGTTATCCATTCAATAGTAAATCCCAGTGCTTTTAATTCTTTTCCATATAACTCGCCAACTTTTTTTACCCCTTCAATATTAAATGTGCCGCTATTAATATTTACTGATTCTTTTAAAAGCTGCATGGTGGCCGCCATATCAGTATCAATGTTCCGGAGCACCTCCAGTTCATTCTTTGATAAGGACTGTGCATTTGATACGCAACCTATGATGAAGCAATAAGCAGGGAATAAAAACTTTTTCATTTAATTAATTTTACGGCTAATTTACTGATACAAAATTACAGGGTACTTTAACTATACTAACTTTATGCCATGTCAAGAACTCCTTCAACAATGGTGGCTTTAGGAACAAAAGCTCCTGATTTTAATTTACCCGATACCATTTCAGGAAAACAAATTACATTAAATGAGATAAAAGGCGATGTGGCAACAGTGATCATGTTCATCTGCAATCATTGCCCTTTTGTAAAACATGTGAATACGGAACTGGTGAAACTTGCAAATGATCATGCAAACAAAGGAGTTGGATTTGCTGCCATAAGTTCAAATGAGGTTGTGAACCATCCCGAAGATTCGCCGTCATTGATGAAAATAGTTGCCCAACAATTGAATTATCCATTTCCTTATTTATATGATGAATCCCAGGATGTGGCAAAAGCGTATGATGCTGCCTGCACTCCCGATTTTTTTATTTATGATAAACACCTTCGCCTTGTATATCGTGGCCAGCTAGATGATAGCCGGCAGGGCAATGAAATACCCGTTACAGGAAAAGATATTCGTTATGCATTGGATCGTTTGATCAAAAATGAAACGGTTCCCGAATTTCAACGACCCAGTATCGGTTGTAATATCAAATGGAAGCAATGAATGATTATTATTGATTAAAGAGGCTATTATAATGGGAAATGACCCGCTCAAAGTTTTTTTGCGTATCCCCTTGTATTTTATTTTCCTCAATGAATTTGACAATATCCCTCGCTTTATCATTTAATAGTCCTTCCAGGTCTTTTAATTTTTTTATTCTTGTCCATTGCTTTGCTTTCAGTATAAAAAACCTGGTATCGGTTTGTATTCTTTGTTCTACGGTGGCCGAACCATAGGGTTTACTTTCAACCAAATTTTTCCTGTACTGTTTATATAACTCTGCCTTTCCTGCCTGCAGCAATTCATAAAAACCTTTCTCCGGTTTGGCCACGGTTTCAATGTATTCATAAAAGATGAACCGGTGATCGCTATTATTAATCGTATCCCATAAAACCACTTCTCTTATTGCAGTACTGGCCACCAGTTCTACTTGTTCTGCTTCCATATAATTTACCTGTGATTCAAGTAAATTGATACGAACAAGTATATTTTTATACTCCTTACCCCCACTAAGTATGATAGCCCCCTTCATCATTAGCGGATCATAAAAGGGAGTGCCTTCTACTACTCTTAAAAATTTAGCGTTCACAAAAGGTACACCGGCTACAGTATAAACATGATTGAAGACGGTAGCGTTTCCCTGCTCTTTTTCTACATCCACAACTCTTTGGGCTTTAGATGGATCATTGACACACATAACACCTATTATTAAAAGCATCTTTTTCATAAAACAATTTCTATGGTATTCAAGTTACTAAAAAGAACAGAAAGATTTATACGAGGTTTCCTGTTTGGCACCCCGTTTGGCTATTACATGCAGAAAAAATTTTTTGTTTATGAAACATGAATCGTATTTACTGAATCTGCAGGCTCCCTGGGAAGAAGTAAAAGAAAAATTGAAAGAAAATGATCATAGACTTACTGATGCAGATCTTCAATATACAGAAGGTAAAGAAGAGGAGTTGATAAAAAGGCTTGAAAAAATATTGGGTAGATCCCGGGAACAGGTAATTGCGTATATAGAAAGTATTTCGGCAAATACTGATCTGGCTGGATAAATTCTTATATGAATTTGATCAACTTTTTTTTGAAATTTAACATTTAGCTTACCGGATGATCTTAACATACAAATGCTTTTGAACAAAGTATTATCTTAAAATTTTTTTATCATGAACCCCAAAATTATCACTCTTGTAGTTTGCTTATCTGCTTTGCTGTTCTCTTGTGTTAGCAGTAAGAAGTTCAAGAAATCACAGGCTGATTATGCAGAATTGCAAAACAAATTCACATTAGTTCAGGGCGACCTGAGTAACTGCAATGATGCAAAAGCCGAACTGGCAAGACAAAAATCTTCTTTAGAAAATGATAAACACAATCTCAACAATCAAATTGCCGGTCTGAATAAGCAAATAGACTTTCTGAAGGAGAACAACACTACCGTATTGAGACAATTGCAGGATCTTTCGGTGATCTCTTCATCACAGGCTGAAAGCATAAAAAAATCATTGGAGAATATTGGTGCAAAAGACGCTTACATATGCAAACTGCACTTGCCAGGAAAGATTCATTAAACCTTGTATTGGTCATGAACCTGAAAGGTGCTGTTGGAAGTTTAAATGACCAGGATATTAATATTAAAGTTGATAAAGGTGTTGTGTATATTGATATATCAGATAAAATGCTTTTCAGAACGGGCAAATACGAAGTAACAGCGCAGGCCAAAACGGTGCTTGGCAAAGTAGCGGCCGTTTTAAAAAATCAACCGGATATTGAATTTATGGTAGAAGGTCATACAGATAATGTGCCTTATCGTAGCGGTGTGCTTCTTGATAATTGGGACCTGAGTGTAAAAAGAGCCACTTCAGTGGTAAGAATTTTGCAAAATGAATATGGACTTGATCCGGGAAAAATGGCGGCTGCCGGTCGTGGTGAATACAATCCGATTGTTGGTAACACTACAGCCGATAACAGGGCAACTAACCGCAGAACAAGAATTGTGATACTGCCTCAACTGGATCAATTCTTCAAACTCCTGGAACCGAAACAACCATCTTAATATTGATCCCGGCAATAAGCCGGGATCTTTAATTAGTAAAACTTTTCCCATCGAATAGTTTACACGTTGTGATAACGTAATTTGCGGCCATGATGGAATATTTGAGTGGATTGAACGAAAAACAACGTGAGGCTGTACTTCATCTTGAAGGTCCGTTAATGATCGTTGCGGGTGCGGGCAGTGGAAAAACAAAAGTGCTGACAACCCGTGTTGCACATTTGATGGCACAAGGAGTAGATGCATTTAATATTCTTGCTCTCACTTTTACCAATAAGGCTGCCAAAGAAATGAAGGAAAGGGTTGAGCATATTCTTGGTAATAACGAAGCAAGAAATCTGTATATCGGCACTTTCCATTCTGTTTTTGCAAGAATACTTCGTACAGAAGCCCCGAAGCTGGGTTATCCCAACAACTTTACTATTTATGATACGGATGATGCAAAGAATGTGGTAAAAACCGTTATAAACGAATTAAACCTTGATGATAAACACTATAAACCTTCAACAGTTTATAACCGCATTTCATCAGCAAAAAATGCATTGGTAGGAGCAGCTGAATATGCCAATGACTATTACATTCAGCAGGAAGACATGCGCAGTAACCGGCCTGCTATCGGGCAGATCTATGATGCATATGTAAAACGTTGTTTTAAAAATGGTGCCATGGATTTTGATGACCTGCTGTTAAAATTCTATGAGCTATTGAAAACTTTTCCTGATAGCCTGAGTAAGTACCAGCATAAGTTCAAATATATTTTAATAGATGAGTACCAGGATACAAACCCTGCACAATACGAGATCATAAAACTCCTTGGTGCAATGCATGAAAATGTTTGCGTGGTGGGGGATGATGCGCAAAGCATCTATAGTTTTCGGGGAGCAACCATCCAAAACATCCTGCAGTTTCAAAAGGATTATGAAGAAGTAAAAGTGGTAAAACTCGAACAGAACTATCGCAGCACACAAAGTATTTTGAATACGGCAAACGAGGTAATTAAAAAGAATAAAGGCCAGATACCAAAAGATCTTTGGACGGAAAATGCAGAAGGAGAGAAGCTCAGGCTGGTAAGAACAATGACAGATAATGATGAAGGGAAATTTGTAGCCGATACCATTCAGGAACAAAAACTTCGCAATCATTTTTTTAATAAAGATTTTGCGATACTCTACCGTACCAATGCACAAAGCCGTGCTTTTGAAGAGGCCTTGCGAAGAATGGGAATTCCCTATACCATTTATGGAGGCATTAGTTTTTATCAGCGCAAAGAGATAAAAGATTATATCGCTTATTTAAGAATTGTCATCAATCCAAAAGATGAGGAGGCATTAAAGCGTATTATTAATTATCCCGCAAGAGGGATCGGTAAAACCACCATTGATAAAGCCGTTCTTTATGCCAATGAAAATAATATCAGCATGTGGGAAGTGCTGGAAAAGGCAAAGCAATTTGGTTTTAAAGCCGGGACAGCTGAAGTGATCGATGAGTTTGTAACTATGATAAAAAGTTTTCAAAGCATGTTGCAAAAGCAGAATGCTTATGAAGTAGCTTTTTATGTTGGCAAGCAAACAAATTTTGTACGGGAGCTTTTTAATGATAAAAGTGCTGAAGGTGTGGCACGATATGAGAATATCCAGGAATTATTGAACTCAATAAAAGAATGGATAGAAAGTCCGGATAATGAAGAAGGAGAACTGGTTGATAAAAGTTTGGGAGGTTATTTACAACAGATCACCTTATTGACCGATGCCGATGAAAAAGATCCCAATGCTGATACGGTTAAAGTAATGACGATACATGCGGCCAAAGGTTTGGAGTTTTCTGTTGTGTTTGTTGCCGGGTTGGAAGAAATGCTTTTCCCCAATGCTCTTAGCATAAATACCAGGGAAGAACTGGAAGAAGAAAGAAGATTGTTTTATGTTGCCATCACAAGAGCAAAGAAAAGATTGTGGATCACATATGCCAATACCCGTTATCGTTTTGGCTCTTTGGTACAAAATGAACCCAGCCGTTTTATTGATGAATTGCCGGAAAATTTTTTGGACAGAAGTTTTGCAGGCGGTGGAGCAAAAAACCAACGTTCCGATTATGGTAATGGAACCGCATTTGAAAGAATGAGAGGATGGGGAGGTCAGTCAGCAGCCGGTAATCGCCAGTCAGCAAAAAGTGAATCGCCATCTTATTTAACTCCTAAAGTAAATATTCAAAAAACTGTGGAGCATGTTCCCTCTGCAGATTTTACAGCAAGTGATACATCCAAGTTGCAAGTGGGACAAAAAGTGGAGCATCAGAAATTTGGATTTGGAGAGGTGATAAAAAAAGAAGGAGCGGCGCATAACCCGATTGCGACAATAAAGTTTGAGAATAATGGGGAGAAGAAGATCATGCTGAACTATGCCAGGCTGCGCATAGTTGAATGACGTGATTTAATTTGTTGTTCACTCATTAAATTTTGCGGCACGATATTTTAATTATCAGTTATTATTCTAAACCTAAAATTGAAAACAATGCAAAGAAAATTATTAGGCTTGTTATTTGCCGCAGCAGCATACGGATTGTATAAATATTCCCGAATGTCACCTGAGCAGAAAGAAGATCTGAAGAGAAGAGGCGGTGATATGTTAAAAAAATTCGGTGGAATGCGAAATCATAAAATGGATCAACCGGCTACTGTAAGCACTGAAAACAATTATTAAGATTTCAATTTGCTAACCTTAAAGAGTTGCTTTTCCGGCAACTCTTTTTTTATTCTCCCGGATGATACTTTTTTTCTACATGTTTCATCACATCTTCTTTGTAAAATAAGACATCTTTGAACTCTCCCTTGCTATACATCAAAGCCTGGTCAGAAAAATGTTTTGAATTGGGATCACCGCTTACACCACCGGTTAGTAATGATCTTGCTTTTATTTTTTTGCCTCCGAAAGAATCCTTACGACCAAATTCAACTGCACACACAAAACTATTACCATTGTATCCATATCTTTTTTTGGTTCCGGGGAAAGCCCGGCTTACATAGGAGGGAAGCATACCCCATGTTGAAGCGGCAAATCCAACAGGAATGCTTGGCATATTATCATCAAACTTATTTTCAATATCGGATGATATTCTTTGAAAACGATTGATCTCACCCCATGCAATTTTCCAGCTCCCAAATTTGATCATTAACTCGTCAATCACCATTGATAAAGGCTGTATCAATTCATTCGGAGGCGTATTGACTACAAAATATTTCGATCTTTCTATCTGGTCAGCTTCTTCATCATCAATGATCCTTGTTCTGAAAATTGCCGGTAATACTTTTTGTCCCCATTCTATCGCTATTGTTGTAGCCACCGAGTTCTCATCGCTCCGAAAATCCCAATTTCTTAAAATGTTTATTGCATCATAAAGTTTATTGTAAAGCGTATCGGCATTAGAAACATGTTGTTCAAATGATCTTATTAAGGCCGGCACCAATACTTCAAATGCAGCAAGCCTTCTATCATAACCTGCTTTAATCACCTTATCAAGTGTATATTTACTTTCTTCACTTAATACTCTAACCGCATTCACGCCCCGAAAATTTTCTCCATCAGGTGCCATATACCGGGGATAATTTTCCTTTTTAGGACTATTGGATCCTGCAACAGTAAAAGGTGTAGAATTACAATTTTGCAACCAGCCATTTACCGGGTTGATGCTAAAAACAGTTTCCCTGATGTTGTGATAACCCCGCCATTCAGTTGCTGAAATGCTGCCATCAACCGGTTTGCTCCAATCATATTTTGGATCTCTTTTTGGAATGCGGTTCCCGTGCCAGTAAGCAATATTTCCTTCGGCATCGGCATACACGGTATTGTTTGATATATTTCCTTTCAGTTCCAGTGTCTTTTTAAACTCTTCAAAGCTTTTTGCTTTTGTCCTTTGCCAGCATTGGATCAACCCATTCATAATTCTATTGTCAGCTTTCACACTTATCCACTGGCCATTCTTCTTTGCCATTACCGGACCATGATGAGTAAAGAAGGTATTGATAATTGTAGTTTCTATTCCGCTTCCCTTTTTTGCTTTAACAGGAATTCTTTTTTGAATCACCGGTATTCTTTTCCCTTCGTACTCATAAGTCCAGCGATTACCATCTTTTGAAACTTTTTCAATATAACTATCCGCAGCATCTACTGCACTTGAAGTGTGCATCCAGCCGCAGTGTTCATTAAACCCCTGGTAAATAAAAAATTGTCCCCAGGTCACAGCGCCATACACATTCAGTCCTTCCTCACTTATCATATGCACTTCGGGACGAAAATAAAAAGTGACATGCGGATTGATATATAATATCGCATTCCCTGATTCGGTGATCCTGGGTGAAAAGGCAAAACCATTTGAACCGGTTGACTCCTTTTCCCACTCCACAACTTCCGTTTTTGTTACTGAGGGATCAGCGGAATAAAAATCTTTCACATCATTTACAGTAATCTCTGCAGTATTTATGGCACCAATGCTTCCGTCTGTCCATAAAAAAGGGTACCATGGTTTAAACCGGTTTAATAAAGCAGGTTTTGTATTTGGATTCTTATACAAATAATAATTAATGCCGTCGGCAAATGCATTGCATAATTTCTTTAACCATGCAGGAGCATTGGTATAATCCCGAACAGCAGCCGCTGAATCAATGATCAATCTTATTAAAAGATCATTATACAGTTCACTTTCTCCTTTTACTTCTGCCATTCTTCCCAGCTTTTCAATGTAATTCATCTCCACTCTTTTAAAATCATCTTCGCATTGTGCATATAACAACCCAAATACAGCATCCGCATCGGTTTTACCATATACATGCGGAATACCCCAGTGGTCGCGGATGATCGTTACTTGCTGCGCCTGTTTTACCCAACGGTCAATCTCTTGTTTTGAAAATGATTGAGAGAATATATGATAAGGAATGAGTAAAAGGATCAATAATTTTTTCATGTTTCAATTTAGAAATTAGTATTCGTTCAACATTGCTTTATTCTTCTTCATTAGTTAATTGTTGTGGCACACTAATATTGCTTCCATAAAAAATTGCATTAAGAAAAAGCTTATTGGTTCCATACCAGGTGCCGCGGAAATTCGGATCATCAGTAAACATGATCACCCTGCCGCTGCCTTCACCACCTACCACGATGGCTGCAGAATTTTTTATTTTTTTCAAAGTGGTAGCATGAACATAGCCCCCTATTAAAGGATCATTGGTGTATTGTGCTACGGTACTGTATGGATTCATGCTCGGTTGTAAAAAAGTTAAGCCATTCCGATAAATGGAAACCTTGCGGTTGGTAAACCCGAAACCTATTGGATGTGTAGTATCAAGATCAACCCGGAAAATGGAACCACCCATGGCTTTGGCACCTTCAATATGAACAGCCATATCAAAATCCTTTCGCTGCGGCGTTCCCTTAACGGTGTCGGGGGGTAATAATTTTTCTCTCGTAAACCGGTTTCTTATTGCCCATTCTGTTCCGCCCTTTATAGTTATTAATGTATTGCCACCCTGCACCCATCCACGGATACGGTTAGTTGTTGCTGAATCAATAAGTGAATACCCTCCTGAAACCACGATCATCGTATTGTACCGGCTAAGATCTGCACGGCCAAGGTTTAAAATATCCAGTTTGGTAATGGGCATTTGCAAACGCTGATCGAAAAGATGCCAGATAAAACCGGCTTCGTTTGCTGAAACGCCTGTACCTACTATCATTACTACCTGCGGTTGTTTTAATGTACGTACATACCCGCTTCCCAGGTCGATACCGCCTGCATTATACCCTGTAGATAAACTATACACCGGTATCCCGGTTTGGTCAACTGCCGCAGTTATTGACCGGTGCAATGAATCTGCTGTTATCCTTTGCTGTTGCACCGGGATTACAATTGATCCATACCCAAACATCTTGTTCTTTCCATTTATAGCCGCAGTAAAAGGACGAAAAGCTGACTGAACAATGACCCCCGACTGATGCAAATGGTAGATCATTTTATGAATATTATAATCTGTATTGCTGATAACATATGCATAATTGCTTTTTTGTGGAGCTGCCGTCATGGATACCGGCAATGCGGTTATCCGTTTTCCTGCTGTCACCGGTGTTGTTAGTTCTGTGTAAGGTAGATTATAAGCATGTACAAGACTCCAGGCTGATGCATCATAAAAAGAACTATCAATATAGGTGATCTGTTTTTCAAAGATCGAACGTACCATGATGTAATTGTTTTGGTTGGTTGGCACATAATAGCCTTGCCCGTCCTTGCTGCCTGTGCCCGCTTCATACACCTCTATTTCATGCAGCAACAGCATGTCCAGAAAAGCTCTTGTCCTTGTTTCATCATTTGCATCACCAAATAAATATCCTTTGATTGATGACCTGGCTTGTTGTTCTTTTGATATCCTGTAAAATTCTTTTCGCATTTTTAATAACATAGATTTCTCTGCCAGGGAAGCACGGATAGTAGTAAGCGATGCGGTGAACTGGTTACGAATGGTAAATGCAAATGTGATGGGTATAGTGGGAGTTTCCTGTATATGGCCACGACTGCTTGCTTGTTCAAATAAGAAACCGGCACCACCATAAAAATTTATATAACTGCTGCCATAACCGGGATATAATTTATCATAGGCTTCTTTTGTAAAATACATGGAGCCAATTTTATCAGTGGCTTTTGAAAAATACTCAGCATATTTTGGATACACTGTTTTGTATAAAAAATCCGGAACAACGGGATTATTACTTGCGTCTTCGCCGGGATCAAAATAAAAAGTAGAGCTGGTTCCCATTTCATGATGATCTGTTTGTACGTAAGGCCGCCAGTGATGAAAAAATTTTATACGATTTCTTGTTTCAGGAAAAGTGCCCAGGAACCAGTCACGGTTAAGATCGAACCAGTAATGATTGAATCGTCCACCCGGCCAGATTTCCGTATGCTCCCTGTCCAGCGGATCGGCTACCGGTGGCTTTGCTTTATGCATATTCGCCCAATGAGAATGACGATCTCTTCCATCAGGATTGATATTAGGGTCCATTAAGATCACCATTTCATTCATCCATTTCATTGTTTCCTCACTTTCTGATGCGGTTAAATAATAAGCTGTAAGCAGGGCCGCTTCGCTGCTTGATGGTTCATTGCCATGAACATTATATCCAAGATGAATAATGAGTGGAATATTTTCAGTGTTGCCGGTCAGCTGTCCTGCGAGATTTGCTTTTCTGATCTCCTCAATGCGTGAATAATTCGATGGCGATGTAAAAATAGCCGCCACCTGTTGACGGTGTTCAAATGTTTCACCAATTATCTGCACCGTGATGCGATCAGATAAGCGATCCAATTCCTTGAAATACTCCACGATCTTATCATGTCTTGTATGCTGTGTGCCGATAGCATAACCAAGAAACTTTTCAGGTGTAGGAATAGAGGGGTTAAAGCTGGCAGCTTCAGGATAAAAATAAGGCAGTTGGGAATTCAGCAGGCCGCTGTATAAAATAAAAAGAACAGGTAAAAAATATTTTCTACGCATAGACTTGGTATTGATGAAAGGATTAAAGCTAAAGATTTTTCAATTGGCATGATCAATATCTCCCGTCGCCAACCGGGAAAAAAATGTAGATATAATACCGGGGGCTGCCAACAATGAACCTTCAGCTAAATCCCGGGTAAAGGATGAAAGAAATCCGGTAGGCTTATCAGGCTACTACAAACCTGTATCCAATTCCTTTAATTGTAATGATCTCCAGCGAAGGATCTTCTTTTAAATAACTACGGAGTTTGGTAATGTAAACATCAAGATTCCGGCTGTTGAAAAAATTATCATTACCCCAGAGAAGTGTAAGAATGTCTTTTCGATCAATGATCTTATCACGGTTCTCATAAAGCAGTTTTAATAATTCACTTTCCCGGTAAGAAAGCTTGCGATCCTCTTTACCATCATTTAATACCTGGCGGTTAAGATGGAAATTATATTTTCCCATTGTTACGCTATCCCCTGTAATTTTCTTCGGGGTTTCTGTTTTATTTCGCAGTGCATTTTGAATTCTGACAATCAGCTCTTCCATGCTGAATGGCTTACGGATATAATCATTGCCACCAAGTGAGAAACCTTTTATTACATCTTCGGTTTGCGATTTAGCGGTCAGAAAAATGATCGGTACATCTTCATTTATATTTCTTATTTCATCGGCAATGGTAAAACCATCTTTGTGTGGCAACATCACATCAAGCACACATATATCCGGTAGTGAAGTTTTAAATGCAGGTATTGCTTTTGCGCCGTCACTTTCCATGATCACATCAAACCCACGGCTTTCGAGACTTTCCTTTACAATTTTACCGAGGAACAATTCATCTTCTACATATAAAACTTTTGTCTTGCTCATTCTATTAAACTACGCTGTTTTAGGTAATGTGATGATAAACTCTGCACCCAAGCCCTGTTGGCTTTCTACGGTTATTTGTCCCTTATGTTTTTGAATAACATGAGCAACATAACTCAGTCCTAATCCATATCCTTTTGTATTGTGTGTATTGCCACCTGGCACACGGAAAAATTTCTCAAACACTTTTTCCCTGTATTCGGGGGCTATGCCAATACCATTATCGGCAACCGTTAATACTACATTGCCTCCTTTATCTTCCAGGTCAAATTTTACAACAATATTTCCCTGCCCGATGGCACCCGGCAGGTGGCCATTACCATATTTCAGTGCATTATCCAATAAATTAAAAACAACACTGAGTAAATGCAGCTTGTCACCACGGATCGTTGTGTCACCTTTCACATTTATAGAAACAATGGCATTATGTTTTTCGATTTGCAATCGCATTGAAGAAACAACTTCATTCACCAGTTCTTTCAGATCAAGCGGCTCATACTTTAATTCAATTTCCTTTTTCTCAAACATGGATAGCTTCAGCACTTTATCAACCAGCAAGGAAAGCCGGTGTAGTTCATTTTGAGAAATATCCAGGTACTCTTTTGTCCGCTGTGGATCGTTGAGGGCATTAAAATTCCGCAACGCTTCAATAGCAACACCCACGGTTGCTATCGGTGTTTTTAATTCATGTGTAATGTTGCTGATGAATTCATTTTTTATGTTTGTTAATTTTTTTTGCCGCTGAAAATTGCGATAAAGTAAAACGAAAGCAAGCACAGTAACTCCCACAAGAAACAGCGAGAACAAAATGGGTGAAGCCATTTTTTTTACAATGTAAACAAATGTATTTCCTAGCTTAAGTTCGTAAGTAACAGGACGGGCAAACCCGATTGTGACCTTGTTGAATGCCGGTGGCTGGTCAAGCGGGATCCGCCTTTCCTTTGTAAAACTGCTATCATCTCTTGAAATGGTGATCGGTATGTTCAATCCTTCTTTTCTAAATGCAATCCGGCAAGCAGAGTCTATCTCTTTTATTTTTAACGAATCCTGCAATGAATCCACACTATATAAAAAGCGGACGATCTCACCGGGTGGGGCCTTGCGTTCAAACTGAATCCTGCGTGTGGAATCATGGGAAAACGATTCATCCATTGAAATGATCATGTTACTCCGCTTGGGCCGCAATTCAATTGAATCAGACGATCGTTTCGCTCTTCGAATTATCGTTTTGGGTTTGTTTACAAAAACTTTACTGTTCAATGAGTCGGTTACCCTGATTGTAACATCGTTCAAAATATTTGTGAGTTCTGCAGGATGACCAATTGGTAATGGACGATCATCAAATAATTCGATCCTTATGTTGCCAGTCGAATCAGTAAAAACCTTATCAAGATTCAGTTTTTTCGATTGCAAACGCCTCACTGTTTCTTTGAATACCACATTGCTTTTGAATTCAAGGTTTTTTTTCTCTTTTGTATAATTTTCTTTTAACCAGAAAACCTGGAAGCCTGTAATGGCAGTGATGGCAAAGATCATTAATATGGGAAGTCCCTTGAACATGTCGCCTCAAAAGTAAACGGAATATTGCAGCCCGACCGGCATTGTTAACCTTTATTAACCTTAAACAAAGGTGGTTTAACCTGGGAAAGTTTTCGCTTAAAGTAGCTTTGGCAAAACAAAATTTGAAAAATGAAACGCTTATTGATTGCTTCAGCTATGATAATAGCTATCCCCACACTGGCACAAGTAAAAGAAGGAACAGTTATTTATGAAAGAACAATGCTGTTGAATATCGTCATCAATGACAATCCTGCTTTTCAAAATATGGCGCCAAGAGAAAGAAAGGATAAGTTTGAATTGCTTTTTACCGAGGGAAAAAGCTTATGGCAACCTATAAACGATGAAGCCCAGAGTGATGAAACTGCTTTTAACGATGACGGTGGCGGAATACGCATGGTTTTCAGGATGCCGGGAAGTAATGATGTAATTTTTCATAATATAACTGATGTAAAAAAAGTAGAGCAACGTGAATTGTTTGATAAAACATTTATCATTACTGATAGCATTCGGAAACTCAACTGGAAAATAGCTGGCGAAACAAAAACAATTCTCGGTTATAATTGTATGAAAGCAACCACACAGCGTACCCAGGAAAGTATGCGTATGACCATGGACAATGGTGAAACAAAAAGAGAAAGAGTAAAAGATACTTTAAATATAGTTGCCTGGTTTACGAATGAAATTCCCGGTTCATTTGGACCTGATATGTACCAGGGACAGTTGCCCGGTACTATTCTTGAAATTGATGTGAACAATGGAAGAAGTGTTTTTAAAGCATTGGAATTTCAACCAAAAGTGGACGCAGCAAAGATCAAAGAACCTACAAAAGGCAAGAAAGTTACTAATGATGAATTTGCAAAGGAGAGAGAAAAGCTGATGCAGGAAATGCAGCGCAATAGTGGCGGCCGCAATGGAATAAGGATCGGAGGCTGATCTGCATAATTGAACAGCGATTAAAAAAAAACAATAAAGCATAGCCGGCGTAGCGGTATTACCGGTACGCCTTTTTAATTGATCAGCATTTT
>FKKE01001018.1_pt1 | contig 17942 bp, 22 predicted proteins | sample 1106331 | NCBI WGS metagenome assembly FKKE01 (sample SAMEA3931202, study PRJEB13176) | freshwater metagenome | biome: Drinking water system; feature: drinking water; material: freshwater | place: China | collected 2013-02-06 | reverse complement strand
TCGACGATCAGGACCCGCTCACCGGACGTGATCGCATCACGGTGAATCGCCAGGGAATTGGAGCCGTATTCCAAGTCGTATTTGACCTCAAACGTATCCGCCGGTAACTTCCCCGGACGGCGGACCGGGACAAACCCCGCATCCAATTGGGTAGCTAACACCCCACCAAAAATGAACCCCCGGGACTCGATACCGACGACTTTGGTGATTCCCTGGTTGGCAAATGCCCGCCGCAGGTCTGCCACAATGGCTTGAAAGGCCTTGGCGTCTTTGAGGAGCGTGGTGATGTCGTAGAAGAGAATGCCGGGTTTCGGGAAATCCGGCACCTCTCGAATCAGGGCTTTGTAGTTCACGAGGGTGACGTTGGCGTTAGAGCAAGTCTTCTTGTGTCAGTGTTCGACGCTCCAGGGCGGCGCGAATCCGACCCAGGGCCGCCATTTCGATCTGGCGCACCCGTTCACGAGTCAGCCCCAGTTCACGACCGATCTCTTCTAACGTTTTTGCCTCCCCTCCATCAAGCCCAAAACGGGCGATGACGACGATTTTTTCCTTTTCCGGCAGCACCCGAACCCAATGCATGAGTTCTTCCCGGCGCTGGATCCCCTCAGCGCTGTCGGCCGGGGAGACCGCCATAGGGTCTTCAATCACGTCCTTGAGGAACGTATCGCTACGATCGCTGATCGGGCTGTCCAGCGAACAGGTGGTCCGGATCAACTGCTTGAGGTCTTCGACGTCTTCCTTCGACAGCTTGGTGCGGGCGGCGATTTCTTCGACGGTCGGTTCTCGTCCCCGCTCATGCACCAACCGCTCGACATCGCCCAAATATCGGTTCAGCCGCTCCACCACGTGCACCGGCAGCCGCACCAGCTTGGCCTGGTTGATGATCGCCCGTTCGATGAACTGGCGAATCCACCAGGACGCATACGTGCTGAACCGGAAGCCGCGCTTGTAGTTGAATTTTTCAACCGCCTTGATCAGCCCGAGGTTCCCCTCTTCGACGATGTCGGCAAAAGGGAATCCGCGATTCATGTACCGTTTACCGATACTGATGACCAGCCGGAGGTTCGACTCGATCATTTGCGTGCGCGCCGCCTCGTCTCCAGCCATCACACGCTTCCCGAGCTCTTGCTCTTGCTTGAAATTCAGGAGGGTGGACCGACGAACTTCCTTCAGGTAGGTCTTGACCGTATCGAACCCCTCGGCGCGCCCCTCCCCACGCGTGGAGGCGGACTCCTTCCCAGAGTCTTCGCTCCAGGCGCCCGATTCCTCGGTAGCCGCTTCGTCCTCGTCAGACACACGTCGGCGTTTGCGATTGGTGTGTGCCATCAGCCGTATCCCTGCTTACTTGTCGGCGCTCAGTACCAAATACTAAAGACCCGGTCGTCCGCCTGAGGAGTGGCCCACTCCACAGCCACCTCTTTAACCGAGGCCCGAGGAGGCCCGACCCGCAATTCCTCGATCAACGCCAGCACAGCCGTGCGAGGTCCCTCGATGAACACCTCCACACGCCCGTCGTCGAGATTGCGTACGCCCCCCACCAACGCCCGCGCTCTGGCTCGCTCCTGCGTATAGGCCCGAAAGGCCACGCCCTGCACACGCCCACGCACCAGCACATGCGCCCGAACTCGCTCATCCATGCGTCACGCTCCTGGCAGACTAACACAACGACTTGAGAGCACAAGAAAATGGGAGAAACAAACGGGCCGAACATCCGCCCCGAAAAACGAGAAGTTCCTTGACTGAGATTCGCCTCGCCCCCTCCTGAGTCTGCCGCCTGAGGGATTTCCTGTCAAAGTTCTGACAGTCACGCTGCAGAGCCCCGTGTCACGGGATCGCCGTGACGGCCCCCACACGATCGACGGACAAGAAGGAAGGCCCCCCCTTCCTTGCACAACAGGACCATCGCTCCGGCAGAGGGGGCCTCACGAATGAACCCAGAGCTACCTCACGATGGGCGAGGGCGAGCGCGCAGGATGCGGCATGACCAGAAGCATGGTCGAGAAGGGGCCAAGAAATGGGGAATGCGCCGAGGAGCCGCGGGATGAATGCTCGGCCCGGACGTTAGGAGAGACGGGAGAGGATTCCCCGCCGGCCCCAGGAAGGAGGAATTCCCCTGGTGAACCGGCGGAAGACACGAAATGCGGTATGGTCGGGGCGAGAGGATTTGAACCTCCGACCCCTGCGTCCCGAACGCAGTGCGCTACCGGGCTGCGCTACGCCCCGACTCCAAAGACTCCTAAAGGATTGCTGCCCGCTACGTCAAGGGCTCGTATGACAATCCATGCGCGTCCGCCACCGGCTTGCAGACCACCTTGCCATAAGCGAGGTTCACACCCTTTGCCAGCGCACGATCCGAACGGATAGCCTGCTCAGGCCCCTCAGAAGCGAGCCGGATGATAAAGGGTAGCGTGGCGTTGGTCAAGGCCAAGGTTGAGGTCCGTGGCACAATTCCCGGCATGTTCGAGACCCCATAATGCAACACGCCATCCACTGTGTAGACGGGATCGGAATGGGTGGTCGGCCGCGTCGTTTCGCAGCAGCCCCCTTGATCCACAGCCACATCAATGATCACCGCCCCGCGGCGCATCCGGCTCACGATCGAGCGGGTGACCAGGATCGGCGCCTTGGCGCCAGCAACCAACACCGCTCCAATCACCAAGTCCGCCTCCAACACCGCCCGATCAATCGCCCATTGATTGGCTGCCAACGTCACCACACGACCGTGGTACTCCACATCCAGGGCGCGCAACCGCTCCAGATCCAAATTGATGACCGTCACTTGGGCCCCCATTCCCACGGCAATCCGCGTGGCGGCACTTCCCACGACACCCGCCCCTAACACCACCACGTTGGCCGGAGCGACACCGGGCACGCCGCCCATTAGAATCCCCCGCCCCCCTCGCGTCCGCTCCAGATAATGAGCCCCCACCTGAACGGCCATCCGGCCGGCAATCTCACTCATCGGCTTAAGCATCGGGAGGCTCCCGTCCGCCAATTCGGTGGTCTCGTAGGCGATCGCCAAGACCTGCGCGTCCAGCAGCGCCTTCGTCACGGCCGGTAACGACGCCAGATGCAAATAGGTAAACAGCGCCTGCCGCGGCTGCATCAGGGCCGCCTCCTCGACCAGTGGGTCCTTGACCTTGACGAGCAGATCCGCCCGGGCAAACACCTCCTGTTTCGACGCGACCACCTCCGCCCCGGCCGCCCGATAGTCGTCATCGGTGAACCCGGTCCCCTGCCCCGCACTCGGCTCGACAAGTACACGATGGCCCCGCGTCACCAACGTCCGAGCGCCATCCGGCGTGAGGCTCACGCGGTATTCGTGGTCTTTGACTTCCTTCGGAACTCCGATGATCATGCGCCCTCCCTCTGCAAGCGGCTGCGGCCTCCGCAGCACGTCCCATTATAGCCCGTCCGGACCGCCCCGACATCACCAGGGCACCGGAACGGATGCCTGTGTCCGGGTGGACAGTGTGGAGAGCCCTGTTGTACACTTCCTCGTCGCTTCTCATCGAGGCCACGAGGTGTAGACACCATGACCACCTGTGACGGATGCGGGGCCCAGAACAGCCCGCTGATGAAATTGTCGCTCGGGAAGGACTTCTTCGGTCGCGCATACGACCGGCTCTCCCCTTCGACCGATCACAGTCCCAAGTGGTATTGCGAAAGCTGCTCCATGATGAAGAACCTGCAACGAGACTTCCGGGATATCCGCACTGAATGGGACAAGCTGAGACACGGCCAGTCGTCGACGCTTCAGAACCCCGACGACCGGCAGCGTGCGCTGCTGCGCGTCCGGGAGATCTCCACCATTGCCGCCGCAGTCGCCACACCGTCCTCGTTGCTCCCGCTCACCGAGGTCACCCAGCTTCTCGGCGATCTGCAACACCAAGGAACCCCGGCCTAAGGCCTCAACGAACCATGTCCGGGTTCAAACGTCATATCTTCGTCTGCACCAATCAGCGAGGCCCCGATGACCCGCGCGGCAGCTGTTCCAAGCTGGGATCCGAGCAACTGCATGCGCACTTCAAGCAAGAAGCCAAACGCCTCAATCTGAAAGGGGTGGTGCGGGCCAACAAAGCCGGCTGCCTCGACCATTGCGCCGAAGGCCCCAGCGTGGTCATTTACCCCGAAGGCGTCTGGTACCAGGTCAAGACTGCGGCGGACGCCACTGAGATCATGGAACGCCACGTGGTCAACGGCGAGGTCGTAACTCGGCTGGTCATGCCGGATCACCCGGTGCCCGAAACACTCCCTCCACTCAACCGCTGAGCGCAGGCTCCATCGCGATTCGATTCATGGCTGCCGAGGACAAATGGAAGGCGAACGCCGAAAAAGTGGCGTTCATGAAACGATTCCCTGGCTTGACCACCACCTGGGAAACGGTGCGGGGGAAAACCCTGATCGCCGTGGCGCCCTTGAAGAGCAAAGCGGGCGCGGCCGCCCTGGTGTTTTCGGACGGCTCGTTCCTCATTGCCCCGCCGCCAATGCCGGAGCCGTTGGAGTTAGGCGAAGGCCTCGCCGCGGCACGAAGCCAGTTGGAACCGCTCCACAGCGCTGCCTACGCGGAATACGACCGTCTGGTTCAGAAGGATCGCGAGGCGCTGCGGGCCGCCCGGTTGGAAAAAATCGTTGGGGCGATTCAGAATAACCTGGAATTGGTCCCCGAGCTGAAAGACCGGCTCAAGGCCATGGTCAAGGAGTGGTCGTGAGCAGCATCCCACAGAAAAACATGTTCGAGATCTTCTCCCAAGGTCTCTTCGAAGGAGTCAAACCCATGATGGTGGTCCGCGATCATTTGGTTCGTCACCCCGACCGTTGTACACATCAGGCCGTCTGTATGCCGATTTGCCCGACTGGTGCGTGGCTTTCCACGCCACCGTTCAGATTCGACGCCTCGCGGTGCCTAGAAACCTGCCGCCTATGTCTGGATGCCTGCCCATCGCAGGCGATTTATGCCGTGTACAAAAAGGGCGACAAACTCCTGGTCCCCCAGCCCAAATAGTGGGTGGGCAAGCGAACGGACCAGCCCGCCTTACTGGATATGCTTCCGGATGTGTCCCCAGTAGGCGGTCCCCACATACCCGCACCCCAGTGAGCCGGTCGTCAGCGCCATGATCTGGTAGACCGTGCTCCGGGGGATCTTCACCTTTACGGCAGGATCGAGCAAGTTCGGCGCATCCTGCACCAACCGAAGCGTTTCGCCTGCGGAGAGGATCGGCCACATGCACGCCAGCCGAAGCCGCACTTCCCAGCGGGGTAACGCCATAGTATAGAGCCACCCCTGATCGAGATGCTCCAGGGCCATCTTGATCAGGGTTCGAAGTATGGGGCGAACGCGCTCTCGATGCCCCGGATTGAGCAGGTCCTCCGGAGTCAACCCAGCCTCCCGCAACAACGGCTCGGGAACGTAGCAGCGGCCCCGGCGCAAGTCATGCGCGATATCCTTGACGATATTCGTCAGCTGCAACCCCTTGCCGAATCGCACCCCCACCGCCGCCATCTTGTCCACGTCCCAGCCAGCCAGCGTGTGCCGATGCGCGCACATCACCCCGGTCCAGAACTCCCCGACACAGCCGGCAACCAGGTACGTGTAGCGATCCAATTCCTCCATCGTCTTGAGGGCCACCGGATGGTCGGCAGTCCCAGGGGCAAACTCCTTGAGGTCCATCGCCATACCCTTGGGCAAAGTCGCCATGAGCCAGCGAATGTACTTCTTGTCGAGCACCGACAGACATTCGTAGAGCCGGAAGCAGTCGTCCAAGCGTTTGAGCAGCAGCATTTCACCGGCCGTCGCCTGATGTAGAAGCACGGCCTCTTGGATACTCGCGATGTCTTTCCAATCCGGCGACTCGGACGCAAACTGGTGCTGCAACCGCAGCAGCAGTTCCAGGCGCCGGTGCACGTCAATGACCCCAGTGTCAGCAATCGTATCGGCCGCGCGCGCAAAGAGGTAGCCCAGACTCACCTGGTCCCGAACATCCTCGGGTAACACCACCATCGTGGTGTAAAACAGTCGCGAGACTTGCCGGAGCAGATCGCGGAGCAGTTCATGCTTGAGGGTTGTGGAACTGGACGACGCGGTCACGGCCGAACTTCCAGACGCCCTTCCATCCCTTTTTCTCGATGGCTCTTGAAGAACAAGAGTTGCTTATCGCAATAGAAGGCAAATGTCCCGATTGGGGGAGGGGAAAATTTCAGCACCACCGTCTTGCCCGCGCTCACGTCCACATTGAGGGCCAGCCCCCCCTCGTTGAGCACGAAATTGTGCGGAGTAAGCGTCGTCACACTCGTCAGCGTGAGTTCCACCGGCCGATTCGACAGAACAATCAGGTATGCCGGCTCATAGCGATAGCTGTCCAGCACGATAGTGGCCCGCTGGACTCCATCGGGGCCGAGCGTCGCCGTCTGCGGCTGAGGACTTCCCTCGTGCTCCTGTTCAGCGGCACACACCAGCGGGGCACCCGACACCAACAGCCCACACAGCAGAACCAGGAAGCCGGCACACCGAAGCATGCGGCCGTTCTAGCAGCTTACCTTCGGGGGGTCAACCAGAAGCCTGGGATCAATGACTGGCAGCGCCGTTAGAAAGCCCTAATCTATTCAGCATTTAGGCCTCCAGCCCCACTTGACCTGGGAACGCCCGGGGGTTATTGATGTGGTACAGAGCCGCGGGAGCGTCTACCCCAAACCATCGCCTGCGCTATACTGTGCAGGTGATCGCCGAGGGGGAGATCCTCATCGGGGGCCAAGGAGGAGAGCACGATGAAATGGTTGAAGGGTATTGGCCTGTTTCTGATCGCCAACTTTCTGATCTATATCACCCTGTCGTTCACGGCCAACCTCTTGGTGCAGGTCGTGTTGCCGGCATTCGGCATCGACGTCCGCGGGGTATTCAATCAACAGTTGCTCGTGTGGTCGCTCGTCATTGGTTTCGGCGGCGCCTTCATCAGCTTGGCCTTCTCGAAACAGATGGCGCGGGCCATGCTGGACTGTTACCAGATTACGGAACCGCGGACCCAGGCCGAGCAGGTCATTTACGGATCGGTGCAGGAAATCGCCAACCGACTCCACATCACCATGCCGGAAGTGTGGATCTATGAGTCGCCGGATCCCAACGCCTTCGCCACCGGCCCCAGCAAGAACAACGCCATGGTCGCAGTGTCGACCGGCCTGCTGAACAACCTTCGCGAGCAGGAGGTACAAGGCGTCCTGGCCCATGAAATGGGTCACGTCTTCAACGGTGACATGTTCACCACGACGGTGCTGGCCGGGCTGATGAACACCTTCGTCCATTACATCAGCCACTTCCTCTACAATCTCATCGGTCAGCCACAAGGCGATCGGGAAGAGGGCGGTTCAGCAGGCAACCCGATGTTGGCGATGGTCGTCTACTATGTCCTCCAGATCGTGCTGTCTTTCCTGGCCATGATGGTCGTCAGCTGGCATTCGCGCCGGCGTGAATTCGCGGCCGATGCCTTTGCGGCCCGGGTCTATGGGAAGGAATCCATGATCGGCGCGCTTCAGGCCATCGACCGCTGGGTCAGCCGAACGCAGTTTGAAACGCCCCAGCAGGATGCGCTGGCGACCATGAAAATTTCCGGAAGAACCGGCGGCGTCATGCATCTCTTCGCGACGCATCCGCCGATCGAAGCTCGCATCGCCGCCCTGCAACACTTGCAGGCCTGACCCCTAGCGGGAAGGAGGACACTATGAATGTCGCGTGCCGTCTGCGACAGAGCCTCGGGGTGACTCTGGGCACGATCGCCCTGTGTGGTATCGGCGCCCTGTTCTCTCCTGACGGGGCGCAGGCTTCGGAGAAAGGACCGGTGGTTATGGCCGCAAAGACCGGGAACATCTATGATTTCACTCTGGACGACATCGACGGGAAACCGTTAGCGCTCACGTCCTTCAAGGGAAAGGTCTTGCTGGTCGTCAACACGGCGAGTTTTTGCGGCAATACACCACAATACAGCGACCTTGAGACGATGTACGAGAAATATAAGGATCGGGGCCTGGAGATCTTGGCGTTTCCAGCCAACAATTTTGGCCAACAGGAGCCGGGCTCGAATCAGGAGATCAAGAGCTTCTGCTACACGAAATACAGCCTGAGCTTTCCGCTCTTCAGCAAGATCAGCGTGAAGGGGTCGGACAAGCACCCGCTCTACCAGTACTTGACGGAACAGAGTCCTTTCCCCGGCGATGTGGAATGGAATTTCCAAAAATACTTGGTTGACCGATCCGGCAATGTGGTGGGGAAGTTTCACCACCGAATGAAGCCGCTCTCGCCTGAGATCGTCAACGAGGTCGAGCGGGTTCTCGCTAAACAATAAGCGCCCGAAACTGAGGCGCCTTCTTCAACCTCCCCGATCAACCTATTCGGTCAGGATTTCTTGTAAAACGTGATGTGGGCGCGGTATTCCTGGATTGCCGCCCCGAGCGCAGCCGACCCTCGCGGGATGTTCGCCTCCAGCGTGTCTTCGATCGCCTGGTCGTCGATATCCACCTCATAGCGGTCCTGAACGTTGGTGCGGACCGGACCGCTCGCTACGTCGCGCGGCATAAAGATCTCTTTCCACACCTCCTTCTCGACCAGACACACGTCACGAAACCGCTCGAACAGCAGAGTCAGCTTATCCGGATCCGTGATCTTCACTCGCTCGCCCATGCAGCTATCCTCTGATTTAGGAGTTACTTCGATGAAGCAGGCAGGGATTCAACGATGGAAAACCTCATCATTCCGACTTGATTCGCGGCGTGGAAAGGCTGTTGCCCCATCGGGGTGATATAAATCTTGACCTGATACTTGCCGACCGGCCACTTCTCCCCCACCCGCTTGAGTTCCAGGAAGCCATATCGTTCGTGGCCTGGTACTTCCAGCGTGTCTTTACCCATCGGCTGCTCGGAGGGTTTGCCGTCGGCGCCCTCTAAGAACCACTGGGCGCTGAATTGCGCCGGGTCTTCGAGCGGGGCCACTTCGAAGACGATGTAAATGACCGGCTGGTCTGGCAAGAATACCGACGCGGGATCGATCGGTTTCAACCGAGGATCCTGGGTATACCATCCCTTCCGGCCGAAACTGTCCCACTCCACGTCATAGCCCTTCGCCATCTTGATCCAGGTAAAGAGGGATTGGGGAATCCCCTTTTTCTGTTCGTCGAAGGAGGGACTTTGAGTCGGATCCACTTCAGTTGAGGATTGTTCCTTCGGAGCGACCAGATCTCTGGCAGCCAAGACAGGCCATGCGCCAAACAGTCCTGTCGTCAGGCCGAGACATACCAACAACCCTAACATCACAAGCCTGGTCATACTTCCCCGCACCGGCAAGCGCATGATGGCCTCACAATTTCATGGTATCGAGACTTCTCCAGCCGGTCAATAACGGACTTCGACCATCCGATACCTATTCGTTATGAAGTGGCGGCAGCCTATGGTAGGCTGAGTGCTGAACCCTTCGCGAGAACCGGACGAACGTGAACCTGTCAACTCAGTCTCCCACACCGAGCGGGACCACCGATCCCACCCTCGAACAGGATGCTCGGGAACAGTGTCGACGATATGGGCTTCGCGACGGAGCCTGTCAGGCAATTACCCAGGGTGGAGGGGAACAATACCTGTCGGCGTTCGCACTCCTGTTACAGGCCAGCCCCTTCCAACTCAGCCTGCTTTCCGCCTTGCCCCAATTGATCGGCACCGTTGCTCAGATCGCCTCGGTCAAGCTCCTGAGGTGGTTTCCCGACCGGAAGGCCCTCATTCGAACTGGCACCATCGGCCAGGCGCTGGCCTGGATTCCGATCGTCGCCCTTCCCCTGTTGTTTCCATCTTTTGGCCCCTGGCTCATCATCATCGGCACGGCGCTGTATTTTGCCTGCAGCCATTTTATCGCACCGACCTGGAACAGCCTCATCGCCGACCATCTCGACCAGCATGAGCGGGGAGCCTACTTCGCACAGCGCGCCAAAATAATCGCCAGCGTGAGTTTCCTTGCGCTGGGATCGGCCGGATGGCTCCTGAGCCTTTGGCAGCACGAGTCCTTCGCCTGGCTCGGGTTTGCACTGGCGTTCGCCGTGGCAGCAATCGCCAGATTGGTGTCGGCACGGGCTCTCACCTGCGTGCTGGACATTCATCATCCCGCACATCGCAATAGGCAGGAAGGTTTTCGTTCGTTCCTCTCCACGATGCCGATGAGTTTCCGCCGGTTCTTGCTCTTCTCGGGCCTGATGCATGCCGCCGTGCTCATCGCCGGTCCGTTTTTTGTGGTGTACATGATCAGGGACCTGCATTGGTCCTATCTCAACTACGGAACCTGGCTGGCGGCGGGAATTCTCGGCCAGCTCATGACGCTCAACGCCTGGGGTCGGATCGGAGACCAGTTTGGGAACAAAGCGCTTCTCACGGTGACCGGGTTCATGGTCCCGTTTCTCCCGATGCTCTATCTGCTGAGCGACAGTTTCGGCCTTCTGCTGGCCATCAATTATCTCGGAGGCGTGACCTGGGGCGGGCTGTCGCTCGGACTGCAGAACTACGTCTTCGACGCCGTGCAACGGGAAGATCGCGCAAAAGCAGTTGCGATCTCCACAACCGTCAACGTCGTCGGGTGGTGTATCGGTGCGTTGCTAGGGGGCTGGCTGGTCGAGGCGCTGCCGCCCCGTATCAACGCGGGACCGATGTCATTGACTCTGGTTTCAAGCCTTCCACTGGTTTTCTTTGTCTCCGGCCTCTTGAGACTGGCGGTCTCGGCCAGTCTGCTCCGAACGTTCGAGGAGGCGCGGGCGGTGCAAAAAGCACGAGTCCTGGACCTCATCAGGGAACTCCCCCTTCTCAAGCCGCTCGCGCAATTCGCGGCGGACCAACCCTTCCGAACAAATAAGTAGCAGGCTGGAAAGGCCTACCGCGGGACGGGAGGTTGCGCGGACCGCTCCTGCTCTTCCTGCTTGAGCTTTTCGAAGGCCTTGTCCGCATGGCTTCGAACCTGATCAGGCGTCGGTTGGACCATTGGTTTCGGCTGCTCGCTAGAACAGGCGCTGACCGTCAGAAAGACACCGGTCAAGAGCCATGCGGAATATCCCGTCCAGCGGAAGCAGTTGAGCTGAGTGCGGTCTGCCATCGTTTCCTCCTCCTGTGGGTGCGATCACATCGAACGCTATTGGAACGCCTGGCGGAGATCGGAGACGGTCTGCCGAATTCCTCGATCCAGTGCCTCACGGCCGAGTTGGTGTGTGTCGATGGAATCCGAAAGCGACCACCCGGAATGCGCTCCCTCCGCCATCCGAGCCGTCACCACGTTGTGAAAGACCACCTCGGCCGTCTCCACTCGCACGATCTTCGTCGTGACGGTGATCGGGCGAAGTTGGCCGGGCCGGCCGGCAAACATCCGCTCCCGCAACGTCGGGCCGTCGATCGCGTACAGCACGACGCTATCGACGCCGAGCAGGCGTCCGATGCGGACAGCGCTCTCGTCCGTCACGGAACCAGAATACTGGAACTGCTGTTCGGAGCGAAGAATGGGCAGGTGAAACCGATCCACGATCTGAAGTGACGGCCGCTGTCCCTTCAATTGAAAGACGGCCCCTTCCAGTCGCTGATAGGCTTCGTTGAAATCGGGGTTCGAAGTCCGAGGATAGAAGACGGCGAGTCGCTGTACGTCGTTCGGCACGGTCCACACGACTCCGCCGAAAGGCTCCGCTGGACCGGAGTCCGCGGATGGGCCGACCGTCTCACAACCGACTAATACCGTGGTCGCCAGCCAGGTCATCGCAAGCATCCCCCTGAAGGCTCGATTCCTCATCCCTTCGCCCTCCCAGGCGCGGGCAGGTCGTGAATTCATCATACTCCCCCGTTGTAGCCAACACCACAGCCCCCAGGACCCGCTGACGCGTATTTGACTGATGCCCATCGACGCGCTATTCTCGCCCCATTCCCGCCGATTCATCCTCAAGGACCGGAGGCACCATGTCATTGCGCGATCGCCTGGCCGAAGATTTGAAACTCGCGATGAAATCCCGTGATCAATTGCGGATGGACGTCATCCGGATGATCAAGGCCGCCGTGCTCAACAAGGAAGTGGAACTGAAAAAGGACCTCGACGACGCGGAGATGAGCCGGATCATGACTACGATGATCAAGCAACGCAAGGAATCCGTCGAACAGTACGAAAAAGGGAACCGGACCGAGTTGGCCGCCAAGGAACGGCAGGAGATCTCGATCATCGAATCGTACCTGCCGAAAGCCGTTTCCCCAGAGGAACTTGCCGCGATCGTCGAGGCCTCCATCAAGGAAACCGGGGCGGCGTCCGCCAAAGACATGGGTGCCGTCATGAAGGCCGTCATGGCCAAACTGGCCGGCCAGCCGGTCGATGGCAAGCAAGTAAGCGATCTGGTTCGATCCAAGCTGCGGTAACTGGCCCCGTCGAGACTTCACGATTCTCTTTCCTCCCATACGCAGCCTGTTATACTGACTCCACGTTCAGACTGCCCTGCTTGCCTTGCACCGAGGTCAGGACCAGGACCGACCCATGAGCATACTTATCGTCGACGATTCGCCGGACCAGCACACGCTGCTTCGTTCCATACTCGGGAAAGCCGGCCATGCCGACATCCTCAGCGCCGATTCGGCGAAGTCGGCTTCCGCGATCTTGAACCTCGCAGGCGAGGAGCCCACACAGCAAGTCGACTTGATCCTCATGGACGTGCTCATGCCGGAGCAGGACGGGGTGGAGACTTGCCGGCAGATCAAGAGCTGTGCGCACTTACGGGACATCCCCATTATCATGGTAACCGCGAAGAACGATTTGTCGAACCTCCAAGCCGCCTTCGCCGCCGGGGCCAACGACTACATCAACAAGCCGGTACAGAGTGTCGATCTCCTCGCCCGCGTCTCCTCCGCGCTGGCACTGAAGCAGGAAATGGACTGCCGCAAGGCCCGAGAACGCGAACTTCAGCGGAGCAACGAAGAATTACAGCGGGCGTTGAAGGAGGTCAAGGTTCTCCGCGGCCTCATTCCGATCTGCGCGTCCTGTAAGAAGATTCGCAACGACGGTGGTTTCTGGCAGCAGTTGGAAGAGTACCTGGGAGAACACTCCGAGGCGGAGTTCAGCCATGGCCTCTGCCAACCCTGTATTAAAAAGCTTTATCCTGGTGTTTACCAGGATTAGCTGTTAGGATTTCTTCAGCAATTCCACGTAGAACTCGAGGCAGTCACTGCATGGGCATTCTCCTCGTTGACGATTCGCCGGACGACCGGGCGCTGCTCCAGTCGATCCTTTCGGCAGCCGGTTACGACGACATCATGGTGGCCGACTCCGCTCCATCTGCGTTCAGGATGTTGGGGATGGAGGGGGCCAAGCACGGCGCCGGCCGGGTCGACCTGATCCTCATGGACATCATCATGCCGGAGATGAACGGCATCGAAGCCTGCCGGCAGATCAAAGCCGTCGAACGATACCGCGACACACCGATCATCATGGTCACGGTGAAGACCGATCCAGTCGATCTTCAGCTGGCCTTTGCCGCCGGAGCCCTTGACTACATCGCCAAGCCGATCAACAAGATCGAACTGCTGACGCGAGTCCGCTCCGTGCTCCGGCTCGTCCACGAGATCGACAGGCGCCGAGCCCGTGAGCAGGAACTGCTGGAAGTCATGCGCCAACTGCAGGAAGCCAATCAGATGCTCTTGCGCCTTTCCTGCCTGGACGGACTGACCGGCATCACCAACCGCCGTCAATTTGACGATTTTCTCGACCAGGAGTGGAGGCGAGCTGTCCGCGAATCCACGCCGCTTTCCCTTATCATGCTCGATATCGACCGATTCAAAGTCTACAACGACACCCAGGGGCACACCGCGGGCGACGAATGCCTCCGCCAGGTCGCGAATGCGATCTCCGGAGCTGTCAATCGACCCGGCGACTTGGTCGCCCGCTACGGAGGCGATGAGTTCGTGGTCGTGCTGCCGGGAACCACGACCGACGGCGCCGCGCAGGTGGCGGAGACTTTGCGCCGCCGGATCGAATCGCTCGGCATCACTCATTCGGACGGAGAGCACATCACCAGCAGCGTGGGCTATGCCAGCACGATCCCCAGCCGTCACGCCTCGCCGACCGACCTCATCAAGGCCGCGGATCAGGCCCTCTACCAGGCCAAGCAGGAAGGTCGCAACCGTGCCAAGCAAGCCGGTATCCTCACGTTGGTGCCCCACTCGAACGAAGACTAGCCTCTCACGCCATGATGACGAGGCCGGGGCTTCGACAAGATCTGCAGGCGGCCCCCGTCGAAGCTACCTTTATCGACTCTTCAAATCCGAGCTTCCTAGCACGAATGCGCCGGCATGAATAAGAAGGCGGCACAGACCAGAGGTAAACGATCAAGCACGCCGCGATCGCGCACACGACCACTCCGCTCTTCCCGCAAGCAATCCAATAGACCAGCTGTCGATGATCAGGCCCTGCTGAGTTCCATCATCGAGAACATTCCCCACATGGTCTTCGTGAAGGATGCCAAGACCCTCCGGTTCGTCCGATTCAACCGGGCTGGAGAGGAACTGCTCGGCTATTCCCGGACCGAACTGATCGGAAAGAGCGATGCGGACTTTTTCCCCGAACCGGAGGCCATTTTTTTCACCGCGATGGACCGTCAAGTGCTGCAAGGAGGGCATGTCCTCGACATCCCCGAGGAAGCGATCGATACCAAAGAGAAGGGCCGGCGTCTCCTGCATACGAAAAAAGTACCCATTATCGGGAACGACGGGAAACCGCAGTATTTGCTGGGCATCTCCGAAGACATCACTGAGCGCAGACGCAACGAGCAGGCCGAACAGGAACAGTCCCGCCTGCTGGTGCAACAACAACTTTCCTTGCGTGAATTGGCCAAACACGAGGCGGTGAATACGGGAAACCTCGACGAAGCGCTGCGAATCATCACTGAAACAGGGAGCCGCGTCCTCGGCGTGGAACGGAGCAGCGTCTGGATCCTCGATGAGGCCGGCTCTACTCTAAACCTGCTCAACCTCTACGAGCAGACCTCGAACCGGCACAGCGCCGGTCACACGCTATTAGCGGAGGACTTTCCGTCATATTTTCAGGCCATCGCACGGGAAGAACATGCCATCGCCGCCCACAACGCGCATACCGACTACCGGACCAGAGAGTTTTCTCAATCCTACCTTGCCCCTTTTGGGATCGGCGCCATGCTGGATGCGCCGGTACGGCGCAGGGGACGGGTGATCGGTGTGCTCTGCCATGAACACGTCGGTGGTTCCCGTCAATGGATGACGGAAGAGATCAACTTCTCCAGTTCGCTGGCCACCTTCATGACGCTTGTCTTGGAAGCCCATCAGCGCCGTGAAGCGGAGCAGGCCCTCGTCCTCGCCAAGGAGGCGGCTGAAGTCGCCAGCCGCGCGAAGAGCGAATTTCTTGCCAGCGTCAGCCATGAGATTCGCACGCCCATGAACGCCATCATCGGAATGGCCGATCTACTCTGGGAAACGGAGTTGACCCCCGACCAGCGAAAGTACCTGCGCAGTTTCCGCAGGGCGGGCAGCAATCTCATGACATTGATCAACGACATCCTGGACCTTTCCAAAGTCGAAGCGGGACACATCGAGTTGGAGACTATCGAATTCGAGCTCAACGATTTCGTTGAGAAAGCCATCGAGATCTTAGCCATGCGCGCCAATGAGAAGGGGCTGGAACTGGCCTGCCATGTGTCCCCAGACGTGCCGCAAGCGCTCGTCGGCGACCCCAACCGCCTGCACCAGATCCTGATCAACCTCCTGAGCAACGCCATCAAGTTCACCGACAGCGGATCAGTCATCCTCCGGGTGCAGAAGGATGCGGAGACCCCCGGCGCCGGGGCCATCCATTTTTCTGTGACCGACACGGGGATCGGCATCCCGCAGGATAAACTGGGAGTCATTTTCGAGAGTTTCACACAGGCCCACGCATCGACCACCAGAAAATACGGGGGGACGGGACTGGGCCTGACGATCTCCAAGCAGTTGGCAGGCTTGATGAACGGGACGATCTCGGTCGAGAGCACGGTCGGCAGCGGCAGTACCTTTCATTGCCGCGTGAAGCTCGGCGTCCAGCCGCAACGCTCCCTCTCGAACGACACCTCGCCGATCAATCTCTCGCACGTACGAACGATGGCCGTCGACGACCATCCCATCAACCGGCTCATTCTGAAAGAAACGCTTGGGAGTTGGGGAGCTCAGGTAAGCGACATCTCCAATGGCGAGGATGCAATCGCGGAATTGCGGCGGGAGTCCCAATCAAATCACCCCTACCGCCTCCTGTTGCTCGATTGCCGTATGCCGGACATGGACGGCTTTGCCGTCGTCGAGAAGATTCGGGAAGCCGGTCTCGACCAAGGCTTGACGATCGTGATGCTGGCCTCTCACCAGTGGGCCGATGATATCGCACGAACGTACGACATGGGGCTGGGCGGCTACATGATCAAACCGATCAGACGATCGGACCTGCAACAGACCATCAGCATCGCCCTCGACCGGAAGAAGGGGTCCTCCACCGTCTCAACCGTGCCAACCACCCCGCCGGTTCAAGTTCCGTCGCCGAAACCGGCTGCGCGACCGTTGCACATCCTGCTCGTAGAAGATTCCCCCGACAACCAGTTCCTGATCAAGTCTTACCTCAAGCAAACGCCCTACCAGCTGGACATCGCCGATCACGGAGGCATCGCGTTCGAGAAATTCAAGACGGGACATTTCGACCTGATCCTGATGGATATGCAGATGCCGGTGATGGACGGCTACGAAGCGACCAAGGCGATCCGGGCCTGGGAATTTGAGCATGATCTCCCGCCGACCAACATCATCGCTCTGACGGCGCTGGCGCTGAAGGAAGAAAACGAAAAGATTCTCGAAGCCGGCTGTAACGCGCATATGACCAAGCCCGTCAAGAAGCAGACGCTTCTCGAAGTGCTTCAAGCCTGTAAAGGACACCGACCAGCATGACCAATCCATTGCCCAGCGCCGCCGACCGTATTACCGTCTCGATCGATGCCGAGTTGGAAGAGATCGTCCCGGGCTTTCTGGAGAATCGGAGGAAGGATGTCGCCACTCTCCAGAACGCAGTCCAAAGTGGCGACCTGAAGACCGTGCGGCTGTTGGGGCACCGCATGAAGGGAGACGGCGGAGGCTACGGGTTCGACCAGATCAGCGCAATCGGCGACAAACTTGAGCAGGCGGCCATCCGCGAGGACCGAGCCGTCATGACGCAGCAAATCGCCGCGCTTGCCAACTTCCTGGGCCGTGTCGAAGTGGTGTATCGGAGATGACCCTGCCCCTTCTTGTCCCAGGATTCTTCCCAAACTGTTTTCGCAAATGTTCTGGTAGAGTCTGAAAAGGCGGTTGTGTATAATGCCAGCATTTGGGGACGCGAGCTAAATTCCTCCCCGTTCTTCTACCGCAGTACCTCGTCTGCACGCTCATGTGCAACACACCCTGCGGGATCCCTGGCTCGCGTTTCCAGTTCCGTCAGGTGGGGGGCTAGCTCAGTTGGGAGAGCACTACGTTCGCAACGTAGGGGTCGGGGGTTCAACTCCCCTGCCCTCCACCAAATTTGTTCTTACTAAGAACCCGCCCCAATAATCCCTCGTAATCCCCACACACTTTGCGAGAAGGGACCGTTCTTCGCAACGACCTTCTCCCGACCGTTCAAGGATCAGTCCGGGGAACGGCGCTACGGGACTTCGTTCGGTCTCAACGAACCGGAGGCGCTACTCACAGAGGTCCGTGAAGTCGAAGAATGGATCGCTATTCACACATCAAAGCGCTGAGCGTCACCCTTGGGAAACCTCCGACCCTCCGGGAGCTTCTCTAAAATCAATCCACTCTCTTGGTCGGCTAATTCGATCTCCTGAATTTATAAGGGTTTTTGCGCAATCCAATGCAGGGGCTTCGCTAGGCAATGCAGGGTTGATTTTTGGTAT